>Ga0184625_10000101_pt1 | contig 24313 bp, 23 predicted proteins | sample PLM3_30_b1_FD_133151 | JGI IMG/M metagenome (GOLD analysis project Ga0184625, IMG submission 133151) | Groundwater sediment microbial communities from an aquifer in East River, Colorado, USA - PLM3_30_b1 | ecosystem: Environmental > Terrestrial > Soil > Riparian zone | place: USA: East River... | reverse complement strand
TGCACCGCGTGTGCACAATTCCGGCCACTGGACCATTGACGGTGCAACGGTCTCGCAGTTCGAGCAGCATATCCGCGCGGTGGCCGGCTGGCCTTTGGCGAAGCCGTTGCGGCTCGGCCGGCGCATCGAAATGGTGAACTTGATCGGGGACGAGGTGAACGATGCCGCCCGTTGGCTGACGGTCGCTGGAACCTCCGTGCACGAGTATGGGAAAGGCGAGCCGCGCCTAAGACGCAAAATGGGGCATGTCACACGGGTATGGCCCCGCTGAGAGTATGGCTGTCATGTTGCCGCGATGGTGCATTGCGCGGGCCGGAATCCATAATCCTGATCGATGGTTATGTGGGTTCAGCACTCCGTATTGCGCACGCTGCCCGAAGTCGACGGATTACCCGAATGGACTCTTAACGCCTTTTCTGCTAGAGCCGCGCGACTCAAAGCCCCCGTTTTCGGGGCTTTTACCGTTACTCTCGGATCAATAACGAAGGAGCAAGCGTGCAAGTTCTCGTTCGCGATAACAACGTCGACCAGGCCCTGAAGGCGCTGAAGAAAAAGATGCAGCGCGAGGGCATTTTCCGCGAGATGAAGCTCCGCGGGCATTACGAAAAACCATCGGAAAAGAAGGCGCGGGAAAAGGCGGAAGCGATCCGCCGGGCCCGCAAGCTCGCGCGCAAGAAGATGCAGCGCGAGGGTCTGCTTCCGGCCAAGCCTCGCCCGGCTCCGGGCGCTGGTCCTGGCGGTGGCGGCGGAGGTCACGGCCATCGCGCTCCGCGCATGGGCTGATTGTCTTTGTGATTGCTCTGGTGGCGCGGGCCCTAGTCGCCCGCGCTATTGTTTTTGGAACTCCTTTTGCTAGCCCAGCAAAAATCGGCGCTGCCCAGCCCTGGCCCTTCAACGATTATTTCCAGCAGAATTTGACGTCCGCTTCGTTCTGCTTGCGAGTGGCGTAGTACGCTTCGCGCGTCTTGGCATCATCGAAATAGGTCCGTTCCTTGACGGCGCGTTCCTTGGCGCCGGCGATTGCACGTCTCGCATTCTGCGCACGGTCGCCTGGCAAGGCCGGAGCTCCCTGCATGAACATCACCTCATAGGGATTGGCCTCGACCCACTCGACCGCCTTCGCATGCTGCTCTTTCTGTTTGGCGAGATCGCAGAAGGCATAACCATTGATAGTCGGTCCGGCCAGCGCCGCAAAGCTGCGCACAGCATCATCGGCTTGCGCGAGCGCTTGCGTTTTTACATCCAGAACTTCCGACATAACGATGTAACGCTCCTTGGCGGCGTAGAACCAGAACACCGCATCGTCGCGCAGGCCTATGTCATACAGCCTGATCGCAAGCACCATCATGGTCATGGGCGTAACTACGCCGGGCTTTGAAACGATCAAGTCACGCACGGCGAGGATGTCTTCACGGCGATTTGAGCTGAGCAGGTCGTTGTATTGCTTGCCGACAGATACCTGGGGCCTTCCATCCGGCGTGCGCGCAGCCTGGTAGAACGGCTGGACATAGATTCCGATCTGGCGCACCGGCTCGGCCGCGATGGCGGCTCCTGGTCCAAGCAGCAGGGCCAGAGCCCATGCAAGTCGCATATTCATGACCATCGGAACGCCCCTCAATTGTCCCGCTGTAACAACTCACCCAGGAAAGCCTTAACTGCCTTTTCCGCGCCGTAGTCGTCGAGGTCGACATGTGTGCCTTGTGGGAAGCGCACCATGCGTTTGGGCTCACGCGCGAGTGAAAAAAGCCTCTCACCGAATCTTATTGGCACAATGTGATCGCGCTCTCCATGCATCACCAGAAGGGGTGCACTGATCCGCGCGATCCGCTCATCCGAACGAAAAGGGTCCTTGATCAACCAACGCACCGGCGCGAACGGATAGGCGGCGGCACCAACATCGGCGATCGAAGTGAAGGGGGCATCAAGAATGATGCCCCCGACCTCTCGCTCGGCAGCGACCGCAACGGCAACACCCGTACCAAGCGACTCTCCCCACAGCACGATGCGCTTTGGTGGATAGCGGGCGGCGGCAAAATCGTAGGCCGCCATGCCGTCATTGATCAGCCCGGTCTCGCTTGGCTTTCCGGTCGACCCGCCATAGCCGCGATAGGACAGTGCTACGAGCCCGGTCCCATCGGCGGTCAACCATTTGAAACGTCCCGCTCGCAAATTGAGCGCACCGGCATTGCCGTGAAAGTAGATCACCACCGGTTTTGGGCCATGAGGCGGCACATGCCAGGCGATCAGCTTTTCACCATCGCTGCTGGTAAGGATGACCTCCTCGGCATGCGGCAGACCTGCGACAACTGGCGCCGTGCGCCTGGGATCGGGAAAATACATCAACGCGCGCTGGAAGACGTACATCAATCCCAGCACGCCGCCGTAGCTTAGAACGGCGATAAGGATCCATTTCACTGCTGTCATGCTCCCTCATAACACGGGAGCTTACGGCTCGGGTTGCCGCCACAGGCCGTTCCTCTTAGCCTTGCAGAACCCTTTGAGGAGGACATTCCAATGCCGCGCCTCCGTTACATCGAAGAGAGCGAGAAGACGCCTCACAAGCACGACCTCATCGAATCTGCCAAGCGCACGGGTGCACCCGATCCGCGCGTGGTCAGCATCATGACGCGTAGCGAGGTCGGCACCGGCTGGGTCGAGTACTGGAATAAAGTGCTTTATCAGGGCGCGCTGCCGCACAAGCTCAAGGAAATGTGCCGGATCAGGATTTCGATCGCACACCAGTGCGGCTACTGCTCGACCGTACGCTCTCATGTAGCGAAAGCCGAAGGCTTGACCGAAGACATGATCAATGACCTTGCCAACTACGAGTCCAGCAAGCATTACACGCCGCGAGAAAAAGCAGCGTTGCGCTATGCCGACTTGTTCAAGCAAGGCGAGCACGCCATCGACAGGGATGAGGTCTACCAGGACCTCTCCAGACATTTCAGTGACGAGGAGATCATCGAACTTGGCTTGCTTTGTGCTCAGACCGACGGTGTCGGGAAGTTCGTGAAATCTCTGAATGTGCTGAGCTGGGAAGATGCCTGTGCGCTGAATCCCAAACTGGCGCAAGGCGAGGTGCATGAGGCAGCCGAGTGAGTCTAATCGCGCAAGCGAATTTTCCGTGTGATCGGGTGAGCGTGGCCGGTCGATGATCCGCATCCCGCGTTTCGGCGGCACAGCTGTGTTTCTGGCCGCGTGGCTTATGCCCTGGAGACCGGCGTTCAAGGCCCGCGCGGCCGGTTCGCACTTGAAGTTTTTTGCGCACCACCGCGATCTGATCGGCCGACACATTGCAAAATATGGCACGCACGAGCCGATCCCCACCCGCTGGCTCGACAGCTATCTCAGCAACCGGCCGCGCGGGATTTTTATCGATGTCGGGGCCAATCTTGGATGGGACGCCGTACACGCCGCGCAACACCCGTCTGTTGAAACCGTGGTGGCGTTCGAACCCGATCCATTCAATGCCTGGCTGCTCGACCGCAACCTGACCGAAAATGGTGTCGAGAATGTTATCGTCAGCAATGCGGCGGTTGGCGCGCAATCCGGCAACATCCGCTTGCACCGCTACAGGTCGACAAACTTTGGGCGCCATTCGTTGCTGACCGACTACGGCTATGGCTCACGAAGGGTGCCGATCGTCGATCTCGACAGTGCCCTTGAGCGGCCTGGTCTAGCCGACCGACCGGTGAATGTTCTTAAGATCGATATCGAGGGCTGTGAGCCGGCCGTCATTGCCGGCGCGACGAAAACGCTTGAACGCACGGCCGCGGTGATTTTGGAGTACTCGCCGGATCTAAGCAGCGCCGGCGGACTATCTGGTCAGAATATGGTCGACCGGCTGCTCCGCGCGGGGTTCGAGGCGTTTACGCTCGACGCACAAAGTCGCGCCGTCCCGCTTGCGCCTGAAAAGCTGGAAGCCTTCAAAGGCCAGATGGATCTGGTCATGATCAAGCCTGCCGAGCGCTGACCAGCATGCTGATCCGGCCATCTGAGCCTCGCGACGACGACGCGATCTGGCGCATCCTGGAACCGACCTTCCGTGCCGGAGAGACCTACCCCATTCCGCGAGACATTTCGCGGTCCGAAGCGCTCGCCTATTGGCACTCGCCAGGACATTCCGTGTTTGTGGCCGAGAATGAGGGAGCAGTCGTTGGAACCTACTACTTGCGGGCCAACAATCGTGGAGGCGGCGCCCATGTAGCCAATTGCGGCTACATCGTCGCGCCGAAGGCGTTTGGCCGCGGCGTTGCGCGAGTCATGTGCGAGCATTCTCTGGACCAGGCGCGGCAGCGCAAATTCACCGCCATGCAGTTCAATTTCGTGATCGCCTCAAACGAACGCGCGGTCAAATTGTGGCAGAGCATGGGGTTTGCCATCGCCGGACAGCTGCCGCGGGCTTTTGAGCACCCGCGGCTAGGCCTCGTCGACGCCTATGTGATGATGCGAAGCCTGTGATTACGCTGACAAAAACTGGCGCAACGACTCATTAAGGCTATGCCATCAAACGGCTGAAAATCTGCCCTGATCGGCGCAACTTTTTGACTTTGGGGGAGTTGGCGCTGTGGGTTGAAAGATTGCCACCGGTGAAGCAATCGCGCCCCTGTATCGCGTCCGGGGAAACCTGCGGAAAATGGACCAGTCAATCGGATTTCTGGAAAGCGAACTGGATCGGGCGGTTGCCACATTTGGGCAGGCGGCTTCCGGTGACAATGTCGTGCCTATCGACTCCTCGCGGTCGGAGGCGACCTTACGCGAGCGCGAACGTCGGTTTCGGGAATTGCTCGATGCGTTGCCGGCGGCGGTCTACACCACCGATGCCGCCGGCCGGATTACCTACTACAACGAGGCCGCCATGACGTTATGGGGGCGCAGGCCCACTCTCGGGTCAAGCGAATGGTGCGGCTCATGGAAATTGTTTTGGCCGGACGGCACACCGCTACCACACGGCCAATGCCCGATGGCGATCGCACTCAAGGAAAACCGTGCAGTGCGCGGCATGGAGGCTGCCGCCGAACGGCCAGACGGAACTCGCGTGCCGTTCATTCCCTACCCGACCCCGATTCATGATGCTGGGGGCAAATTAATCGGGGCGGTGAACATGCTGGTGGATATCACCGACCGCAAGCGGGCCGAGGAACAGCAGACGTTGCTTGTCCGGGAGTTGCATCACCGCGTCAAGAACACGTTGGCCATGGTGCAGGCGATCGCAGGTTCAACGGCGCGCGGGGTCGACAACATCGAGGATTTCAAGACAGCGCTGTTCGGCCGCATCCAATCGCTTGCCAAAACGCATTTGCTTCTTGCCGATGATGAGCGCGCGGTCAAATTCGACGACATTCTGCGCAGCGAACTTGATGCCTTCGATGACGGCAGCAACGGGCGAATTGTACTGAGCGGACCTGATGTCGCTCTAAGTTCGCAGCTTGCGGTTTCGCTCGGCATGGCAATTCATGAACTTGTGACCAATGCGGCGAGATTCGGCGCCCTGTCGGTCTACGGCGGCAAAGTTGAAGTGACCTGGAGCGTGATCGTCGACGCAGTGCGCCGCACGCTAACCTTTGACTGGGTGGAAAGCGGCGGGCCCGTCGTGACGCAGCCTGCGCGACGGGGGTTCGGGTCAAGATTGCTGGCCTTCGTGCTGCCGGGACAAATTCAGGCCAAGACCAGTGTCGAATACGCGCCGAACGGCCTCCGCGTGCATTGCTCCCTGCCGTTACCGACCGGGAATTTACGCGCGGATTTGTGATCTGCGGGCGTGGCCCAGCGTGTTACAGTTCTTCTTTGGCTCATGACGTGACGCGATCAAGAACCGGCAAAAGCAAGCTCCGGTCCCGTGCGGCCACGCCATCCGGGTCACAAGTTTCGGGAGGTAAAGCATGTCCTATTCAAACATCCTTGTGGGTGCCGGAACACGTCCCGCGCAACCTGTCGTCCGCAAGGTCAGCCTAGCGGATCTGCGTGATGCTCTCGCCAAAGGCGCGGGCGATTTTTACGCGATGCCGACTCACGCCATGTTTCTCTGCATTATCTACCCGATCGTCGGCTTGCTATTGGCGCGTCTCGCGTTCGGTTACTCGATCCTGCCGCTGCTCTATCCATTGGCGAGCGGCTTCGCACTGGTTGGTCCGGTGGCCGCCCTTGGTCTCTACGAGTTGAGCCGGCGTAGGGAAGCAGGACTCGACACCTCGGCGACGCGGGCCTTCAACGTATTCGAATCCTCGTCCATCGGCGCCATTGCGGCCTTGGGTATTCTGCTGCTGATTATCTTCGTCATCTGGGTGGCGGTTGCGAACGCAATCTATGTCGCCAATTTCGGCTACGCGTCCCCGTCATCGATCGAAGCGTTCCTTCACGATGTGTTCACGACGCGCCCCGGATGGAATCTCATAGTCGTCGGAAATGCGGTCGGGCTGCTTTTCGCTATCCTGGTGCTAACAATAAGCGCGGTCTCGTTTCCGTTACTGCTCGATCGCGATGTTGGCGCGGCGGTAGCCCTGCTGACCTCGATTCGTGCCGTTGCCCGTAATCCGCTGACCATGATGGTGTGGGGTCTGATCGTGGCGGCGCTTCTGGTCGTCGGCTCGTTGCCCCTGTTTTTTGGCCTCACGGTGGTCATGCCGCTGCTCGGTCATGCGACCTGGCATCTATACCGCAAGGTCGTCGAGCCGCAGGCGGGCCTGCCACCAACACTGCCGGAGGAGCCGAAAGAGCGCCGTTATGCCGCCGACTTTCCGACGGTTTTGTTTCCATGGGCAAGATAAGCGCGCGCCACCTTGATTTGCAGTGATGGCGACGCAGGCGGCTAAGCCACCGCCGCGTAGTGCCGGGCGAGCATCGTACGCTCGAACTTGCCCGGTGCCATCGGCTTGGCAAACATGTCGCCTTGCAGCAGATCAAAGCCGAGATCGCGGACAACAAGAAAATCCGCTTGCGTCTGTACGCCTTCGGCGACCGACTTGGCACCTGAATCGCGCGCGATCGCAACGATTTCTGCACAACGCGCTTGCTTGATCCGATCGTCGGCGCAACCACGAATGAATTTGCGACCGACCTTCATCTCAACGATGGGCAGATCACGGCAACTGGCGAGCGCGGCGCCTTCCGCATCGATGTCATTAACGGTCATGCCGATATTGCGCAGGGCGAGCTGGGCGCCGATGCGTCGCACCAGAGCGTGATCGCCGATCAGATCGACGCAATCGAGCGCAATCAGAAAGCCATCGCGCCGCGCCTTCTCCGGAAGACGCTCTATCATCCGGTCAATGAATTCCAAATCCTCAAGCGCAAGCAGCGGCAGCGGCGCGGAGACCGGAACAGGATTGTTGGTGGAGGAAAATTGAACCGAATCCGCGAACGCCCGCGCAATTACAAAGCGCGACAGCGCATGAAGGTAAGGATCGTTGGCTGCCGGTATGAAATAGGAGGGTGCCACCACGCCCCATTTCGGATGACGAACGCGAACAAGCGCCTCGGCTCCGCGCGGCACCAGCGATTGCGTATCGATTTTTGACTGGTACCACAGCTCCAGCCAACCGTTGCAAAGCGCTTCATCGACATCAACTGGAAGCGGCCCTGGCGGCGGGACCGGCAGAAACCGGTCCAGATTTGCATCCAGGTCGCGCGTCCGGAATGGCGTGCCTAACGGCGGAAGCATTGCCAGTCCCGCCTGCTCGCCGAATACGTGATTGTTGATCAGAACTTCCGAACTCCGACCGCCAAAGAGCATCACCGAACCGCCATAAGTTTGCGCTTGCAGCGTTCGCAGGAGCGCTTGTACTTCTCGGTCGGCGCCGAGCGGTCCTAGCACAATCAGATCAGGCCGGAATTCCCGGAGCATGGTCCGGATATCAGTTGCGTCGGCCTCGCGAGCGATAAAGCCGAGCTCGTCAAGCATGTCGGCCAGAAACATCCTCACATGGATTCTGTTCTCGACAACGCAGGCCCGCGGTGGAGCCGGCCTGCGGTTGAACGGGATAATCTCGCCCCCGCGGTGATCGGTGTTGTCGTCGGTCATGGCCCCAGCCCTCGCAAAAAAAAACACTACGTAGAAGTTTGCGAGGCGCATATGACATCCATCGGTTACGGGCGCCATACGCATTAGTGCACAATCCTCCAAACGATTCGTTCGGCGGTTAACACCGCTATCGCGCGAAATTTCAAATTTGAATCAGTTGGAAGAGTCAGGTGCGGCGCCGCGCGCCTGTCACATCGCCTTGACGATGCCTTCAGTCATTTTCTTCGCGTCGCCGAGGAGCATCATCGTGTTGTCGCGATAGAACAAAGGATTGTCGATTCCAGCATAGCCGGAGGCGAGCGAGCGTTTGATAAACATCACGGTGCCGGCTTTCCATACTTGCAGTACGGGCATACCGTAAATTGGAGACGTCTTGTCATCTTCCGCCGCTGGATTGGTGACATCGTTGGCGCCGATGACGAAGGCCACATCAGCCTGCGCAAATTCAGAATTGATGTCCTCGAGCTCGAACACCTCGTCGTAGGGCACGTTGGCCTCGGCGAGGAGCACATTCATGTGTCCGGGCATGCGGCCGGCGACCGGATGGATGGCGTATTTCACTTCAACGCCTTCTTTCTTCAGCTTGTCAGCCATTTCACGCAACGCATGTTGCGCTTGTGCGACTGCCATGCCGTAGCCGGGGACGATGATCACCTTGGATGAATTTTTCAGAATATAGGCGGCGTCCTCCGCCGAGCCGAGTTTAACCGGGCGCTGCTCCGCGCCGGCACCCGGCCCCGCCGTCTCACCGCCGAATCCGCCAAGAATGACCGAAATGAAAGAGCGATTCATGCCCTTGCACATGATGTAGGACAGGATCGCGCCCGAAGACCCGACCAGCGCCCCGGTGATGATGAGCGCCGAATTTCCAAGCGTGAAGCCGATGCCGGCGGCCGCCCATCCCGAATACGAATTGAGCATCGAAATCACAACCGGCATGTCCGCGCCGCCGATCGGAATGATGACGAGAATTCCAAGCAGAAGCGAAATGCCGGTGATGAGCCAGAAATCCATCTGGCTCTGCGAAACGAAGAAACCGTAGACGAAGAAGATCAGTGCTGCAGCGAGCGCAAGATTGATGACGTGGCGGCCAGGCAACGTGATCGGCTTGCCGCTCATGCGACCGGAAAGCTTCAGGAACGCGATCACCGAGCCGGTGAAGGTGACGGCGCCGATGGCGACACCAAGCGACATTTCGATCAGGCTGGCGCCGTGGATATGGCCGTGGGTGCCGATGTCGAATGCCGCCGGCGCATAAAATGCCGCGGCCGCCACCAGCACCGCCGCCATGCCCACCAGGGAGTGAAAGGCGGCGACCAATTCCGGCATCGATGTCATCGGGACGCGTCGGGCAATCACTGCGCCGATGCCGCCGCCGACGGCCATACCGCCGATTACAAGTCCCCATGCGGCGGGACTCGCCGGCGGATGCGAGCCAAGCGTAGTCAGCACGGCGATGGCCATGCCTATCATGCCAAACAGATTGCCGCGCCGGCTGGAATCCGGGTTCGACAGGCCGCGCAGCGCCAGAATGAACAGGACCCCGGCGACCAGATAGAGCAGCGCGACGAGATTAGGGTTCATGCCGCGCTCACTTCTTTTTCTTCTGATACATCCCCAGCATACGCTGGGTGACAAGGAACCCGCCGAAAATGTTGACCGACGCGAAGACCAGCGCGACGAAGCCAAGCGCGCGCGCCCACATTGGACCGTCGTCATTGGCGACCAGCGCAACGCCGACCGCCAGCAATGCGCCGACCACAATCACCGAGGAGATTGCGTTCGTGACCGACATTAGGGGCGTATGGAGTGCCGGCGTCACCGACCACACCACGTAGTAGCCAACACACACGGCAAGCACGAAAATTGACAGCCGGAACATGAAAGGGTCGACCGCAGTTGCGACGTGTTCCATGTGTTCCCTCCGTCAGCCAGATTTTGGTTTGAAATTCGGGTTCACGACGGCACCGCCGCGGGTGAGCAATGTCGCTTTGACCAGCTCATCGTCCCAATTGACGGCGAGCTTCTTCTCCTTCTTGTCGATCAGAGTCTCGACAAATGTCAGCAGGTTCTTGGCGTAAAGAGCCGAGGCCGACGCCGCCAGCCGTCCCGGCACATTGAGATGACCGACAATCTTGACCCCGCCGGCCTGCACGACGCTGTCAGCCTGCGCGCCCTCGACATTACCCCCGCGCTCGACGGCAAGGTCGACAACGACCGAGCCGGGCCGCATCGACGCGATCATCTCCTTGGAGATCAGACGCGGCGCCGGCCGGCCCGGAATCAAAGCAGTGGTAATGACAATGTCCTGTTTCTTGATGTGCTCGGCTACAAGCGCCGCCTGTTTGGCCTGATATTCCTTCGACATTTCCTTGGCGTAGCCGCCAGCGGTCTGCGCATTCTTGAATTCCTCGTCTTCAACCGCGAGAAATTTCGCCCCCAGACTTTCAACTTGCTCCTTGGTGGCGGGGCGTACGTCTGTCGCCGTAACAATGGCGCCGAGGCGCCGCGCCGTGGCAATCGCCTGCAAGCCGGCAACGCCGACGCCCATGATGAATACCTTTGCCGCCGGCACTGTTCCGGCCGCGGTCATCATCATCGGAAGCGCGCGGCCATATTCTTCCGCGGCGTCAATCACGGCGCGGTAGCCTGCGAGATTGGCCTGGCTTGAAAGAACGTCCATCGACTGCGCGCGCGAAATGCGCGGCATCAACTCCATAGCGAAAGCTGAAATCCCGGCGTCAGCCATTTGCTTGAGCGCAGCATCGTTGCCGTAAGGATCCATGATGGCGATGACAAGAGCGTCCTTATTGTACGCGCTCAGCTCGCCGGGCGCGGGGCGCCGAACTTTCAGGACGATATCGGCGTCTTTGGTCACGGTGTCGGCGATCTGCGCGCCGGCCGCCTCGAACTCTGCGTCCGGAATGCCGGACGCAATGCCGGCGCCGCGAGCAACCGCAACGTCGGCTCCAAATGATTTGTATTTCTTGATCGTCTCCGGAGTAGCCGCGACCCGGGGTTCACCGGCGTCGGTTTCACGCGGTACGGCAATTCGCATTCACGCCTCCCCGCCCGATCTTGAATTTCGTCAGTGCGGCGACAGTCCGGTGAAAGCGAAGATCAGAAAACAGATGACGAAAGCGACGTAGCTGGGGGTCGTTGCCTTGCTGAGCAGGCCGGGGATGGCGCCAAGCAACCCGATCACGAAGATTGCCGCCGCCAGCAGCCAGTGGCCCATCACGCCGCCGGTCGCCAGGCCGAACATGACCGTCACCACATAAAGGATGCCGACAAGCGTGAAATGGACAAAACTCTCATAGCTTTGCTCGTGTGCGGCATAGTCATTGCCGGTGGCGGTGGCGTATTCAACGCTGCCGTGGTCGGCCATGGGGAAAGCTCTCCGAGTCGCTCTAAAAGCTGTCGCAGAGGGGTTAGCGCAATTGCGACCGCAGGGCAACGCCGCCGGGCTCAGCCTTTGGTGGACGGCTGCAGCCGAACTTCGGCCAGGGCGGCCCCTTGGCGCGCTGCCACTTCGTCGACCGCGAAGGACTCGATCGCCTCATTGAACAATCGGTAGAAATTGAGTTCCGCTGCCAGGTGCAGGAAAACCGCGCCAAGGCCGATGGCCGCCCGGTCCATGAATACGAATTCGCGTGGCACCGTGACCGGTCCTTTGGCTTTTAGCGCCTGATGCACCCGAAAAGCTTCCCTGCGACCATATTCTGATGGTTTGACGCCATCCGCGATGGTGCGCACACGGTCATCCAACAGCGGGCCATAAATGAAACGCGCCCAGATGTTGAGCGCATCGATCAGGTCGCGATTGAGCCGCTTGAACCCCCAGGTTTCGTAGGCATGCACCACGAGACTATCATCGCCGTGCAACAATCCGCGATAGAGGTCGACCACCCCGCCGACAAAGCTGGGCGGGAAAATGCGAATGCAGCCGTAGTCCAGTAGATTGATGCCCGCGGGCTTCCCCTTGGTGTCGTCGAAGACAGAGTAGTTGCCGAGATGCGGATCGCCGTGAATGACACCAAAACGACTGAACGGAAACCACCAGGCGGTGAACATAGCGGTGGCGAGACGGTTTCGTGCGGCGAGCGTGTCGGTCTTGTGTTCGAGGAGCTTGCGCCCTGAAAGCCAATCGAGCGTAAGCAGGCGGCCGGTCGACAGATCGGGCCAGACCTTTGGCACACGGATCGCTTTCTTATCTTTCAGCATGTTTCGGTAGAGCGCGACGTGCTTTGCCTCGCGTACGTAGTCGAGCTCTTCGCGCAGGCGCGCACCGATCTCGACTGCAATCTCGCTGGTATCGATAGCCGGATCGAAGCGATTTCGGATAGCGAACAGCAAACTCAATTGCCTGAGATCGGCTTCGACCGCCGACTGCATGTCCGGGTATTGCAGCTTGCAGGCAACCTCGTCGCCACCGAGGGAGCGAGCGCGGTGGACCTGACCGAGCGAAGCGGCGGCAGCCGGGCGATGCTCGAACTCGGAAAATCTCTTCTGCCAGTCAGCTCCCAGTTCGGCACTCATGCGGCGCTTCACGAATGCCCATCCCATGGGCGGCGCCTGGCTTTGCAGCTTGATCAGCTCGTTGGCGTATTCCGGCGGCAATGCGTCGGGAATGGTGGCGAGCAGTTGCGCCACCTTCATGATCGGACCCTTCAGCCCGCCCAATGCTGCTGCAAGCTCAAGCGCATTGGCCGCGCGGTCGAGCGGCACACCAAAGAAGCGCGCGCCGGCAAAACGCGCGGCCGTACCGCTTAGCTGCGTGCCGACCTTGGCGTAACGGCGTGCGCGCGCCGAGAAGCGGTTTTTTTCACGGTCGGTGGGAGGCATGCTCGGGCTCACCTCCACCATCTAATCAGCTTTGTCTGCAAAGATAGGCCCCGAGCGTCTATTCCAGCGTTTCCAGCTCGCTAATCAGGTTTGCAATCACACTTAGGCCACCATCCCAGAACTTGGGGTCGCGCGCATCGAGACCGAACGGCGCCAGCAGTTCGGAATGATGCTTCGTGCCGCCAGCGGAGAGCATTTCGAGATAGCGCTCAGCAAATCCGCTCGCGGATTTTTCGTAGACCGCGTAAAGCGAGTTCACCAGGCAGTCACCAAAGGCGTAGGCATAGACATAGAATGGCGAATGGACGAAGTGCGGGATGTACGCCCAGAACGTCTCATAGCCGGGCTTAAGCTCGATCGCGGGCCCGAGGCTCTCGCTCTGCACCGACATCCATAGATCGCAAAGCTTGTCGGCAGTGAGCTCCCCGTTTCGGCGCTCGCCGTGCACCTTGCGCTCAAAGCTGTAGAAAGCAATCTGCCGCACCACCGTGTTGATCATGTCTTCCACCTTAGCCGCAAGCATTGCCTTGCGTTGCTTCTTGTCGGTGGTCTGGGCCAACAGCTTTTTGAAGGTCAGCATCTCGCCGAACACCGACGCGGTCTCAGCGAGCGTCAGCGGGGTTGGCGCCATCAGCGGACCATTTGGTGCGGCCAGCACCTGGTGCACACCATGGCCGAGTTCGTGCGCAAGCGTCATCACATCGCGTGGCTTGCCCATGTAGTTGAGTAGAACGTAAGGATGCACCGACGGCACCGTCGGATGGGCGAAGGCCCCCGGCTGCTTCCCGGGACGGACGGGCGCATCGATCCAGTTATTGGCAAAGAACTGGTCGGCAACTTCGGCCATCTTCGGCGAAAAGGCCCCATAGGCAGTGAGAACCGTCGCTCGCGCATCGGTCCACGGAATCGTGCGCTGAGCGACTTTGGGCAGCGGCGCGTTACGATCCCAATAGGGCATTCGCTTTTTGCCAAACCATTTTGCCTTCAGCGCATAGTATCGGTGCGACAGTTTCGGATAGGCGGCGCGCACAGCAGCGACCAACGCCTCCACCACCTCGCGCTCGACACGGTTCGAAAGATGGCGCGCGTCAGCGATATCCTTGAAGCCGCGCCAGCGGTCCGAAATCTCCTTGTCCTTAGCAAGTGTATTGGCAATCAACGCGAACGACCGCAAATTCTCCTTAAAGGTTTTGGCCAGCGCTTCGGCCGCCGCCCTGCGCTTTTTGCCGTCCGCATCCTGAAGAAAATTTAGCGTTGGCTCGATGGCCAACGATTTTCCGGCGACCTTGAAGCGCAAGGCCGCGATGGTTTCGTCGAAAAGACGATTCCAGGCGGCGTAACCCGTCACGGATTTTTCGTGGAAGAGCTCCTCGACGCGATCTTCAAGCTGATACGGCTTTTCTTTGCGTACATCTTCGATCCATGGGCGGTAGTGGCCGAGCGCGGGGTCGCGCATCGCATTTTCAAGTTGGACATCGTCGACACGGTTGAGCTCGAGCGTGAAAAATAAAAGATGCAAAGAAGCAGCTGTGATTCGCTCCTGAACGTCGCCATAGAACTTTGCGTGCAACGGATCCGTCGTATTGCCGGCATAGACAAGCGAGGCGTAGGACATCAGACGGCCAAGCCTGTCATCGATTGCTTCGTAGCGCCTGATCGCGTCGGCCAAGGCGCGTCCGGCGCCATCGCCTGCCGCCAATTGCGCCAGCTTTCCTTTGAACTCCTTTTCGAAAGCTACGCAGTCGCTATCGGCGTGCTCCAGATCACGCTTGATCTCGGGGCTGTCGAGCCCGGGATAAAGGTCGTTGAGGTTCCACTCGGGCAACGCGTCGAGCTTCGGGGCCTTGGTCGGCTTTCGCCGGATGGAGGTCTTTGGCATGGGGGGCAATTGCTAAATGAACACACCTGATGGCTGCATATAGCCTGCCGCTCATGGCAGCGCGATGGCAGCCGGTTTCCCAACATATCGCAGGCCGCGGGCATGGTTTTCAATGGCTGCGCGCAGCCAAGTGCCCAGACTTAATAACCCATTAATAGAGAACGGCGACAGTGCACCAATTCGGCACATCGCGCGTGGGGGAAGTAATGTCCGAAGTTGTACTCGTCGTTGACGACGATCCGGTTCAACGTCGCCTGCTCGAAGCCATGGTCCAGCGTTTCGGCTACCGCGCAATGGTCGTCGAGGGCGGCGATGCCGCGGTCAGGCTGCTGGCAGGCCCCGAAGCGAAACACATTGACGCAATCGTGCTCGACCTGGTGATGCCCGATCTCGATGGGCTTGGCGTACTGGCACGCATGCGGGAGGCCGGGTTGAACACCCCGGTGATCGTGCAAACCGCGCATGGGGGGATCGACAACGTGATATCCGCCATGCGCGCGGGCGCTGTCGACTTCGTGGTCAAACCGGCAAGCGCCGAACGTCTGCAGGTCTCGCTGCGCAACGCGCTTGCCACCAAGGTTCTTGCCGGCGAATTGCAGCGGCTCAAACGCAAACATAACGGGACTTTGACCATCTCCGATGTAATCAGCCGTTCGCCGGTAATGCACCCTGTCCTCAAGGCTGCTGAGAAAGCGGCGACGTCGGTCATACCGGTCTTGATCGAGGGCGAATCCGGTGTCGGAAAGGATTTGATCGCGCGCGCGATCCACGGCAGCGGCTCACGGCGCGAAAAGTCTTTTGTAGCCGTCAATTGCGGTGCGCTGCCTGAGAATCTGGTCGAGTCAATTCTGTTCGGACACGAGAAAGGCGCCTTCACCGGCGCGACTGAAAAGCATAGCGGGAAATTCGTTGAGGCGGACGGGGGAACCCTATTTCTCGACGAGGTCGGCGAACTGCCGGGACCGGCACAGGTAAAACTATTGCGCGCCCTGCAGGACGGCGAAGTCGAGCCCGTGGGCGGGCGTAAGAGTGTGAAGGTCGATGTGCGAATTATCTCCGCCACCAATCGCGATCTCATCGCTGATGTGAAGGCGGGCCGCTTTCGCGAGGACCTTTTCTACCGGCTGCACGTGTTTCCGTTGTCGGTGCCGCCATTACGCTCGCGTCGCGAAGATATCCCCGAGCTTGCCCGCCATTTTCTCACGCGCATCGCGGCAGAAGAAGGCAAGCGCGTACGCGCACTCAGCGCGGAGGCTCTGGCGTTGCTGGGCGCCTGTCATTGGCCCGGCAACGTTCGTCAGCTCGAAAACGCGATTTTCCGCGCGGTGGTGCTCGCCGAAGGCGATACGATCGGTATCTGCGAGTTTCCGCAAATTGCGGCTCACCTTTCCCCTGATTCGGTCTCCATGCCTTTGATCGAGCCTTCCCCTGCGATGGCAGCATCCTGGCCGCAGCCCGACAATACTATCGGCCCCAAGCATTCTGGGATGTCGACCGACCGGAATTCGATACCATTGACTGACCGGGGCGAAGTGCGGCCACTCGAGGATATCGAGCGCGATGCCATCCGCTTCGCAATAGCCCACTATCGGGGACAGATGTCCGAAGTCGCGCGCCGGCTCAAAATTGGCCGCTCAACCCTGTATCGCAAGCTCGAAAGCCTGGGGCTCGAAGACGCCTGAGGCCCAATAGGTCGTTTTGGGCAGGGTGGGCCAGTTCTATACCACCTCCCGCGGTGCAAAATTTCCCAGCGAATTTGCATAAACGCCCATTTTTCGGCCAAATTCCCCGGGAAGTTTGTGGACGGACGGACGGACGGGGACGGCGCTAAGGTCACATTAACCGATCCCGATAACACTCACGGGGTTGCCGTCATGGCAGCCCGAGGGGACGTGGCGGCTACGTGGGACGGACATTTTCACGGAACGATACTGTGACCATCAACGCGTCGCGCGAGCGTGCTCTCGTTGTGACTTTGATGCGCGTCAGCGCCCGACTGGGGCTGGCGGGATTGTTCATGCTCGGCGCGAGCGACGCCCTGCAAAACGCCAGCGCCGAAGGCGACACCCGCACCCTCTCCTTCCATCATCTCCACACCGGTGAAGACATCACCGTCACTTTCAAGCGGAACGGCCGTTACGACGACGCTGCGCTGAAGAAGCTCGACTGGTTCATGCGCGACTGGCGCAAAGAGAAGTCGACCCGCATGGATCCGCATCTGTTCGATCTGTTGTGGGAGGCCTATCGCGAGGTCGGAGCAACACAGCCGATTGACGTCGTCTGCGGCTACCGCTCGCCCGAGACCAATTCCATGCTGCGTCGGCGCTCGAACGGCGTCGCGCAATTTAGTCAGCACATCAGCGGCCAGGCGATGGACTTCTTCATCCCCGGCGTGCCGCTCGAGAAAATCCGCGAGGTCGGCCTTCGGCTGCAGCGTGGCGGCGTCGGTTTTTACCCGACGTCCGGCTCACCCTTCGTCCACATGGACACCGGAACTATCCGACATTGGCCGCGCATGACCCACGATCAGCTCGCCAAGGTATTTCCTGACGGACGGACCGTGCACGTTCCTTCGGACGGTCAGCCGCTGCGCGGCTACGCGTTTGCCCTCGCCGACGTCGAGCGACGTGGCGGCAAGCCCTCCGACACATCGCTCGAGGCTGCACGTGAGGCAGGCGCGCTCACGGGTGATGGAACTGGTGCGCGGCCGGGGCGTAACTTCTTTGCCCGGCTGTTTAACGGAGGCAAGGATCCCGACGATGTGAACGAGGAGTCCACAGCGAAGAATGCGCGCGCGCCTACGACAGTGGCGAGCGTAGCCCCGTCAAAGGCCAAGACAGTGGCCGTGGAACGTATCGTGCCGCTGCCGGCTGCGCGGCCAAATACGATCGCGGTTGCCACGGCCGAGCCGAAGCCGTCTTCGGTCGCCGCAGTCGCGGTCAAGCCGGCGAGCCACTCCTTTGTGACGGCGTCACTGGGCGCCAATCTGTTTGACAACCGCGGCTATTGGCGAGGCGCAATACAGAACGGTCCGGATTTGCCGGCGGCTGTGACAGCGTCGACAAAGTATCAAACCGCCAGCCTCGACCCCACCAGCACCGGCACTACTGCGCTTGCCTATGCGGCTGAATCGGAGATGCCGAAACCGACACAGCCTCGTCCGATGGGTGCACGCCCGTTGCTTCAGCCGGCCGAAGCCACTGTAATGCCGGCGCAGGGCAACACGACTGTGGTGGAAAAGCCCTCGCTGTCCCCGGCCCCGGCTAACGCAGGACAGCCGACTGAAAGCCCATGGCTGCGGGCGGCGATGCTCACGCCGAGCTTCAGCACTCACATGAGCACGACGCGACTCGGCGCCATCGACATGCGGCCGTTGCAGGAATTGCTATATAAGCCATCGCAGTCGCTCGCGATGACGTTTTCGGCCGACCCGCTTCTGGGCGTAGTGCCGGGCCGCTTCAATGGCCCCGCGATCGTCTTCCTCGCGACCGCCACGTTCACGAGGCAATCGACCGCCTTCGCAATGCAGACGACCGCCCTGCACTGATCTCTAGCTAGCCATCCCTAACGCGTGCAGGTAAGTGTCGAGCACTTCCTGTTGCTCGCGCCGCTCATCCGTATCCAGCTTACGTAGCCGCACAATTGTGCGCAGCGCCTTGGTGTCAAAGCCGGTGCCCTTGGCCTCGGCATAGACGTCACGGATGTCGTCAGAGGTCGCCTTTTTTTCTTCCTCAAGGCGCTCGATGCGTTCAACGAAGGCCTTCAGCTGGTCTTTGGCGAAACGGGTACTTGGTTGCTCTTTTTCAGCTGAGGCGCTGGCAGGCATTGATGTCTCCTTGACTACGCGGGCGGCCGACTGCCGCCATTTGCCAAGAAGCTTTCTGAATTGGCTGTCCTCAGGTCAAGGCAAGGACGCCGTCATCCACGCTGTTCACATGTAACCGGTGAGTACTAGCGGTGAGGACTGGACTTTTCGAACGCCGCTTTCTGTTCGGATGACGCCTCCTTCTGGTATTTCCGGCGCCATTCTTCGAATGGCATGCCGTAGACGACCTCCCGGCTCTCATCCTTGCTCATTGAAAGGCCCTTGGCGTCGGCGGCCTCTTTCATCCATTTCGACAGACAATTGCGGCAGAAGCCGGCGAGATTCATCATGTCGATGTTCTGCACGTCCGTGCGCGAACGGAGATGCTCGACCAGGCGCCGGTAGACCGCTGCTTCCAATTCGGTGCGCGTCTTATCGTCCATGAGTGGTGCTCCTCGACTACAGCAAACATAAACATGCCCGGGGGGTCTTTGAAGGGCTCCATTGGGGCGCAATAAAAACCCGCCGCGTCCTGGTCAGACGCGGCGGGTCTTAACGTTCCATGCTTATGCCAGGGCTTTCTTCACTCGCTCTGCCGTCATTGGCAGGTGGCGGAGCCGTTTGCCCGTAAGCTGGAAGACGGCATTGGCGATCGCCGGCGCAACCGTGACTACGCCGATCTCGCCCATACCGCTGGGAGGATTATTGGTGGCGAGGATCCTGGTATGGATTTCCGGCACTTCGCTCATCCGCATCACCGGATAGCTGTCGAAGTTCGTGGCCTGGACAGTCCCGTCTTTGACGGAAAACTGCTCGATGAGCGCGGCACTTAGGCCGTAAATGACCGCGCTTTCGAGCTGGCCATGAACGTGGTCGGGCTGCACGACCAAGCCCGGATCGGCCACGATCCAATAGTTGTGGACCTTGATTTTGCCGGTTGCCTGATCGAGCGAGATCTCCGCCACACCCGCCGACAAGGTGTCGTGATAGTCGGAGAAGGCAATGCCCATGGCGTGGCCGGGACGCTTGCGCTTGAAGTCCGACATCTCCGCCACTGCTTTGATCACCGCGTTGGCGCGCGGCTTGTCTTTCGTCAGCTCAAGCCGTATCGCGAGCGGATCCTTCCCAGCCGCCTGTGCTACTTCGTCGAGGAAAGCTTCGGCCGCAAACTTGTTGTAGCCGGAGCCGATGCCGCGCCAAGCATGCACGCGCATGCCGCGATCCTCCCGCACATATTCGGCAAGCGCGTTCGGAATTGCGTAGAACGCCTGATCGAGGCCGCGTGCGCCGATATAGTCCTTGCCGCCGGTCGCCTTGAAACGTGGCGGAGCCGCGACTGCATCGACGTTCTCCGACACCAGGCGATGATGCCAGCCGACAACATTGCCCTTGGCGTCGAGACCTGCCTTGAGCAGATGGTGCGTCATCGGCCGTGGACGCGCGGCGGCGAGATCCTCCTCACGCGTAAGGATCAGCTTCACCGGCTTCTTTGTGATGTTGGAGAGGATGGTGGCCTGAATAGCGGCATCGGGCCAGATGCGCCGGCCGTAACCGCCACCCAGGAACTGTTGGTGAATCCTGATCTGATCCGGCGTGGTCTTCAGGATGCCCGAGATGATGAGTCCCGCCAACGCGCCGAACTGCGTGCCCGTCCAGATGTCGGCTGATTTTCCGTCTTCGGAAACCTGGGCGACGGCGTTCATCGGCTCCATCTGTGCGTGATAGGTATATTCGGTCCAATAGGCGGCTTCGACCGTCTTGGCCGCGCCGCTGAGGCCGGCCTTCACGTCGCCGACCTGATATTCGACCTTGGTCTCGGCACTCGGATCCTTGGCCTTGGCCGCGTAATCACTCTTGGCCTTATCCGAGTCGAAGTTGGCGGCCGTGGCGCCGCTTGTGTCCCAGGTGACTTTGAGGGCCTGGACACCTGCACGGGTGGCCTCAACGGAGTCGCCAATCACCGCCACCCCGAATGGCAGCGGAATGACCTGGCTTACGCCCTTTATTTTCATGACATCGGGCGCGTTGACGTCCTTCGACTTGGCTCCTTCCATCGGCGCCTGAAGTACGGAGGCGTAGATCATGCCCGGTACCTGTACGTCGATGCCGTATTTCGCCGAACCGTTGACCTTGGAAGGCACGTCGGCGCGGCCAATGTCCTTGCGACCGATCAGCTTGAACTGTGCGGGCTTTTTGAGGTCTGCTTCGCTGATCTTGGGTGGCTCGGCCGGCACAGTCGCAAACGCCACGACCTCACCGTAGCTAATCTTGCGGCCTGATTTTTTGTGACTGATCGTACTCTTGTCGGTGGTGAGTTCGCTGACCGGCACTTTCCATTTCTCCGCCACCGCATCGAGGAGAACTTTGCGCGCCTGTGCGCCGGCCATGCGTAACGGCATGAAATAGCCCGGCACCGAAACACTTGCCGCGGTGATTTGCGCGCCATGGAATAATTGGTGCGGATTGCCGTAGACTTTGGGATTGGCCGGCGCAAACTCGGTCTTCACTTTCGACCAATCCGCGTCGAGCTCTTCCGCCAAAATCAGCGGCAACGATGTATAGACGCCCTGCCCCATTTCGGCCGCCGGGCAGATGATGCTGATGGTGTTGTCGGGTGCAATACTGACCCAGGCGTTGAACTTGGTCGGTTGCGTTGCGCCGAGCGCTTCGCCGCCACGACCGAGGCCGCCCAGCGTGAAGGCAAAGGTCATGCCGGCGGCGCCGGAAACGAATCCACGCCGGCTGATATTGGTGTCGATGAAGCCGTTGCTGATGTGAATCGTCATGGCTTAGGCCTCCCGGGCGGCGCGTTGAATGGCGCGCACGATGCGCGGATATGTGCCGCAGCGGCAGATGTTGCCGTCCATGTGGGCGACGATCTGCTCGCGTGTAGGCTTCTTGTTCGTCGCAAGCAGTGTTGCCGCCTGCATGATCTGTCCGGACTGGCAGTAACCGCATTGCGGCACCTGCTCCGCGATCCATGCCTTTTGCAGCGGATGCTGCCCGTTCGGCGAGAGGCCTTCGATGGTCGTGACCTTTTTGCCGGCCACTTTCGACACGGAGATCTGGCAAGAGCGGACCGCTTTGCCATCGATGTGAACTGTGCAAGCGCCGCAGAGGCCCGACCCGCAGCCGAATTTGGTGCCGGTCAGCTTCAATTGCTCGCGCACCACCCAAAGCAAAGGCGTATCGGGCTCGGCCTCAACGTTCGCCGGTTTGCCATTAATCGTGAATGCTGTTGCAGCCATGCGTTTTCTCTCCCTCGAGAGTGATTTTGTTGTCGTTGGATTGCGCTTGATCCGCGCGTTTGGTGGCCATCGCCCGCACCCCTGCGGCGACGGCTGGTTCAGCCCAGCTATAATTCCGGCGTGGACCGTGCCGGAGCCAAGTTTCCACGATTATAAGCAGGTTTTTCAGTCAGTGGGCAGCTATGATCCGATCATGAATCGGCCCCTGCGCTCTTTTCTCGCAGACCTTTATCGCACTGCGGTAGCGGCGGCACATCCTGCGTCCTGCCTACCTTCACTGCTGCCGTCCCCGCCATCGGGTCGGCTCATTATGCTCGCGGCAGGCAAAGCTGCGGGCTCCATGAGCGAGGTGGCGGAGGCGCATTACCTGGACCGGCTGCAAATTGCCGCCGAGCGCATGAGCGGGGTTGCGGTCGCTCGCCACGGTTACGGGAGGCACCTAAGGCGCATCCGCATGATCGAAGCAGGTCATCCCATACCGGACGCGGCTGGACTGGAGGGTGCGGACCGCGCACTGAACCTTGCCGACGGCGCGGATGCGAACGACCTTGTCCTGGTATTGATGTCGGGTGGTGCCTCGGCCAACTGGATTGCGCCGGGCGAAGGCATCTCGTTTGAGGACAAGCAATCGATTACGCGCGCCCTTCTTCGTTCCGGAGCGACGATCACCGAGATCAACACCGTTCGCAAGCATCTCTCACGCATTAAGGGCGGACGCCTCTCAATGCATGCGCGTCCGGCAAAGCTGGTGACCTTGGCGATTTCGGACGTCCCGGGCGACGATCCATCGGCGATCGGCTCAGGGCCGACCGTACCCGATCCCACGACGCTCGCCGACGCGCGCGCAATCGTTGCGAAATACAGGTTCGATGTTCCCGAGTCCGTCACGCGCGCACTCAATGACCCGAAGAATGAATCGCCGAAACCGGGTGATCCGGTTTTTGCCGGAAGCCAGATCGCACTGGCCGCACGCCCTGCCGACGCGATGCGCGCCGCGGAGGCGGCGATTCGAAACGCAGGCTACGATTGCATTTCGCTGGGAGACCGCATCGAAGGCGAAGCGCGAGAAGTCGCCGCCGCCCATGCCAGTCTCGCGCGCGACCTGCGCGCAAAGGGCAAGCGCGCGGTGATGCTTTCCGGCGGTGAATTGACGGTGACAATCCGCGGCAAGGGCCGCGGCGGCCCCAATCAGGAATATGCCCTTGCGCTTGCAATCAACCTGGCGGGAATGCCGGCCGTCGCGGCGCTCGCCGCCGACACCGATGGCACGGACGGCGGCGGCGGTGCGGCAACTGACCCAGCCGGCGCAATGGTTGACGGCGAATCAGTGACACGCGCAAAAGCCCGTGGCCTCGATCCTGCCGCCTTTCTCGCGGACAACGATTCGAGTGGATTCTTCGAGGCTCTTGGGGACTTATTGGCCCCAGGGCCGACTTACACCAACGTGAACGACTTTCGCGCCATCATCGTTGACAGGCCGTGACCGATCACGCCACAACCGCGCATTGTTCGGAACCTGCGACACTCGTGACCAAATCGCTATTCACCACCGCTAGGCGCCGCCCTTCCAACATCCTCGCCCGCGCGGCGATCACTGCCGTGCCGTTGCTGATGGCTTCGGCATATCCGGCCAATGCCGATTTTCGGCTATGCAACAACACCGGCAGCCGAGTCGGCGTCGCGATTGGCTATAAGGACAACGAAGGCTGGACCACCGAAGGGTGGTGGAATGTCGCCTCACGATCTTGCGAAACGCTTCTGCGCGGCGCGCTTGTTGCACGATACTATTACATATACGCAATCGACTATGATCGCGGCGGCGAATGGTCAGGCAAGGCTTACATGTGCTCACGAGAAAAAGAATTCACCATTCGCGGCACCGAAAACTGTTTGGCCCGTGGCTATGACCGCACCGGCTACTTTGAGGTCGACACCGCCGAGCAACGCTCCTGGACGGTGCAGTTGACGGATGCAGCCGAGCAGGCTCCCGACCGGCCGCTTCCACCGCGGGCGCCGATCGGAACCTCGCGGCCTCCCACGACGCTGACGCCGCCTCCAGCCGGAGGCGCCAAGCCATGAGACGTCTGCGCCGCGCCAAGATCGTCGCGACCCTCGGACCAGCTTCAGCCAATGCCGAGATGATTGCGCGCCTTTTTCAGGCGGGCGCCGACGTATTCCGCATCAATATGAGCCACACCAGTCAGGAGCGGATGCGCGAACTCGTCGGCATGATCCGCGCTGTCGAACGCGACACCGACCGGCCAATCGGGGTGCTGATCGATCTGCAGGGACCGAAGCTGCGTCTCGGTACCTTCGACGGTGGATCGGTGGCCGTGAAGACCGGTGACAGCTTCGTTCTTGACGCCGATCCAACACCGGGCGACGCCAAGCGCGCCTATCTGCCGCATCCGGAAATTTTCGCGACAATCAAGCCCGGCCACGCCCTGATGATCGATGATGGCAAGGTCAAGCTCACCGTTGCCGAGGCGGACCCGAAGCGCATTGTTGCCCGCGTT
>Ga0184625_10000100_pt1 | contig 24395 bp, 38 predicted proteins | sample PLM3_30_b1_FD_133151 | JGI IMG/M metagenome (GOLD analysis project Ga0184625, IMG submission 133151) | Groundwater sediment microbial communities from an aquifer in East River, Colorado, USA - PLM3_30_b1 | ecosystem: Environmental > Terrestrial > Soil > Riparian zone | place: USA: East River... | reverse complement strand
CTCCGACGGGTCCAGGCGGGTTCCGGCCGTCGTGCCGCGCCGGTCCTTCTCGGCTTTCGACAGCCGCGGCCGGCCCGGTTTCTTAGGGATTTCGCCTGAATTACTGGAAGTTGTTGATTCCACAGGGTTTTACAGCCCTACTACTTGCAGTCCCAAGGAGTCCGCCGACGGGGTGCGCGTAACATTTACACGGCCCCCGCCTCATATCTCATTTGTTTTCAATGCTTTACGGTTCGCGTCTATCATGCGTTGCGCGGATCGAACGAGCGCGACCATCGACGCGACCTGATTTCGTTCGGTAAGCGGCAACGTCCCGATCGCCGTCGGGTAGCGGTGCCCATGGGTGTCGCGCCTGGCTTGCCGGTTGTATCGCTTGGAACAGCGCGCCGAGCAGAACACGGCCGCCTCGTAGCCCTGAAACGCGGCAGCGCAGTTCGGACAGATGTGCGTTACACCAACCTCTCGAGCGCGCGTGTAGCCCTGGCGTACCCCGGCTCCTATTCGGACAGCGATACAGGCATCGCAAAAGCGCGCCGTTGGTTTCTCGATTGGCGCGCCGCACTCACACTGCCGCAGCGCCTGGAGCGCCTCACGTGCGGCGCGTTTCAGTTCACGCTCGATGCTTCGTTCCGCCCGAATCGCCGTCCGCTCTGCCTGAATCGCCGCCGCACGCTCGCGCGCGTGTGCTTTCTGTGTCGCGAAGCTACACGCGCGCGAGCAGAACCGCCGCTTGTCCTTGCCGCCTTGGGCCGGACGCGAGAACGCCAATCCGCAGTACTCGCAATGAAACATGGGCTCTACTGCGCGGCCTTCAGGTGCACGACTTCGCCGCCGGCCTCGAGCGATTCCGGCAGCAAGCCGGCCGTCTTGGCAATGTCGAGCGTCTGCTGTGGGCCGATGCCAGATTGCCGCGCGGCGATCAGCATCATGGAAATCATGTTGTTCTGACTCGCACGCCAGCGCGTATAACCGCTGACCGCGCCGATCGCAATCTGAACACGCCGCAGGCGATCGGGATCCTTGCCACGGTAGGTGCCGAGAAATTCCTTGATTTCCTTCGCGCCGGCGAGCGCCGCTTCTTCGAGCGCTTCGTGTAGGGCTTCTCTCGTTTTGCGACTCATTCGGATTGTCCTTTCTTTGGATAGCGACCGGTTTTCTTGCGGTGACAGCGACGACACAACGGCTGCAGGTTTGCGATCTCGAGGCGTTTCGGGTCGTCCACGCGTTCGAACGCGACGACGTGGTCGACGTCAGTCGCCAGCGTCGTGCGTCCTACGGCCTCACAGGCCCGGCAGAGCACGTGCTCAGGCTGCCGCAGGAACCAGTCGCGCAGCCTTTCCCAGTCCGCACCATAGCCGCGCGCCTGTCGACTGCCCTGGCGCAGCGTGAAGGCCGACGCCGGAGCCGGCACGGCGTGCACCGGGCAGCGCCCTCGAGCGACGCGCGCCGAGCAGCCCGGTTCCGCGCACGCCTGGAGCGGCCGTTCCATTCAGAACCACCACCACAGCGCCGCGATCAGGCCGGCCACGAGCGGCAGCGCCACGAGAAACCCGACGCGCATGTCGTCGAGCGTCATCGGCCACGCCAGCCAGCCACGCCCAGCGCGAACATGGCGCCGGCGACTACGACGACGAGCACCGCCACGATCGTTCGCATCAGTCGAACATCCCGAACAGCGGGAGCTCGCCCTCGTCGCGCGCCGCCTGGCGCAAGCGGCGGATCAGCGCGTCGGCTTGCTCTTTCTGTTCCTTGAGTTCGGCTTGTGCGTCGGCGACCTCGCGCAGCTTGGCGACGAGCTCGCGCTCGAGGCTCGCGATTTGGTGGAAGCGATTCGCCGCGCGTTCCTGCGTCATGTTCACGGTGTCGGCCATCGTTGCCTCGATTCAGATGATGAGCGTGAGAATCCACAGCGCCAGGCCGAGCGGGATCAGGTTGATCCGCGCCGACACGCCGGCGGTTGCGAGCGCGAAACAGACAAAGGCGAGCACGAGTAGCACGAGGTGAACCTGCGTCATAGCTTGTCCCTCACTTTCGTTCGGCTCGAAGTGCGCGCGATGTACGACGCGGTCGGATCGCCGAGTACCTTCAGGTCGCGGATCGCCCAGGTGCGCCAGATCGCCGGGAGCTCGCCGCGCGCGACCGTCTCGAGCTGCCGGCGCGTCAGGCGCCACGACGCGATCCAGTCGGCGCCGGGTTTCCTCACAAGTCCCAGAGGCGAATCGCGTCGACGACGCGGCGCGCCGGCACGATCTCCCATTTCGCGAAATCGTCCGGCGTGAGGTTCGGCGGTTCGTAGGTGCCGACGCGAATCGCGCACCAGTAGACCAGGCGCCGCGGTAAGCGCCACGCGAGCCACATCCAGAATCGATCACGCATCGCGCGTCCCTTTCGCGAGCTCGGCCAGGCCGGCATACTGCGCGAACAGGATCCCGAACGCGTGCCGCAAGATCGCCTGGTTGTCGGGATCGCCGCTCCGATAGAGCGCGGCGAGCGTCCGCGCGAAGTTTCCGCCGTAGCGTTCCATCGCCGCGAGCTCCTCGGTCACGTGCGTGATCATCGCTTCACCTCGAGATCGCCCGGCCGCGGCGCGTTGCGTTCGGCGAGCCATGCCTGGCAGCGCGCGCACGTCGGCGCCTGGTCGTCGGTTTCGCCCCAGTGGATGTTGACGCGCGCGCCGCAGATCGCCGACGTCATGCCGCCGCGGCTGACCGGTTGATCCGGGTGCACCCAGTGCGTCGTGTCGTCAGTGTGCGACATGGTCGTCCTCGTCGAGCGAATCGAGATAGGCGCGAAAGGCGATCAGGAATTCTTCGAACATGTCCTCGAGGCGCGCGATCCGCTCGTCCAGTTTCACGACGGCGACGGTGAGCTCGACATACGACGCGGCGACCACGTCGGCCGGCACGTTCGGGGTACCGGGTTCGCTCATAACACGCCGACCTTGTGCGCCGCCGCTTTGAACGCCACGATCGCCTCGAGTTGCGCTTCGAATATGGCCGGATCGTTTTGCCAGTGGCGCAGCGCCGCCGGCCCGACGGCGATTTCGACGTGCGCCGGGTACCCCAGCGCCGCGTATCGCTTGCACGCCACGAGCTCGATCACTTGCGCGTCATCGGTCCAGGCGACCGCCGTCAGCGCGTCGAGCACGGCGCGCGTCAGCTTGTCGAGATCGGGTTTTTTCGTGTGCTCGGCGCCGGCGTGCTTCGGACGGTCGAGCGCCTTCGGCCGCGGCAAAAAATAGGTGACTTCCACGCGCGCGCCGCCGGCGATGAGCCGTCGATCGGCGTCCGGGAGCTCGGCGAGCGCCGTCCCGGCCGCGTCGGCGATCAGGCGCTGCCAGGCTTTGACGTTGCGGTTGCTGTCGGTGATGACCGGCGCGCGCATGCCGGGCCGGTGAAAGGCGCGCGTGCTGCCCTTCGCTTCGGCGACGCCGTAGACGGTGAACCGCAAGATCACGCCTCGTCTCCGTCGCCGGCCTGGCGCCGTTTCGCGTCGAAGTCGAAGCGCCGGCCGAACACGCGCTCGAGGATCACGCCGAGCCGCGCCTGGATCGAGTCGCGCGCGAGCGCCGCCTCGTCGACGGCCGCGGCTTCGGCCGCCGCGACCACGTCCGCCGGCGGCGCCCCGACGCAGTCGGTGCAGCGCCACAGACTGACGTGCGGCGCGCTCTGCAGCCGCATTTTGAGCGCGACGGCGCCGCCTGGAATCGTCTGCCCGCAGCGCCCGCAGGAGCGCGGCGTTGTCGAGTACACCCAAAACTGAGCCATTCAGTGCGCGCCTCGTCGCGTGATCGTGAGCGGCCGCGTGTGGTAGACGGCGACCAGGGCGTCGGTAATCGTGTCGACCGTGTAGGGAATCCGGAGCCGCGCCGCCCTGGTTTTCAGCGCGTCGCAGACGTCCGCGATCGTCGTGAATTCTTCGGCGTTCAGGGTGTCGTGCAGGAGCGCCACAAGGACCGGACTCTTACCGTGCATTTTGAGTTTTCCACAGGGAGATCCACGCGAAGCGTGTGCACTGATCTCTCAATAAAAGGTACTGCCGCGTACTAAGATCCGGATCCGGATCCGGAGAACCGGGTTTGTTACGGCACGTGTTACCGGCCTTGTTACCGTTCAAAACAGATCCCCTTGTTCGACATTGAGCGGCGGACCGTCGATCGGTTCCGGGTGCGCCGGCGCCGCAATTGGGCGACCGCAGCTATCACACTCCCAAGGGTCGAACGTGCCGCGCAGCGCGCCGCCAATGGCCGGCATCAGAACCATCACCGGCACGGGTACGCTGACCGTCGTCCAGCCGGGATTTTGCGCGTGGCGGTGTCCGTAGTCCTTTTGCCAGCGTTGCCCGTGGCGACTCCACGCGAGTTGCAGTTGCAGCACGGGCAGCAAATAACACCGGCCGAGCGGCGCGATCAGATACGCGATGTAGTCGCACTGGAGCGGCTTGACGACCCATCCGAGACTCTGGCGATCCACGTCGCTGAATAGCTCGAGCAGAATGTCGTCGTACACGAGCCCGGTTTTTCGGTTGCGGCCCCGGACCTTCTCATCGATCCAAATCGTTTTCGCGTGCTCCAGCACGACCGATCGATCGATACCGGCCCGCTGGTGATCGCCGTCCTGGCGGTGATCATGGAACCCGATCATCGTCGGGAAAAATCGCTTATACAGCGACGCCCATCCCGGCCAATCGGCTGCGCGGTGACTCATATTCAGCGACTCTCGAAAGTCGTGCATCGCGTCACACCGCGAGCGCCGGCTCGTTACTCCACGCGGCCCATCCACGGCGACCGGCGCGCGCGAACAGTTCGATCCGATCGTGCTCGGTAAACGTCGGGTACATCGCCTCGAGGATGTCGTAAACAAGATCGGGTTTCGCACTGTGCTCGGCGCGCCGGGCGCGAAAGATCGACGGCGGCCGCGTCGACGGTTCGGGTGCCGGCAGCGCGCCACGCGCGGCGACGAGCAGGAGTTCGTGTTGCTGCCGAAAGTAATAGCCCATCCCGATCGTCTCTTTGTCCCAGACCGCGCAGGTTCGGTAATCAAAGCGCCACGCCTTCAGTACGGCCATCGCTTCGGCGAGCTTCGGGCTCGTCGCCCAGAGAAACAGCAGCGCATCATCCGCGGCCGGGATCTCGATCGCGCAAATGTCCTCGAGCGCCATCGTTGGGTATTGGTTCTCGATCGCGCGCGACTCCGTGACGACGTGTTCATAGCGCCACGGCGGATCGGCATACAGCAGTCGAAACGTGCCAGGCGGGAGCGGCCGCGTGATCCGTTCCGTACGTTTCTGTTCGCGGGTGTCCTCTCGGATAAGGTTTGTCGTGACGCGCTCGTGTTCCCGTTCGATCCGGCTACGCCAGTCGATGACTTTCACTTCAAATTCAGGCGCGGTGATCGCTGCGAGCTTGCGCCCTCGATCCGCCAGGTGCTTACCGATCCCGGCGTCCTTCAGTGATAGGCGCGTGTCTTTCACTGGGTCGCGCTTGGACCCGGTGACTTTTGAACCGACTGCACCGCGGGCGAGTCCTGTCGACTTCTTTTGCTCGCCGATCAGTTCGCCGACGCGACGCTCGGCACGAATCCGGATCTCGGCGGCGTCGACCTCGAGTTGTTTGTTGTTCGCCAGGCGGGCATAGGCGCGCATCGCCTCGGCGTGGTTGCGGATCTTCTTCGCCTCGTCGACCGTTTTCGCGGCCGCAATTGCCCGACAAGCGGCGTCATACCGGACCAGTGCCACACTCATCGCACGCCGCCGTTTCCGCGCGCGTGCCGTTCCCGGTACGCCGCTTGTTTGTTCGCGCGCCTGGTCGATTGCGCAAGCACTTCGTCGAGCGTCTCGTTGTGCCAGCCGTCCTTGTGTTTCACAAAATGCCGCATCACGCGCGCGCGTATCGCCTTCCATCGCAGTGCATCGCCGCTGGCCTTCGCCAGGATCCGCTCGTCATCCGGCAGCGCGCCGCCGGCCAGGTTCGCATGGTCGAGCAGGTTCCGATACGCGCCTTGTTCCTCGAGTGTCAGCGTGAGGTACGCCGACGATTTCAACCAGCGATCACTCCACCAGAACAGCCCGTGTAACCGCATCGCGATCGCCTCGGTCATGCGTTCGCGTGCGGCAGCCCGCTGAGCGCGACGTACTTCGTCGGTCGCGCCACGAGCGACACGCCCTTCACGTCCGTCGGCTGATACCAGAGATCCGGATCGGGCGGACTCACGTAGTTGTAGGCCGGCTTTGCCTCGGGCGAGACAGAGCTCGTGATGATGTCGTAGATCCCATTGCCGGAGCCGGCCAGGAGCATCAGCGCGTCGACGGCGTGGCCCTGGTATTGATTTTGGCCGGGCGTTTTCAGGATGTGCCCCCAGGCCTTTGAATGGTTCGACATCAGCGCCGCGAGACATGCCTCGGTGAAGGTGCCGCAGCCCTCGTGCGTGCCCAGGTTGTACTGCCCCGTGGCGTACACGTCGTGAATGATCGTGGCCGGATCGTGCGACGTCGGCGGCGGTGTCGGTCCTGGCGCCGGCGCGACGGGTTCAGGCGTGAGCGTGAAATCGTCGACTTGCAAGCGCGCGGTACCGGTGTCCGGATAGACGAGCAGAAATCCGCGGACCCGTTGCAACAGGTAGCCTGGCGCCTCGAGGGTGAGCTCGGCGCCGTGGCCGCTCGGCGTGCTATCGGCGAGCGTGCAGAGTTGCCCAGGCCGGCCGCTCGCGTCGGTGTAGGGAATCCCGGCGACCGCGCCGCCGCTATCGGGTTTCAGGGTGACGTGCGCGTCGAGCGGGTTCGGGTAGAGCACAAACGCAAACGGCATTAGTTGACCTCCATCGGTGCGCCCTCGAGCGGATCGGGTTTACATTCCTGTTCTTCAGCCACGCGATCGGCGATGTACGCCAGGACGCGCGCGCGTGCTCGATCGGACGGGAGCGCCTTCAGCACGCCGTAGACCTTCACAAACGCGCGGACCGCGGGATCCTCGAGCCCGGCGCGGATCTGTTCGCCCTCGTCCTTGTTCGCCACGGTGATCGTGTACTTCACGGCGTCGACCTCGCTTTTTTGCGCCAGGCTTTGGCGTCCGGACAGGTGGCGAAGTGGGTACCGTCGACGAGCTCCACCACGCGCCCGTCGAGCAGACTCGGCGCCGTCGCGAGAACCGTCGCGCCGACGTCGAGCGGCATCCGTTTCTCGGAGCCGGTGACGATCGCCCATTCGATCGGCGCGCCGCACGAGCGGCAACGGCCCCGCGAGCGCGAATCCTGATAGACCGTGATCGGTGCCATCAGTCCACCAGGGAATCGTCGAACGTCCGGAGTAGGCGCCCGAGTTTCTGCAGGTGGCGCTCGGTCCCTTCCCGCAGGTTAACGAGCTCGCGGTTCGCCCGCTCGATCCAGTCGTCCTGGCGCCGTTCCATCGCGGCCATGCGCCGATCGAGCGCGTGCGCGAGCGCGTCGAATTCATCGCGATCCATGCGGCCCTCAGAACGGAATGTCGTCAGCGGTGAGCGGCAGCGTGGGCGCCGGCGGCGGTTCGTCGGCCGGCTTGAGACTCACGAGATCGGTCCCGAAGTTCGTGACTTTCGTCTCGGCGCGCATGATCGTGCGTTTCTCGAGCGCGTCCTTCGCGATACTCGCCAGCCACTCATTGATCGTCGAGACTTGCTCGCCCGTCGAGAGGGTGATCGTGTACTTCGTGACGTGCGGGTTCTTCGTCGGCTTGTCCTCGATCAGCATCACGCGCACGCAGCCCTCCGGCGCCGGCGGTTCGTCGATCGGATCCGGCACGACCGCGGCGGCGATCACCGGGCCCGGCGTCTCGAGGCGATCGGCTTGCGCCATTTCCTCCTCGGAGTACACGCCCGCGAGTTGGCGCGGAAAGCCTTTCCGGAGCGCGAGCGCCTCGGCGCATTTCGCCAGCATCGTGTGCGGCATCCGGTGCCACATGAACGCTTCGTCCGGCTTGTACTCGGACCAGCGCGCCGTCGCCGTGAAGGAGCAGCGTTGCCCTTGCACGAGCCGCCACACGGTGACCGTCGCCGCCCAGGTGTCGGTTTTCTGCGCGCCGACAAACGCGGCATCGTCGCTGCCGGCGTATTCGCCGGTGTCGGCCGCGCGCGAGCGCATCAGGTCGATCGACGTAACCGGCGTGTACTTGCCTTTGCGCTTCGTGAAGTGGATCAGCCGATCGAGCGGGTGCACGCCCTGGCGCGCGCAGTCGTAGAAAAAGAGTTGCAGTTCGGCGTCGGTCGCGTCCTTCGCGATCGTGCTTTTGATCAGCGCGGTTTGCTCCTGCGTCACCGTCGGCGCCACGAGCTCGCCCTTCGGTCGTTCGGCAATGGCGGTATTCACGTGAGAACCTCCCAGCCTTTCGTCCGCGCGCCGCAATGGCAGCACTCGAGGAATACGCGGCCGTTCATGTAGGTGCGGATCCAGTCGTGGCCGCGGAACAGGCGGCAGAGCAGATGCGCGATCACTAGCCGGCCTTTTTGAAATAGCGGCGGCCGGGTACCGCGACCGGCGCCGGCTTCCACGCGCCGGCGAGATAGCGATCGACCAGATCCGCGCGGTAGCGAATGACGCGGCCGATGCGCGGTCGGAGTTCCTCGAGAAAGGGTAGGCGGCCCTTGTCGCGCGCTTCGTAAAAACTTGAGCGCGACAGGTGGAGCAACGTACAGAGCTCCGCGACGGTGTAGCAGCCAGGCGTCATAACAGGATCTCGTCGAGCAACGCCGCGATCCGCTCGCGACGGGTGATCTTGCGGCGCCGTTCGCGCAGTTGCGCCCGCGTGGCGAACGGATTCGGACCGAAGCGCAATTGCTCCGGCTCGACGCCGAGCGCCAGCGCCAGCGCGCGCCGGGTGCGCGGATTCGCCGGCGTGTCGCCGCGGCGTTCGAGTCGACTGATACGCGCCTGGGAGACGCCCGAGCGTTCGGCGAGCTCGACTTGTGACCAGTGCAGATCCCGGCGCCGCGTGACGAGGTAGACCGGCCGAGCTTTCGATTCAGTTCCCATCCCGTTTTCCTTCCGGGATAGTCCTTAAGCTCGCGCCCTGTCGTCAACTGTTGGCCTGTTTTGCTAGCGTTTTCGCCGTTCCCGCTTTCTGTGCTTTTCTCGTTATGCCTGACGGGAACGATTTCTGGTAGATTTACTGTGTGTTTTGACAGCTTGCGGTGTGAGGCGGGAATGCGTTTTATGCATGGGAGCGAAATAGCGCAATGGATTGGAGATTGGTACGCGAGCACTACAAGCGGTTGTTTGAGTCGTCCGGACGGACACAGACGGACGTGGCGCGCGCCGCGGGAGTGCCCCAAAGCGCGATCCACAAGCTCATGGCGAACACGGGCGACGGCCCATCGGTCGAGACGCTCCTAGGCGCCGTACAGGGACTCGGGATCACCTTGTCGGAATTCTTCGGACAGGTAGAGCAGGAGCGTTCGCGTGATGGATCCGCGCCGACAGCCCTCGATCGTCTCGTGCGACTCGAGCAATTCGAGCAAACGGTCGCCGCCGAGTTCCTCCGCGTCCGGGTCGATCTCGAAGTTCTCCGCGCAGCCGAGCACGCCCAGCGCGCCGAGCTCGAGGCGCTCCGGCGGATCGCGGCCGGCGTTACCGGTCCGGACAAACGGCCCGATCCCGGTGATGCCGGCGAGCCTGTGGCGCCGCCTGGCGCGCGTCGTCGGCGCCCTAATGACACTAGCGACCCAGCGACCGCACGAGGCCGGCGTCGTCGTCGCATCGCTTGAACGTCTCTTACGTGAGTTGGACTAATGGCTAAACAGAAGAAACACGCGCGCGGCATCCGCCGGCGCGCCGACGGCTCGTATCAGGTGCACAAGATGATCGCCGGTGCGCGCGTGTGGCAGAAGTTCCCGGCCGACACGCCCGATTCGGTGATGGTGAAATGGCGCGAGGATCAGACGGCGAAGCCGGCGGCGCTCGAGGGTGCGCCGGCCGCCGGCTCGTTCGCCGCCGATATTGTGGCGTATGGCCGGCTCCGTGCCGCCGCGCCGTCGATCGGCAAATTGATCGGGATCCTGGGGTACTGGTCGGCGGCGCTCGGCCGCGATCGCGCGCGCGACAGCATCACCGATACCGAGATCCAGATCCAGGCGCAAGCGTGGCTCGCGCGCGGCCTGGCGCCGGCGACGGTGCGCAAACGCATTTACACGCTGCAAGCGTTCTTCCGACAGTTGAACGGCGACACGGGTTACACGCCAACGCGCACGGTGAAGAAACCGAAACAGACCAAGTACGGCGAGCCGCGCGCGCTCGCGTACGAAACGATCGAGCACATCCTCGGCCAGATGGATCTCGTGAACCGGTACAGCCGCAACAGCGCGGCGCCGAGTTGGAGCGCGTACCGCTTGCGCGTGCTCGCCTATACCGGCTTGCCGCCCGGCGTCCTGGGGAAACTCAGCGCGATCGATGTGGAGCTCGCCGGCGCCGTCGTCCACTTGCCGGCGCGGCTGAAGGGTGACGAGGTCGAAGCGCGCTCGATCCCCTTGACGGCGCAAGGGGTCGCCGCCTTTCGCGCGTTCGCGGCGATCGGCGCCTGGGGATCCTTCAATGTCGCCGGCGTCAATCGCGCCTGGCGTAGTGCCGCCCGGCGTGCCGGGTTCGTCGACGAGCGCGGGAAGGTGTCGACACACGTGTACGACCTCCGGCATAGTTTCGGGACCATGCTCTACCGCGAGACGCGCGACCTGGCGACCGTCGGCCGGTTCCTCGGCCATGCGGACGGCTCGAAAGAGACGCTCCGATATGCCCTCGGCGCGCGGCGTGACGTCGACATTGCGGCCGCCGCGCTCGTGAGCGCGCGCTTCGCCGCCGCGATCGTCACCGAGCAGCGCCGGCGCGCCGGCATTCAGGTGAGCGCGTGACACAAATCGCCGCCGGGTTTGACACAAACGGCCCCGAACAGGCGGATTTAACCGGACAGAACCGGACAGACGGCACACGCCGATCGCATGCGGAAATGCGCGATTTGCGCCTGATTCTATTGGGTTTATTGACGGTTTCGGCGAGGCGTCAGCGGGAGCCTAAAACGAGGTACCGATCCCGGCTGGAGTCCGTGCCGGCGGCGCTAACGTGTTCCACGTGCAACACTTCGCCGTTTTGACACAAACCGTCTGACACAAACGGCTAAAAATCGGGGCAGCCCGGTCGCGGCGTCCACCGATCCGGCGCGCAGGTGTAGCCGCAGATCCCGTCCTGGCAGCGGGCATCCTGCAGCAGCCGCACGGGCCGGCCGTCCAGGCACGCTTGCGGGGCCCCTGGCGGCGTCACGTCGATCCGGTGGCCGATGGAGCAGCCGGCGGCCGTGCACGTCACCAGGGCCAGCCAGGCAGCCCACAGCGGCCCGTCAGGCATCGACGGCCGGCGGCCCGCCCCCGCCGAACCGTTCGGAGAATTCCTCGTCCGAGATCACTTCGATCGGCGCGCCGGTGTAGCGGTTCGAGATCACCCAGTCGCCCGGCGTGAGCAGGCGCGGCCCGAGCGGCAGGAACACGCGCGGGAGCCCGTCGTTGAACAGCGGCGGCGGCGCGCCCTCGACGGGCGTCGGATCGATGATCACCGCGCCGACCGGCAGCGCGCCGCCCTCGACGTACTGCTCGGCGTACACGCGGAGCGGCCGCTCGGTGTGCGGCGACTGGTTGCCCTGCGGCGGGAACGGTGCAGCCATGTGCGCGTCCTTACGGTCGGAAATACGTACCCTGAAAAATGAGATAGATCGAACTCAGGTCGCTGTTGTTGTACGCCAGCCCGCTGTTCTGGAAGAAATACATAAAGGTGCCGTTCGCCGGGAGATGGAAGTTCCCGCCGCGCCCGTAGGTCGTATGGAACCCTAAATTAATGGACGGTTGATTTTGAAATGGTAAGCCGCCGATCCGGACTTGTAGTCCGTTGGACGTTGCCGGAAATTGGACTTGTCCCCAGAGGAACACCAATTTACCGACCGTGATATAGAGCCCGGCGGTACCCGCCGCAAACACCAGCCCCGCCCCGCTCGCGTCGTTCGGCGTCCACGGCCCAGCGGTCGATCCGATCGCGGCGTCGGCGGCGTCAATCGGATCGAGCAGCACGTTCTGGATCGCCGCCTTGTTCCAGATCGAGCCGGTCAGCCCGTTGCCGGAATCGTCCACGAGCGCGTTAAACGGCGCGCGGTTGATCGCCATCTCAGAATCCTTCCTCTAACGTGCCGACCATCCGGCGCAGCAGATCCTCGAGCGACGTGCGGACACTCGACGCCGTCACCTGGAACCGCGCGATCGTGCCGTCGTGCGTGATCGTCACGTCTTGAATCGTGAGCGTCTGATCGATCCCGAGCGACGGGATCGCGACACGCACGGGGCGGCCCGAGCGTGACTTCGGATCGAACGCCGTGTAACGCACCGTCACGATCGGGCGGCCGTAGCGCGCCAGGTCGGCGTCGCAGAGCGCCTGCAGCGACGGCTCGCCGCGCCGCTCGTCCACGATCAGGTTTTCAATGATGCCCGAGCCGCCGACGCGCGCCGCGAGCGCCGCCTGCGCGGCCGTGTCGTCGCGCTGTACCCAGATATTCACGGGCGCGCCGTCGCGCAGGCCGACCGTGATCCCGGTGACGCCGAGCAGCATCGGTGCGCCGGTCAGCGTCGAGTTGTAATTCACGGCGGCGATCACCGCGCCGGGGCCGCTCGCCGGGATCCCGGTCAGCGTGTTCCCGCTGATCCCGGTGTACCGGATCGTCTGCTGCCCGTTGCCGACGACGGCCCAGCCTCCGGCGCTGCGCGCCCAGCCGGTGCCGCTCACCGGCATACTCGCCGCGCCCGGCAGCACCTGCCCGGCGGCCATTTGCAGACCCGACGTGTCGGTCGTCGGCGCGTTCCCTTGTGCCTGAGAATCGGCCAGCACGTCGAGGTACGTCGTCGCCGTATTGTCGTACAGCACGTCGAACAGTTTGAGCTGCGAGGCGTTCGCGAGCGTCCGGTAGAGGCGGCGATAGATCACGCCGGCCGGACCTGGCGAGATCCCCGAGAGTTGCACGGCGCTTGGGTTCGCCAAGGTGCCGCCGGTCGGCGGCGTACCAAACCCGCCGCTCCAATTGACCGTTATATCGGTCCACTGTTGCCCATAGCCAGCCGGATAGCCCGGCGGGTACGGCGTCACGGCACTGTTGCCGAATGACTGCCCGCTCAGCGCAACGGAGATCCAGCCTTGCCCGTTATTGTCGGTGCGCCACACCTCCACGTACCGGCCGCCCATATCGGCCGTCGTCACGTAATTGATCAGCGGGCGGTAGCCCGTTGACGTGAGCCGGAGCCGCGCGGACGGCGTCGTCTTCTTGTTCGGATCGGCCACGTCCACGATGTACATCTGATAGTCCATCACGGTGCCAGCAGGCGGCCCTCCGAGTTGCACACCGGAACTCACGCTGAACGAGGCGTTGGTCGGCGGCCCGATCGCGCCGCCGACGACCGTGAACGAGGCGACCGGCGACGGAAGCGTCTCCCCGGCGCTTGTCCACCAGGTATAGGCCCATTGGTGCGCGCCCAACGTCACGCCGCTCCCAGTCCCGAGCGCCGCGACCGGCGGCGCGCTCGGCGTCACGCCCGGCCCGACGAGCGCGCCCGGCCCGCCGATCGCGGTGCCGGTGTACGCGAGGCGTTGCCACTCGGAGATCGCTTTGCCCCCGCCCGCGTTGAACATGACGGCGTTCGCGATCGGGACGAGACTCTCGCCCGCGTTCACGGCCGCGAGCGTGTTTTCGCTATGCCCCTTGCCGTAGCACCGGGTGCGGATCTGCGCGTCGTCGCTCGTGATGCCGATCGGCGGCGTGTCGAGGAGTTGCCCCGGCGCGCCGGTGATGTCGGCCGGGTTCGCCGTCGTCGGGTCGTCGCTCTGGAACAAGTGCAGGACGGCATCTTCCCAATAGAAGTACCCGCCGATCAGTTTCGCGAGCAGCCGGAGCGCGCCGTTCATGCGTTCGGTGCCGTCGAGGTACACGGTGACGGGCGGGAGCCCGGCCTGCACGGCCGCCGCGCTGTAGCTGGGCGCAAAGTTGGCGACGAGTTGCTGCGCGACCGTCGTCGCGCTCACGCCCTCCCACGCGCCAAAGGGCCGCAGCCAGTCGGCGCGCCCCGTGTCGTCGGTCGCCTCACAGTCCCATTCCAGCGTCGGCGCGGTCGAACGCCCGACGTAGCTTTTGCGCGCGGCCTGCAGCGTCCCGGCAAAGAGCAGGTACGCCGGATCAACGCCCAGCGTGACGCGCAGGCGCTGGCCGACGACCGGCGGTGTCGCACTATCGACGGTGAGCGCGCAGGTGTTCGGGGCGTCGTTGATCACGTCGTGAATGTTCAGCGCGCCGCGCCGGACCTTGAGCGGCACGCCGTCGAGCGTGACCGACAGGATCTCGTCGCGGATCGCCTTCAGGTCGGCCGGAACGTAGTTGAGCCGAAAGGCGTTCAGCCGCCCGATATTGAGGATCGCGGCGTTGCTGGCGACGGCCATCAGACGCGCCGCGCCTGCGTGACGGACCGCAGGATCAGGTCGCTCACGCGCCGCGCGAGATTCGATTCAGTGTCGACCAGGTGGAAGGTATTTTGTACGACGACGCCGGCGCCGTTCGGGCTGATCGCGCCGCTCGCGCCCGGCGTAAAGAGCTCCGGCCCTTTCTCGCCGACGAGGTACGAGGCACCGCCGGCGACCGGCCCGCCAGCCGCGCGCCGCGGCGGCAGGTAGTAGCTCGATCCCGCCCCGTTGCCGCTCGTCGTGAGCACTTCGCCCTGGCCGCCGCCGGCGTTGTACGCCTCGGTCGCCGTCGATCCGCCGGTTTGTCCGGTGAGCCCGGCGCTCGCATTGCGCGCCGCATCCGCCGCGCGCGCCTGGTCGTACAGCTTCTGCGTGTAGTCGGTGACGGCGCCCGACGCCGCCGGGAGCACGACCTCGGTCTGTTTCTTGAGCGATTCGTTGTACGCGTCGACCTTGAGCATCAGCGCGGTATAGGCGCTCGATTGATCTCGTGTCAGCGTTCCATTGCGCGCCATCGCCTCGAGCGCCTCGCGCATCGATCCAGCCAGGTCGTCGCGGAGCTTGCTGGACAGGATCGACACGTCGCCGCTCAAACCGTCCATCACGTCGGCCCATTTCGCGGCGCGATCGATCGCCGGAATCCCGAGCGCTTCTTCCTGCAGCTTGGCGACATCACCCCAGTACGCCTGCATCGCCTGCAGAAAATCCTGTTCGGCTTTTTCCTTCGCGATCCGCTCGGTGATCGCCGCCGTCCACGAATCCTCTTGTACCTTCGCCTCGGCGGCGGTGAGCTTGATGTCCTCGAGCCCTTTGATGATCGGCAGTTGCGCGGACGCGACTTTCGGCAGCGAGGCGAGCAGTTCGTCGTACGCCTTTTTTTGTTCGGCGTTCGCGTCGGCCTGGATCTTCGCCGTGGCCGCGTTGCCCAGGCGGACGGCTTCGTAGCCGCTGAACAGATCCCAGGTCTTGGCGACGGCGAACACCAGAAACCCGCCCATGGTCATCGCGTCGTTTTTCAGTTCATCGATGCGCGATTTTGTTTGTTGCAGCCCGAGCAATACGCCGTCCGACATGGTGCTCGCCCGGTCGCCGAGCGCCTTCATGTCGGTCATCATCGCGGGGTACAGCTCTTTCCAATTCTTGTGAAAGATCGCCTCGGCGGCGGCGGCGCGCTTGTACGGATCCTCGATCCCCTGCACCGCGCGACTGAGCGTGATCATCTGCTGGTACGGGTCCAGCTTCTTGAAATCGCTGACGCTGATATTGAGATCGACCAGCGCGCCGACGACGCCGCGGTTGTTGTCGCCCAGGTCCGCGGCGAGCTGCTGCGCGGCGCCGGTGAGCGACCCCATGCTCACGCTCGTCTGCGTCGAGATGTACTGGAGTTGCTGCACTTCCTTCGTCGTCATCCCGGTTTGGGTGGCGAGCTTGCCGATGTTGTCGGCCGCGTCGAGCACGCTGCTCGCGAAACTCAGGATCGCGTTGACCGTGAACGCGCCGGCGATCATACCGCCGGCCTGGCGCGCCATGTTGCCCATGTCGGCCATCGACGCGCCGGCCGCTTTGGTTTCCTGCGTGATCGGTTTGATCGCGGCGGGCGCGCCGGCGCCGAGCTTGTCGATTTCCTTGCCCGCCGTGGTGCTGTCTTTGGCGAACTGCTGCAGCGTCCCCGTGGCGTCCTTGACGCCCTCGTTGAACTGCGAAAAGTCCGCTTCAAAGTGGCCGGTGATGGGCATCAGGTGTCCTGCGGCGTCAGCAGTTCCACGAGGATCGCGTAGTCGTCCGGGTCTAGTCCGCGGATAGCGTCAACGGGCCAGCCGGTACGGATGGCAAGGGAGAGATCGCTAGCCCGTTCCTCTCTCCAGCCTGGCCATTTTTTTCCGCGACTCGTTCGGCGACGATCGCCGCTTCGTGCGCGTCGATGGCTTCCTTGATTTCGTAGAAGTCATCGGGATCGAGGTTGTCGACCAGGGCGACGCGTTGCGCGAGATCGAGCCCCCGGATCGGCGCGTCGTCGACGGCGAGATTCCAGTCGACGAGAAACGCGGCGACCTTCGCGAGCCCGATCCGGTGCGGGTCCGGGATCCGCTTGACGGTGCCGTCGTCCTGTTCCACGAGCTCCGAACAGACACGGTACGACTCGCGCTGTTCGCCGATGTTCAGGCGCCGGCGCACGACGAGCGTGTCGCCGTTGGCGAGCGTGAGGATCACGGTTTGCGGGGCAACGAAACGGGATCGACTCATGTCAGCTTTCCGGCGGTCCCAGGACCGCGCTCAACGTCGTCGGGGCCAGCGTCACCGAGAGCACCGGCCAGCAGAAATAGCCGCCCTTGCGCGCGGCCGTGAATTTGAGATCGCGCTGGCGGAGTTGGAAAGCATCGGCGCGCTGAATGACGGCCGACAGCGTCCACTGGCCTTTCGGCGTGCGGCGAATCGTCCAGGACTTGCAGACGGCCGCGGTGTGGTACCCCCACACCACGGTCGCCTCGAGCCCCGAGAGGGTGACGTCGCCGGCGAACATCGGTCAGGCGTGCGCCCCGACGGCCCAGGCCGTGCCGCTCCAGTTCGCCTTGCTGCCGTCGCCGAGCAGGATGTACTGCCCCGTCGTCCAGGCTGTCGCCGGCGTCGCGGTGACGCCCGAGAGCGCGGCGAAGTTGGCCGGCGGCATCGCGCCCGACGGTGTGAACGAGCCCAGGCCGGTACCGGGTCCGGCGCCGGTCGCCACGACTTCGCCGGGTACCGCCCAGTCGCCCGACGCTTTGAAGTTGCCCGTTACCTTCGGCGCGTTCATCGAACAATCGATCGACGCGTCCATGTAGGCCGGGCCCTTCCAGATGTACCCGGGCTCGGTGGTGTTCGGCATCAGTTCGAGCGTGCCCGGCGTCGGCGACATGGCCGCCTTGAACAGCGCGAGCTCCTGCGAGTTCCAGAACCCGCCGAAGCTGCCGCCGATGTCCATTAGCCCCGGTACGTACACGCGGTTCGCGTCGCCGAAGCACGAGACGTCCTCGTAATCGGTCTTGAAGTCGCCCTTCCAGGTGTTGATGCTGATGATCTGGACGAGCGCCGAGCCCCCCGCCGGATCCCAGGACACCTTGCCGTAGCGGCCGCTTTTGATCGACATGCAATCCTCCGTCAGTAATCAGGGCCACGACACGCGGACGCGGTAGTGCGCCCCGTAGTGATGCCAGGCGAGCGACGCGTCGACCGGGTCCGGCACGGGATCCTCGAGCATCGGCGGTTCGCGTTCGCAATCCATCCAGACAAAGCCCGGGACGGTGAGCGTCGCCAGGCCGAGCAGCTCGTCGATCCGGTGCGCCGCCGCTTTCATGTTCGCGATCGTCACGTCGCGCGACAGCCCGACGGCCTTGACCGCGTACAGCCGCTCCTCGATCGCGCGTTGCCCGAACACGGGTTCGTCGACGCCGTCCTGGAGCGTGACGAGCACGAAGCGCGTCAGGCCCGGCGCCGCGAGCCCGTACCACACGCCGTCCGGCATCAGCCCCTTGAGCGTCGCGTCGGCCTGGAGCGCGCCGACGACGGCCGTCGAGATCGCGCCGGAGTCCGGCCGGGTCATTCGTTCACCGTCACGGTTTCGGCGCCCGTCTTCACGACCTCGACGAGCTCCGCGGTGAGCGCGCGCCGCTGGCGCTGCATCGTCGGCACAAAGAGCTTGCCCGGCGCGTGCGGCCCCTGCGACGTCATGCCGCCCGACTCCCAGGCGCGCGCGTAGATCACGTCATTCCAGACGCGCCATTTCGGGTGCATGGCGTCCGTCGTGACGTCGCCGCGCTGCAGCCCGTCGCGCAGGGTGCCGGTAATCACTGTGTAGCCGCTGCGAATCGACTCGTAGGCGGCCTCGGCGGCGCGTTCGACCTGCTGCGCCGCTTCGCCGGCGGCTTGCATTGGCCACGCCTCGAGCTCCGCCTCGTATTCGTCGAGCCCCGTCCAGGTGACGCTCACTTGATGACCTCGGCGCAGACCAGGTCGGTTTCGATGTCGCGCTCGTCGCGGTTGGCGACATACACGACGTTGAGCGTCCGGTTTTCAAAGGTCAGCCGCGTTTGTGTCGTGATGCCCGGGTGATACCGGCCCTTGACGACGTGCGTCGCCTGGGCGAGCACCGAGCCGGCGCCGAGCGCCTCGAGATCGCGCGCGGTCGCCGGCGCAATCGAACAGGCCCACACCGTCGGATCGAGCGGCGTCCAGCCTTCCGTATACCCGCCGTCGGGGTCCGGCGTCACCGGGCCCGGCTCCTCGAGCACGACGAGTTGCCGATAGCTGCCGACACTAGGCAAGGGTGGGATCCCGGTGACGGCCGAGCAGCCGCTCGATCGCGGCCCAGACGTCGGCGTCGGGCGTCGCGCCGGAGCCCGACGGATCCATGTCGTCGCCGCGGTGTTCGTTCAGGTGCGTCGCGAACAGTTTGATCGCGTGCGCGACGGTTTTCGGAACCGTGGTCGGCGTCCAGGCCGGATCGGCCGATGCCGTGAGGTACGCCAGGATCGCGTCCTGCGCGGCGGCGCTGATCGCGGTGACGTCGGCGTCGTGCAACGCGTCGGTAATCCGAAGGTGCACTTTCATCTCCGGCAGGGGCACGAGCGGCGTGACGATCGAGACGCGACCGGGAAACGCGAGCGGCGTCGCCATTACTCGGTCCCTGCCATCGCGCCAACCGCGGCGGCGATTTCTTCCTCGGTCGGTCCGGGCGGCGCCGCGGCGGGTGCCGGCGGCGGCGTGGCAAAGGGCGCTGCCGCATCGCGCTCCGCGAGCGCCGCCAGGCTGAACATCTGTTGCTGCAAGTACACGACGTCGCCGCCCTCGACCGGCCCGAGCCCGTAGAACTTGCGCCGGATCTCGTTAATCGTGAGCGTGCCGGCGGCGTCCTTCGCCGCCTTCGACCGCGTCTCGGTATCCATCCAGATCAGCGCGTCGAGATCAAACTCGGTCCCGTAGGGCGCCGGGAGCTCGAGCCCCTCGTCGAGCGCGTCCTCGAGGCTGACCATGTGCACCTGGAGGCACTGCGCGTGGTACTGACGCTGCGTGGCTTCACTGTTCGCGTACGGCGGTTGTTTGGTCGAATCGACCATCGAGACGGGTACGCCGAAACAGCCGGCTATCGTGGCGACGGTGGCGTCGCGTTGTTCGGTCAATTGCGAGTCGACGGCGTTCGCGTCGATCGCCTGGTATTTCATGCCGTAGCCGACGATCGCGGTGTCGCCGGCGCCCAGGGCTTTCCATTGCTCCTTGAGGCGCGACGCGGTGTCGACGCCAATCTCGGTCGGCGCGACGAGCATCCCGGTCGGCCGGCCGCCCTTGCTGAAAAATCCCGCGCTCGCGTTCTGGATCCCGTTCGCGGTTTGCGCGGCGCCGCCGACGGCGTACAGCGGTGACAGGCCCACCAAAGGATGAAAGGCGCAATTCCAGCGGTCGTGGATGATCTCGGACGCCGGCGCCGCGATCCCCTCCGGCGGGATCCCGGCCAGGTCGGACGTGTCGAGTTGATAGAACACCGATCCGTCAGGCGCCACGAGCGGTGTCACCTTCGCCGGATCGAGCACGTACAGCGCGACCACGACGCCGCGCGCGTCGCGATCCTTCAGCACGTACGTATTGCCCCAGAGCAATTTGCTGATCGTCCATTGCTCTTTGAGTTGGGCGAACGTCTGATAGCGGTTCGGTTTCCGGAGCACGGGCGAAAACGCCGGCGAGCTCGTCGGCGTCCAAATCCCATTCGAATCGAGCGCCACAAGGTTCAGCGGCGTTTTCGAAATGTCGCCCGAGATGAGCGACACGCAGCGGAACACCGTCGGATTCGACAGGCCGGTGTCGATCGTGATCTCGACGTTCTGCTGCCAGGCGCCCGTGTACGGTTCGCGGACAATCGGCATCCAGCCGCCGGCTGACGCGGCCGGCCGCGCCGGCGTCGCCAGCAGCGACCCGACGCGCGCGCGGACCGTGCTCAGGATCCCCATGCGGCCCTGCTACTCTTTGGCCGCTTTGCCGTTCGTGAGGGTGCCGCCCGACATCGCGACCGTACCGCCGTCGCCCGACGGCGCCGGCCAGGCGGCCGCGGTCAGGTACTTCACGGCGTTCGCGTTCGCCTTGACGTAGTTGATGTACCGCTCGGCGCGCAGCCCGATCATGTTGTTCTGCCAGAGCGACACCATCACGACGGTTGCGTCGGCCGGCGACATCGGCGCCGAATCCATCTGCAGCGACGCTTCGCGCGACACGTCGATCGTCACGCCGCCGTCATCCGCATACAGGATCAGCTGCGGCTGTAACGCGATCACGTTCGTGCCGGCCGCCGTCGAGCCGATGAAGGTCAGCCCCTTCCACGCGCCGCCCTGGACGGTGAGCCCGGGAAACTGCGGCGAGCCGTCCGAGTTGTTGCGGAAGGCGAGCGCGAGCAGGTTGCTCGGATTCATGATGAACGTCAGCCCGTTGACGTCGATGTTGTTCGTCGCGAAGTGATTGATCAGGCCGATGATGTCGGCGAGCGGCGCGCCCGTGGCGGCGGCCGTCGGCGCGCCGTTGGTGACGCTGGCCGGGTTCACGCCGGCGACCGCGGCGACGGCCGGATCGATGAACTGCGAATCGAGGAACCGCGCGATCCCCTGGATCATGTCGTTCCGCACCAGCGCCTCGGCGCTCGGTGACGAGAGGCGCGCGAGTTCGTCGGTGATCGCGATGATGCCGGCCGCCTTCGCCCAGGTGAGCGCCGTCGTGGCGAACGCGAGTTTCGACAGCGGCTTTGGCTTCGCTTCCCCGACCCAGTTGTACGTCCCGCCGGCCGTCTGCGTCGGTACCTGCGTATTGAACGGGACGTTTCGGAAGTTCGGGATCTTGCCGAGAATGGTCGCCGCGCGCAGCAGGTCGATGAAGTCGTTCGCGATGTTCTTCTGGACGAGCGGCCCGGCCCAGGTCGCATCGGTTGCGGTGCCGGCGCTGATTGCCGCCTTGAGCGCGAGCGCGACCTCCGGCGTCGAGTCGTCCCAGCGTTTGGCGTACTCGGCCGCTTCGTGCAGGTTGCCGTGGCAGACCGCTTTCGCGCACGCGAGCCGGACAAACGGCATCCCGATCGGCACGTTCGCGCCCTTGACCGAGATCACCGGGAGCGCCGGCGTGCGAATCGACGTGATCACCGGCACGGCGGCGGCCGCCTGGATCTTCTCGAGATCGCGCCAGCGCACGAGATCCGCGTCGATCGACTTCACCTGAATCGCGAGCCCGTCGTGCTCGGTCGCGGCGTCGTCGGTGAGCGTCTCGGCGTCGGCCGCGGCCGTTTCCATGATCTCGGCCATGCGGCCGGTGAGCGCCGCGCGCTTGTTCTCGAGCGCCGTCACGTGTTCGGTTGTCGTCAGTTTCATAACAGCCCTCGTGCGCGCCGGCCGCGCGGATAGCGATTTCACGGTGAGAATCGACGCGCTCGCGTTCATGGGAATCGCCACGAGCGACAGTTCGCAGATTTCCGCGCGCGAGATGCGGCGCGCGCCGCCTTTCAGGTATTCGATCCCGCCGTCGAGCGCGCGGAATCCGATCGAGACGCCTGTCAGGATCCCGGCCTTGATCGACTGCCACGCCTCGTCCGTGCGCGCCTTGAGCGTGCCGGGCTCGTCGACCGACGGGATCGTCGCTTCGAAGGTGATCCCGGCCGCCGTTTTCGCGAGCAGCACGCGGCCGATCGGTTGTTTCTGGTCGTGGTGATAGAGCAGCGGGATCGGATTGCGGAAGGTGGCGCCGGCCGGCTCGAACAGGTCGCCCTGGCGATCGAGCTCCGGCGTCGACGCGATCCCGGTGAAGGTGCGGCGCTCCGGCTCGAGCGCTTTAATTTCGAGTAAGGCGTAGGCGCGATCGAGCACGGGTTCGCGCTCGACTATCCGGCTAGCGACGCCTCGGCCGTTTTGTTTCGGAGAAATTATCCCCGGGCGCGACGAGTCCCACGTCGCACTTGCCCCGCACGATCCCCGTCGTGCGGCCCGGGCCGGCTTTATCGTAACTTCAGCTTGAGCAGATCGCGCACGAGCGCCGAGACGGTTTGATCGTTCTTCAGCGCCAGGCGTACGAGCCGGTCATAGTCCGACGTCCGGACATACGTCGAGAGCCGCTCGCCCGGCTCGTCGACCTTCGGCCGGCCGCGCGGCCGGTGCGGCGGATCCTCGGCCGTCATCCGATGACCGTAATCGCGTACTGCGGCGTCGCCGCCTGGGCCCGGAGCCAGCCGCCAATCGCCCACAAGATCGCGTCGATCGCGTCGATCTTGTTCGGGCTATGCGGCGATTCCTTTTGCGGCAGGAGCGAATCGTTGATGCCGCGGCGCACGGTCGCGTTGCTCGCTTGCCATTTCAGGCACGTATTCCCGTCGTGCCGAAAGCCGCCGTGTTTGACCCGCGCCTCGAGCGCGCGCGCCGGCGCCGTCGCCGTCTTCGTCGTTTTCGGTTCCTGGCGCGCCGGATAGCCCGCGTTGAACAGACTCCCGACCAACTGCACGGATCCGAACTGGTCGAAACAAATATCCTTCACCTGGAAGCGCGCGCACGCCGCGCGAATGTCGGCCTCGATCCGCGGGTGGTCGATCATCGTGCCCTCGGTGATCACGAGCTCGCCGCGCTCCTTCCAGATCCGGTATTCCGGCACGGCGCGCGCGCGCTCGGCGACCACGCCCGCCGGCAGGTAGTTCTGGACAAACACGATCAGCCGATCGTCGCGCTCGAACAGGTACGCGACCGCGGCGAGATCGTCGTGCTGCGCCAGGTCGCCGCCAATCCAGCACGGCATCCCGAGAAATTGCTCGAGGCGCAGCGCTGGATCGGCGCACGCGTCCCAGTGCGCCATGGACAGCCAGGTCGAGCCGGCATTCGCCCACTGCGAGCAGCACTTGACGCGAAACTCGGCCTCGAGTCCCGGCGTTTGCTGCGCGTCGAGGCAATACCGCTGCATGTACTCCAGGCTCGGCGTGATCCCGAGCATCGGATTCGCCTTGATCCAGTGCCGCTCCTCGCGCCAGTCGTCGCCCTCGTCGAGCGTGTAGATCAGGCCGAGCACGTGCTCGGCGTCGACGACGCCCTCGAGGATCTTGCAGAGCGTCGTCCGGAGCGCGTAGCCGATCGAGAGTTGATCGTACCCGGCCGTCGTCGGACACAGCAGCAACGGATTCGCGCGCGCGCCTTGCGCCGACTTCAACACGTCGTACAGCTCGAAGGTTTGCGCGTGGCCCTCGTCGAGCACGATCAGCGACGGGTTCAGCCCGTCCTGTGTCGACGCGCGCGAGTTGATCGGTTTCATCGTGCCGATCGTCGAGGCGCCGTCCGGCATCAGGCAAATCGAGTTGACGAACGGCCGGATCCCCTGGCGCCGCAACCAGGACGAGCGGTGCGCCATTTGTTGCGCGATCCCGAACACGATCCGCGCTTGCGATCCCGTCGTCGCGCCGCAGATCACCGCCGGCCCGGGCTCGTCTTCCTCGAGCATGTGATACAGCGCGATCGCCGCCATGAGCGTCGACTTCGCGCCTTTCCGCCCGAGTTCCCAGTAGAGCGTTGTAAACCGCCGGCGCGCGGGATCGGCCCGGTGCCGCCAGCCGAACAAACACGTCAACAGGAAGATTTGCGCCGGCTCGAGCCGGATCGTCGCCGTCGACCAGCGCCCCTCCACGTGCGGCAGCCGTTCGACGAAGGCGCACACCGCGGCGGCCTCGGCGTCGGACCAGATGTAGGCCCAATCCTGACGCGCCAGGTCGCGCTCCTGTCGAGCCACGGCCAGCCGGACCCACTTACACGCCGGAATCAGCCCGGCCGTTACAGCGGCCCTGTAGGCGTTTGCGACCGCGAGGTAGTCCCGCAGTGCGACCGGCGTCGGATCGGCCTCTGGCGGCCTTGCTGGCGCCTTCTCCGACGG
>Ga0184625_10000099_pt1 | contig 24433 bp, 24 predicted proteins | sample PLM3_30_b1_FD_133151 | JGI IMG/M metagenome (GOLD analysis project Ga0184625, IMG submission 133151) | Groundwater sediment microbial communities from an aquifer in East River, Colorado, USA - PLM3_30_b1 | ecosystem: Environmental > Terrestrial > Soil > Riparian zone | place: USA: East River... | reverse complement strand
GCCGAGGCGGCGCTGGCTGCCCCCGACGCGATGGCCGCCCGCGCCGAGGCGATCGGACGTCGGTCTTGAATCGTCCGACGTCACGGGCATGGTTGGAGAACGCGGCACGGCATCCGTTCGCCTCGGCGACGCGTTCGAGCAGTGTCGCCTTAGGATCTTCGTACGGGTTGTCGATGGTCACCCGGACACCCACCGGCGCATCCCGGGTCCCCGCGTCCGCTGCGAGCAGGGCGTAGTCGATCCTGTGGCGGGCCATGAGCTCCTCGGCCTTCGCCGACAGCGACTCCGCCTCCTCGGCGTACTCTATGGACTCGGCCTTGGCCAGCAGCGCCCGCACCTTATCGAGCATGCGCCTGTCGGGCGAGGCATCGCCGATCTGGTTCGGCGCCAACGAGCCACGGCGCGCGGTTCCGGGCACAGGACCAGGATCTCCATCCGACGACCCAGCGACCGATGCGCGGTACGGGGTGGTTCGGACCGTCGCCCCACCGGCGTCGTGGTGGATGTGGAGCCTCAGCTGATGCAGGCGACCACCGTGCGTGCCGCGGCCTCCACCGCGGTGTCGGGTGCATCGCCGAGATGCTCGCCGAGCGCCGACGCAGGCAGCCAATGCACCATGTTGGGCGTAAGGAAACCGCGCAACGGCGAGTCGATCATCGCCTGCGTCGCGTGGACCTCATCCGCGATCGGATAGACCGGCACCACGATCACGTGGGGACCGGCCGCGTGGAGGATGTCGTTGGAGATCACACAAACCACTGCCGTGAACGAGACGTCGGCGCGTCGATAAACGCCGCCGCGCCTCATTCGTCAACTTCGGCGCTCGGCGTGGAACTCCACCGCACCGCCGGAGCGATCGAGGCATTGATCAGCTCAGCATTCTGCGGATCGGCGATGATGCGGGCGCCCACGGCGAGGATCTCGCGGGTCTCCCGTTCGCGCAGCAGCGCCGCGACCTCTTCCCCGAGCGTCCTTCCATGCTCGGTGGCCTGAGCCGCGAGCTCGTTACGTACGCTGATCTCAACCGCGATTGTAGTCGTCGCCATAGCCGAACTATAGCAGCGGTATGGCCGTGCTGCGGTTTCGACGGTTCGGGCTGGGCCGGCGAAGGGGCCGGTGGATGCCGGGCCGTTCGCGGTTTCGAGGTTCAGGTGATAGGTACATCTCGGCGACGGAAGCCGACCAGGCCAGCGGCGGTCAGAGCGGCCGCGAGCAGCACTAGCCAGACCAGCGGAACCGCCGTGAAGTCACCGCCAGGCAGGCGCGGCACGTGTGCGTACGGCGAGATGTTCATCACCGACTGAGGTAGCTCGAAGAGCGGGCCGAACTCACCGAGCAGTAGGAACGCGACCAGCGCCGCCCAGCCGGCGACAGCCGCCCGCGGCGCGAGCCCGAACGCGGCGGCCGCAATGCCGGCGAGCACCCAGACCGCCGGCAGCCGCACGATCGCGGCCACAAAGACGCGGCCGAAGTCGTTCGCGTGACCGGTCTGCGCGGAGTAACTCAGTCCGGCGGCGAGCCCGGTGGCCACGATGATCGCGGTCGTGCCGAGCAGCGCGATCACGATGTGGCTCCAGGCCCACGAGATCCGCCCGACGCCGGTGGCGAGCACCGGCTCGGCCCGCAGCTCGCTCTCCTCGGAGCGCAGCCGCAACACGACCTGGATGCCGTAGACCGAGAGAATCACGCCCATCATTCCGAGCTCGGTGGACATGAACGCGTCGGTGAGACCCCGCACCCCGCCCAGCTTCTGGATCAGATCCCTCGCGGCCGGGCTGTCCATGAAGCTGCCGATGTTCGTGGCGATGTTGCCGAACACCAGGCCCAGCACCACAAACCCCGCCATCCAGCCGAAGAGCAGGCCGCGCTGCAGGCGCCAGGCCAGCCCGAGAGGGCCGCGCAGGCTTCGGCCGGCCTCGGCCGGGCCGGGGCGGTCGGGCAACAGACCGGCGGCGTGGTCGCGCTGTGTGACGAGGACGAACGCTGCAGCGGTCGTGACAACGAAGAACGCGACCGGGATGACCAGGACCCACCAGCGATCACCCTGAAACGGGCGCACCTGCTGGCCCCAGCCGATGGGAGACAGCCAGCGTAGCCATGTCAGCCCGCCGTCGCCGGCCGTGTCACCGATCGCGCGCAGCACGTAGACCACGCCGAGGAAGGCCATCGCCATTCCGATCGCCGCCCGGGCGCTCGAGGTGACCTGCGCGGCGATCGCGGCCACGCCGGCGAAGGCGACGCCGATGCTAGCCCACGCCAACCCGAAGGCGATGGATCCCGACGCGGGCAGACCCGACCCGATAAGGCCCAGCGCGGTCAGCACGCCCAGCAGCACGTTGGCGGCGATCGTCACGACGAGCGCGGCGGCGAGCGGGGCGTGCCGCCCCACGACGGTGGAACCCACGAGCTCGAGCCGGCCGGCCTCCTCCTCGGCCCGGGTGTGCCGGATGACGAGCAGGATGGAGAACACGGCGACCAGGGCACCGCCGAAGGCACCCAGCTTGATCATGGACAGGGCGCCCAGCGAGGATTCGTCGTAGATCAGGCCATAGAGCGCGACGAGCGACGGCGTTTTGTTGATCGCCGCCGATGCCTGGATCCTCGACTCGACCGAGTCGTACAGACCGACGGTCGCGCCAGCCGAACCGGCAGCGGTCACAACGAAGATAAGGATCCACACCGAGAGCATCAGCCGGTCACGGCGCAGCGCAAGCCGTACCAGTGACCCAGTGCCGACCAGCGCGCTCATGACGACACCGCCGCCCCGACCTGCTTCTGTCCGTTACCCAGGTCGTCCTGGTAGTGGCGCAGGAAGAGCTCCTCCAGGGTCGGTGGCTGGCTGACCAGGCTTCGTACACCGATCGAGGTGAGCTGGCGCAGCACCGCGTCCAGTCGATCGGTGTCGGCCTCAAAACGCACTCGGGTGCCCTCCACCTGGAAGTTGTAGATACCGGCCAGGGCGCGGAGGCCGTTGGGCTCCCCGGCGAGGTCGGCCGCGATGGAGGTACGGGTGAGATGGCGCATCTCGGAGAGCGTGCCGGTCTCCGCCGTCCGGCCGAGCCGGATGATGGTCACCCGGTCGCAGAGCGCCTCCACCTCTGCGAGGACATGGCTGGAGAGGAGCACGGTGCGTCCGCGCCGCCGCTCCTCGTTAATGCACTGCTGGAAGACCTCCTCCATCAGCGGGTCGAGGCCGGACGTCGGCTCATCGAGGATCAGAAGCTCCACATCAGACGCGAGCGCGGCGACGAGGCCCACCTTCTGCTTGTTGCCCTTGGAGTACGCGCGCCCCTTCTTCTTGGGATCCAGGTCGAAGCGCTCGAGTAGCTCGTTACGGCGTTGCTTGTTGAGCCCGCCCCGCATCCGGCCGAGCATGTCGATCACCTCGCCGCCGGTCAGGTTTGGCCACAGCGTGACGTCGCCGGGCACGTACGCCAGCCGCTTGTGCAGCGTGGTCGCGTCCCGCCACGGGTCGCCGCCGAGCAGGCGGGCCTCGCCAGCGTCGGCGCGCAGCAGGCCGAGCAGGACTCGGATGGTGGTGGTCTTGCCCGAGCCGTTCGGGCCGAGGAAGCCGTGCACCTCACCGGTATTCACGGTCAGGTCGAGGCCATCCAATGCCCGGGTGTTGCCAAAGGTCTTCACCATTCCGGTCGCGGAGATTGCGGTGTCAGTTGGCGCATTCATCGAGACTCCTAATTATGTCAACCATGTTGGTCAGGGGGCAGCGGCGCGCGGTCCTTTACGGCGGCGCCGGACGAGCTGAGCGGGCGTTGAGAGCGCGGCTCAGCGCGGCGGATCGGAGTCCGTCTTGCGGGCGGCCGCGGCCGTCGACCGCATGCGGCTTCGTGGGGTACGGTCGACATCCGCCCGTTCGTCCCGAGCCCTTTTGCGGTACTCCTCCCACCGGCGAGCGAGGCCATCTCCGTACTCGGTCTCCACAAACACGAAGAAGTCCTGCATCTCATGCAGCCGTTCGCGTGCACTGGGCCTATCGGGTCCTATGTGGGCCAACGCATACTCCGCGGCGTCGGCGCCGGGTCCGAGCCGGGCCACCCTCGCCCGAAGAATCTGGGACCAGCCGCCGGAACGGAGCTGATAGTGGTGCTGGCGCGATCCGGCCACCGGCACTCGTTCGACCATCTGCGCCTGCTCCAGTTGGCGAACTACGGTGCTGATCGACGCCTTGCTCACGCCTAGCGCGGTGGCCATCTCGGTGATCGACTGGTGCTCGGGATCGCAGATGGTGAGCCAGCCGTAGATGAGGCCCATCATGCGGGTGCCGCCGAGATACTCGAAGAACAGCGCCATCCGCCCGGCGAATTCGCGCTCAACCGCGGACGACCCTGACACGGTGTACCTCCTCTGTTCAGAACGTACTGAACGTAGCGTACGCTGGCAAGGGTCGTTCAAGACTCCTGACGGTTTCTTGACGCGTGGCCGCGCTTCCGACCACGCTCGGGCGGTGACCCCGTACCGGGAGATCTTCTCGATCGGAGAGTTTCGCGCACTCTTCGTCGCCACCTCGACCTCCGTCGCCAGCAAGACCATCGAGATGCTCGCGGTCTCAGTGCTCGTGTACGCATACACAGGCTCGCCCCTGCTGGCGGCCATCGCTTATCTTGGCGGCTTTCTTCCGCAAGCGGTCGGTGCGTTGACTCTGCTCTCCCTCGCGGACCGACTCCCGCCACGGGCCGCGATGGTGGCATGGCGTGTTGTGCATGCGGGGGTGGTCGCCCTGCTGGCGATCGGCGTGCTTCCGGTGTGGGCCATGCTGGCCCTGCTGATGACGGTTGGGCTCGGCGACGCGGTCGTCGGAGCCATCGGCAACACGGTCGTGGTTGACGTGGTGCCCGAAGGCTCCTACGTGCTCGGGCGGTCCGTGCTCAACGTCTCGGTCGGGGCCATGCAAATTCTTGGGTACGCCGCAGGCGGCGCTCTGCTCGCGCTGGTCAGTCCCAGCGGTGCGCTCTGGACGGCGGCCCTCATCGGACTGGCGACCGCGGCGATCGTCCAGTTCGGACTGAAACGGAGGCCGCCGCGAGCCACTGGCCGGGCATCGTTCGGCGCCACATGGCAGGGCAACAGGGTCCTGTTCGGCGACCCGGCGATCCGGCGGATGCTGCTGGCCCAGTGGCTACCCAACGGACTCATCGTCGGCGCCGAGGCGATGTTCGTGCCGTACGCGGGAGACGCCGCCGGCGCGCTGTTCGCCGGCGCCGCGGCGGGCATGCTGGTAGGAGATGTGGTGATAGGCCGCTGGACCAGCACGAGGCTGCGTTCGAGACTTGCTTTGCCGCTGTATGGGCTGCTCGCCGTGCCGTACCTGGCCTTCGTAGCTCGCCCAGGGCCGGTCCTGGCGACGGCAGTCGTTGCCCTGGCCTCGTTCGGCTACGCCGGGACGCTCGCTATCCAGGAGCGCTTTGTAGCCACCGTGCCGGATCGGTTGCTCGGGCAGGGCATGGGTCTCGCCGGCAGCGGCATGATGACTGCCCAAGCCGTCTGCGCCGCTATCGTCGGCGCGACCGCTGAACTCTTCACACCGGCCATCGCCATGACCGCCGCGGCCGTCGCATCGCTTGTCGTGAGCGTGGCGCTGCTCGCCCGGCCGTGGCCGGCTATGCCGGCGCCGCGTGCGTCCCGCGAGGCCACGGAGGCCGCCCCGCTCGGCTGAGCCCGGCTCGGTCGCCCCGCGCAACTCCCGGCAACGACTTGCGTTCATCTGCGCAAGAATCTAATGGCGATACGTATCTTGCAAGCAACATCACGAAAATATTACGCAAGACCTTGTGGAATGGGATATCGGGGTCCTAAAGTCGCCTCACCTCATGGCGTCCGGTCCGCCTCGGAGCGTCTCAGGCGTTCGAATCCCGAGAGAAACGAGTCATTCAATGTCCCGGAGCACAGGAGCTGCAGCGACGTGGTCGAGCGGGCCGCGATGGGCCGCGGCAGCGGTGGTATCGGCGACCGCTGCCGCCGTCGTTGTCAGCGTTGTCGTCGGCGGCGGCTTGGCCCTCGCCGGCGTGAGCGCGCGGGGCGCCTCGGCCCCCGTTGTGACGCGAGCTGCCCTCGACCCTTCTCTCGTTGCGGGCCGAGGCGCCAGCGTCGACTTCGCGGAGCAGGAGGCGGAGAACGCCGCGACGAACGGTGCGATCATCGGTCCCGACCGTTCCGCGTACACGTTGCCGGCGGAGGCGTCCGGCCGCATGGCGGTCAAACTGACGCCGGGACAGTACGTCGAGTTCACGCTGCCGAGCGCGGCCAACGCAATCATTGTGCGCTACAGCATCCCGGACGCGCCCAACGGCGGCGGCATCACCGCTCCGCTCACAATCAGGGTGAACGGCGGGTCCACGAAGACCATGACCCTCACCTCGGAGTACGCGTGGCTCTACAACCAGTATCCGTTCTCGAACGACCCGAACGCCGGTCTACTGCATCCTGATTGGTGGATCACCGAGTGTGCGTGCGTACCCGCCTTCACGAGTCCTTTTCCGACGATCGCCAAGCCGTTCCGCCCGATGCACTTCTACGACGAGCAGCGCCTGCTGCTCGGCCGCACATATCGCGCGGGTGACAAGGTGCGGCTCACTTCCCCCGCTGGGAGCAACGCCGCGTGGACGGTCATCGACCTGCTCGACTCGGAGCTCGTCGGCGCGCCGCATATTCGCATCGTCGCGGCGAACGTGCTGTTGTTCGGCGCAGACCCGCTGGGAGAACGCGACTCCGCCGACGCGTTCGACACGGCGATCGCGCTTGCGAAGCGTCACGGACTCAAGGTATACATCCCGCCGGGTACGTACCAGGTGAACCGCCACATCATCGTCGACGACGTGACCATCGAGGGCGCCGGCAGCTGGTACACGATCATCAAGGGCCGCGAGGTCGCCCTCGGCGCCCCGGCGCCCGACGGTTCGGTGCACACGGGCGTCGGCTTCTACGGCAAGGACGCGTCGGACGGTGGCAGCGCAGGAGTCCACCTGTCCGGATTCGCGATCGAGGGGGACGTCCGCGAACGCATCGACACCGACCAGGTCAACGGAGTCGGCGGGGCGATGAGCAGCTCGACCATCGACGGCCTCTACATCCGCCACACTAAGGTGGGCATGTGGTTCGACGGGCCCATGACGAACCTGCGGATCACGAACAACATCATGGTCGACCAGATCGCCGACGCACTCAACTTCCACACCGGCGTCACGAACTCGGTCGTGTCGAACAACTTCATTCGCAACACGGGTGACGACGGCCTCGCCATGTGGTCCGAGCAGAACGCCAACGCCAACAACACGTTCGACCACAACACGGTGCAGACGCCGACGCTCGCGAACGGCATCGCCATCTACGGCGGGACTGACAACACGGTCTCGAACAACCTCATCGCCGACCCGATCCGTGAGGGCAGCGGCATCCATGTTGGGTCCCGCTTCGGCGCTACGACGTTCACCGGACATCTATGGATCACGAACAACACTACGGTGCGCGCCGGCACGTACGAGCTGAACTGGAACATCGGACTGGGCGCCATCTGGATCTACGCGCTCGACCAAAGCATCGACGCGGACATCCAGGTGGTCGGGGACCACTTCCTCGACAACACATACAACGCGATCATGTTGGTCAGCGACTGGCCGGTGAAAGACCTGTACTCGATCGGAGGCGTCCAGTTCAAGGACATCAGGGTTGACGGCGTTGGCACCTCAGTCGTCAGTGCTCGGGTGGCTGGCAGCGCATCGTTCGAGAACGTGGACGTCCGCAACGTCGGCTGGACGGGCGTCAACAACTGCGGGTCGTTCCACTTCACGCCCGCCGGCTCGGAGTTCTCGCTGGCCAATCTCGGCGGCAACCAGGGGACTGACAACAATCCATGGCACCCCGGTACGAACTGGCTCGCTCCGTTCGTGCCGAACACCATCACCTGCAACGACCGTCCGCCGGTCGTGGTGCCGCCCCCGCCTTCGGCGTGGTGATGCCGGGCAGCTACGTCTTGCCCGCGTCGCGGCTATCGATGATAGTGGAGATCTTGGATACTCTGGCTTTGCTCACACGTATCCACGATCGAGAGGCGGGACATGGCTGGCCTGCAGCACCGTCTCCGGGAGGTGGCGCGGTTGGGCGAGCTGGTCGGCGCGGTCGCCGGTGTGACAGTCGCGGGCCGTCGCGAACTCGCTGCCGTCGGGTACGCCGACCAGCAGGCCGGCAGGCTCATGACTCCCGAGACCCCGGTCCACGTTGCCTCGTTGACCAAGCCGGTGGTCGCCACCGCCGCGGTGGCGGCGTTTCGGCGGGCCGGCATCGGGCTCGATGAGCCCTTGGTCAACCTGATGCCACATCTGAGTGCCGTTTGGCGCTCTTCTCGGTGGGTCACCCTGCGACATGTGCTGAGCCATACCTCGGGCCTGCGGCCCGATCTGCCCGAGGATGAGCGGCCGCTGGCGGACGCGGCCGCCGATCCCGTCCGCGACGCCGCCGAGCGGACGGTCGGGTCGGCTCAGGTCTTCCGCCCGGGCGCGGCCTGGCAGTACTGCAACTCCGGCTACGGCCTCGCCGGTTACGCATTGGGCCTACTCGCGGGTACCAGCTTTGAGCGCGCACTCGGAGACGAACTGCTTCGACCGTTCGGCATGAACTTCACGGCCTTTGACGCGGGCAGCCTTGTGGCGTGTGGGCATTCGGGCGGTCGCCCCATCCGCGACACATACTGGCGCGCCCGCCGTCCGGGCGGTGGATTGATATCGACGGTGGGGGACCTGCTCGCCTTCGCCGAGCACCTCTTCGATGACGCCGAGATCCTTACCGAGACTGGCCGCCCGGTGTCACCCTCGCTGCTGGCGAGCACGTACGCGTTGGGCTGGAATGTGTCGCACCGCGGCCTGGTCCGCTGGCACGACGGTGACTGGGGTGGCTTCCACGCCCAGCTGCTGGTGCACCCGCAACGACGGTTCGCGGCCGTGGTTGTCATCAACGACGATGCCGGCGTTCGCAGCCGCAACGGGTTCGGCTGGAACGAACTGCGGTCGGCGTCGGGTCTGAGACGGCCAAGGTTCGCACCGCCATTTCTCTATGCCCGTGCCGCCATGCGTACCGCAGCCGCCCGGCTCACGCGTAGCCGTGCCTCGTCGTGGCGACGACTCGCATTGGTCCGGCGAGATCCGCCATACGGCGGTTGACGGCACTAGCCGCCGGCCATGGCGCCGACGATGAGGAGCGGTTCCTCGCCCTTGACAACCCGGTCGGGCAGTGGCGCATCCGGCGACTCGTTGGAAAGGTCCTCCTCGCATGCGAAGAACCGGACAAACGCGCGGCGATTTCCGCTCTGGCGGTCGCGGATCGTTCCGCGCAGCATCGGATATTGGGCCTCCAAAACGTCGAGCACCACGCGTTGGGTGACCGACCCGGTCACCTCGAGCCGTACCTCGCCCGAGACCCGGGCGAGGTTCTTCAGGTGTGCGGGTAGCACAATGCGGATCACGGCAGTACCTGGACTTCCACCGAGAGTACGGCGGGCAGATCCCGCACTATAGGTGCCCACGTGTCGCCGCCGTCGGCCGAGCCGTAGACCTGGCCTCCGCTGGTACCGAAGTAGATTCCGCACGGATCAAGCGTGTCGACCGCCATAGCGTCGCGCAGTACGTTGTGATAGCAATCGGCCTGCGGCAGCCCTGTGGTCAGCGGCTCCCACTCGTCACCGCCGGTGCGGCTCCGGTAGACCCGCAGCTTTCCCTCGGGCACGTAGTGCTCGGAGTCGCTCTTGATCGGTACAACGTAGATCGTCTCCGGCTCGTGGGCGTGTACCGCGATCGGGAACCCGAAGTCCGTGGGCAGGTTGCCGCTGATCTCGCGCCAAGACTCGCCGGCGTTGTCGGTGCGCATGACGTCCCAGTGCTTCTGCATGAACAGCACCTCCGGCCGGGACGGGTGCATGGCGATGCGGTGCACACAGTGGCCAACGTCGGCGTTCGGGTCGGGAATACCTTCCGATCGCAGCCCCTGGTTGATCGGCTGCCACGACTTGCCGGCGTCATCGGTGCGGAAGGCGCCGGCCGCTGAGATCGCGACGAACATCCGGTCCTTGTTCACCGGATCCAGGATGATCGTGTGTAGGCACATGCCTCCGGCGCCCGGCTGCCAGCGCGGCCCGGACTCGTGGGTACGCAGTCCGGGCAGCTCCTGCCACGTCTTAGCGCCATCGGTCGAGCGGAAGATCGCGGCGTCCTCGGCACCGGCATACACCGTGTCGGGGTCGTCCGGCGACGGCTCGAAATGCCAGATCCGCTTGAACTCCCACGGGCGCGGCTTCCCGTCGTACCACAGATGGTCGCCGACCTCGCCCTCGTACCCGAACTCGTTGCCGGCGGGTTCCCACGTCTTGCCGCCGTCGTCCGACCGCTGGATCACCTGGCCGAACCATCCGGAGCACTGCGACGCGTACAGCCGATCTGGGTCGGCCGGTGACCCATTCACGTGGTAGATCTCCCAGCCGCCGAAATGTGGGCCGCTCACCTTCCAGTCGCTGCGGCCGCCGTCCGAGGTCAGCGTGAACGCACCCTTGCGTGTACCGACCAATACCCGTACCCCACTCATGCCTCTTCCCCTTCCGGGCGCCGCCTTCCCGTTGGCTGCGCCCTACCCCACTCTGCACCACGGTCGCTTTTGGCGGTACCTCTGGACGGTGCCGCCCTGGTGCACACCGTGCCGGTTGGGTAAAAAAAACTTGACATGATGTCAGTGTTGCCTTACGTTGGTGCATGTCAACTTTGTTTTACATTGGAGCTGGGATGTCATTCGAAGAGAAGAGCACGTGGATCTATGCCGCGATCACGGTTGGCGTGTCTGCCGTCTACTTCGCGGTCGTCCTCAGGCAAGTCCGGAACACGGATGTCACAGAGATCGCCTACGTAGGGCCGATGCTCACAGCTATCGGCGTCGCGGTGGCCTTGAACATTCTGGCGATCATCGTGGCCGGGATCGCCTCACCCAAGGAGGCCGGCAAGAAGGACGAGCGGGACAAGAACATCACTCGGTACGGCCAATACGTCGGGTACCCCGTCCTCGGCGTGGGTGTCGTGGGTGCACTCGTCCTGACCATGGCGGAGTTCGAGCACTTCTGGATCGCCAACGCGATCTACCTGGCTTTTGTCGTGTCGTCGATCACTGAATCCGCAGTAAAGATCGTCGCCTATCGGCGAGGTCTCTAGATGGTGAAGCCAACCAAGGTCACCAACGCGATCCGAGCCCTTCGATTCGCGCACGGAGAGATGACACAAGCCCATCTGGCAGATCGCATCGGGGTGACACGCCAGACCATCATCGCCGTCGAACAGGGCCGCTACTCCCCATCGCTCGAGATGGCTTTTCAGATCGCGCGAGTGTTCAACGTGCCGCTCGACGAGGTCTTCCAGTACCCGGACGAATGAAAGCTTTTGCCCGCGATCAAGGGCACAGTCGCGTGGTTTGATCTTCAATCACACGACTACGCCCTTGATCGGCGAGCCGGGTCCTGAGTGAGGCGGCGGCTGTACGCCGCGTACTGGCGTGTTCGTCATGCGTTCAACGCTAAGTCTGATCGCGGCAGCTGTCCCGCCAGGTCGGCCACAGCTTTCACTCGGCGGGCGCGATCAGTCGCACTATGGAGGACGCGAGGCGGATCATGCCGATTCCGGTTGGATGGAACGGGCTGCTGTCGTTGAGCCCCTGAAGGTCGGGCCCGAGCTGGTCCACACCGGCTTCACAGAGTGGTGTCACGGAAGGCTCGGCGACGAAGTAGCTGTACTTGTCCGCGCCGCCGATGAGTACGTCGTTCAGCTGCCTCGTGCGGTCAACGAGGAGCCGGATGCTGTCCGAGTTGAGCCCCGCGGTACCGATCGGCCCGCGAGCGTCGGGGCACGTCGCGTCGGGCGTGAAGACGTCGTACGACGTCATGACGATGATCTGGGGCCCGCCGGGCAGGTCGTTCAGGTCGTGCAGCAGATTGCCGTAGTCGCGGTCGAATGCGGCCAACCGGTAGCCGAACTCGCCCCTGGTCAGGTTGTCCTGGCAATTGGCAACGCTGTAGCAGTAACGCAGCTGGTCGGTCCAGGAGACGTCATTCGGACCGATCACAACGACCACGAATCGGAGCCCCTCGATCTGCTTGAGCAGACCCACCTGGGGCGGCAGCACCTGACCGCCCTGAATCTGCGGGCCTCGCAAGCCCGCCGTGATCGATGCTCCCGTGCACGCCAGGTTGGCCACCGGAGCAGCGATCAGCGTACCGATCTCGTTCGCCAGCGAGTCCGCGCTCCGGGCGCAGGCCTTGTCGTCGTCGGTCGCGGCGTCGACCAACGGTCCGCCCGCGCGTGCCGCTCGCGAGTCGCCGATCACCGCCCCGGCGTACCCGTGCACGGTCGGCCCGACGGGCGAGGGCGTCACGTAGTACGTGCCGACAAGGTCTGACAACGAACTCACGTGCGCCAGTCCGTTGACGGCACCCGTGTAGGCGAGCGCACCCGCCGCGCCCCAGCCCAGCATGGTGACGATGACAGCGCTGATGGTCACGCCGCGGATCTGCTCGCTGCTCCGATGCCAGATCTCCGCAGGCGTCAGAGGTCTGTGCTGGGATCGCGTCTGGCGCCGCAAGGTGACCAGCATCCGGACACAGGAGACGACCGCAGTCACGGCAGCGGTGAGCGCGAGCAGGATGAGCGCCGCCCATGCATACCACCGCACGAACCCATCGGTGATTGTGGTCACCGCCGCTTCCCGCACATCGCGCCCGTTCCCAGGCTCCAGGGCGGCGGCCGCCGCGGCGTTACGCTGCACCGGGCCGAGGATGAGCCGCGGTCGCAGTGGGCCATACACATGCAGAGGCGCGATGTCGAGCTGCGTGTTGCCGAGCTGCACCAGTTGCGCCGGGCCCGAAATTGACATGCTCGGGGGTCGCGCGCCGACGGAGAGATGCTGACCTGCCACCACAACGTCCTGGTCCGGAGTCAGCAGTATGGTCGCCGGCACACCGAGGACCAGGCACAGCAGGCAGACGAGTGCGGTCGGCCATGACAGCGCCTCGCGTAGGACGCTTCTTACCGGACCAGGCCGCGAGCGGTCCGGCCTGTCGACGGTGGGGCTGGGCGCGCGTCGCGCGTCAGTGTCGGAGGTCATGAGCCGCTGTGCACCCCCCTCCGGCACGGCGCTGCAGCACGAGGGCCACTTCCATGGTGCCACGAGAAGGGTGATCATGAGGACGATCACCTGGACGTCCTATGATCTCGTACGGAGTGTGATCTATACGACCTTTGGTGCGTACCACAGTCACCACGCATGTCGGCGGCGTCCGACATCAGTCGCCAGGCGTACAATCGATCTAGATTGGGTCGATGCCAAGTCCGAAGCTCGCGACTGCAGCCTGGCTGGCGGTACTCACATCCGTCAACGCCGGTCTGCTTCTTGTAGTGGTGCACTACAGCCTGGGCACGATCCGCGGACAGATGCTCGACACTGTCGCGCTTACGGGTAACTGGGTCGGCCGCGACCGGTTCGCGGTCCCGCTCAACTCGGCGCTCAACGCCGTCTCGGTCGCCTCGCTGGTGCTGGCCCTCGTCGCGATCGGGCTCATCGCACTGGCCCGGCGTCGGTACTCCTTGTCAATCATGGGGGTGGTGCTGGTCGCGGGATCCGTGGCGACGACGTACCTGCTGAAGGGATACGTCATCACGCGGACTGACTTCGGCGTCGACCCCGAGCGCGCCGCGGCGGGAAATAGCCTTCCAAGCGGCCACGCCACCGCCGCCGCGGCCTTCGCAGTCGGTCTGGTGCTCGTCCTGCCGCCCGCCGCCCGCGGGGTCGCGAGTCTCGTCGGAGCCACCTATGCGGCCCTCGTGGGTATTGCGACGCTCTCGGCGGGCTGGCACCGGCCCAGTGATGTGGTCGCCTCGTACCTCATCGTCGGTGGTTGGGCCGCCGGAGCCGGGCTGCTCCTCACCCTCGTCCAGCAGCCGAGCGCCGTCGTGACTAGCCGCGATGTGCCCGGCTGGTCACTGGTGGCGACGCTGCTTGGGGGAGTGGCACTGCTCCTCAGCGGTGGGATCGCGCTTGACTACACGTTTACGCGCATGACTACGCCGATCGACGAGATGAGCCCAAGGCTCCTGAAAATCGGTTACCTGGGCAGCGGCATGGCCATAGCCGGCGCCGCATACCTCATGATGGCCGTCGTCCTGACGACGATCCACCGAGTTGTCCCGGCCCTTCAAGATCGCTACGATCATGAGCTGGCCGTCGCGAAACCGCGCCGATCATGACCTGCAGGTCATGATCGGCGCCGATCGCGGGTCCTTCCCTCGGTACTCAGCAGCACGACGACGGAGCCTTCGTCGACGCCGAGTTCGTCGCGTCGGGCAGCGGCGCCCGACCCGGTCAACGCCGCTCGGGCGCCGGCGAGCGTGGCGGCACCACTCGGTCCTGAGGACACGTCGAGCGCCGCGAGGTCGGCCACGGCTTGGGTCGCTTGCGCGTCGCTGACGGACACGGCGGCGTCGAGACCGTCGCGAAGGTACGGCCAAGCGCTGCTCGACGGCGTGCCGCAGTTGAGTCCCGCCATGACGGTGGCCCCCGTTGGTACCGAGCGCGGTTCGCCCGCCCGCAAGCTGGCCAGGACGCACGCCGCGGTGTCGGGTTCGACGCTGAGCACTGCCGCACCGCCTGTCATCCGGCTGCGACAATGTGCCACGACGGCCTGTGCGAACGAGCCGACCCCGACCGGGACAACGACCAGATCCGGTCGTGGAATGCCAAGCCCGAAGAGCGCGTCATCGATCTCGAACAGCAGCGTGCCGTAACCCTCGACGATCCAGCCGGGCACCTCCTCGTAGCCGGGCCACGCGACGTCCTGCACAAGCTCGGCGTCCGCGCGTCCGGACGCCCACGCGGCGGCTTGTCGCACCGCCTCGTCGTAGTCCCCGTCGACCCGCACCACGGTTGCGCCCTCGGCAGCGATCGCATCGGCGGCCTGCTCGGACATGAGATCAGGCACAACGACCTGGGCGCGCGCGCCCAGCAGCGACGCCATCCACGCCACCGCCCGTCCGTGGTTGCCGTCCGTCGCGGTGACCAGGGTCAACGGGTAGCGGGTCGCGGCGTGCCGAAGGGTGTCGAGGGTCGTGGGCGCGGCCAGCCCCGCACGCTGGGCGAGCACCCGGACCACTGCCCAGGACGCGCCGAGCACTTTGAAAGCAGACAGGTGCAGCCGTGCCGACTCGTCCTTCACGAGGACGCGCCCCACGCCCAACTCGTCGGCGATTGAGGGCAGCTCGACCAGCGGCGTCGGCCGGTAGCCAGGCAGCGTGGCGTGGAACGCTCGCGCCAACTGCGACGGCGCAGCGCAACGCCAACGGCGCGCGGCAGGTCGGGCATACCAGGAGTCCTGTGGCGGTTCCATGCACCCATGGTTCGGCATCCACGTACGCGCGGTCCAGCTGATGGCGGCGTCGTCTCGTCAGGGGCCGCTCAGATCAATCAGCGCCGACCGGAGCGCCACCACGAACTGGTCGGCGTGCTCCTCCGTCCAGACGAGCGGCGGTCGCACTTTCAGCACGTCTCCGCCTCGACCGGTGGCGCCGGCGAGCACGAATCGGCGCCGTAGGCCCTCGACCACGTTCGCCGCGAAGGCCCGCCCGCCGCCGTGCGGGGACTCGCGCAGATCCACGCCGGCGATCAGCCCGACGCCGCGTACGGCCGATATGACTGGGAGTTCCGCGGCCAGCTCCAGCAGCCGGGTGCGCAGGTGCTCGCCGACCCTGACGGCGCGCTGCGGAAGCTGCCGGTCGGCTAGCACGTCGAGTACGGCGCAGCCCGCCGCGCCGGCCACCGGGCTCCCGGCGAAGGTGCTGAAATACTCGTACGGGAAGGCCTCGGCGATCTCGCGGCGGGTAATGACAGCACCGACCGGGAGTCCGGCCGCCATCGGCTTGCCAAGCGTCACGATGTCTGGCGTGATGCCCTGAGTGGCGAAGCGCCACAGGAGCGGGCCGCTGCGACCGAATCCGATCTGCACCTCGTCGGCCAGGAATAGGCCGCCTGCCGCGTGGGCGCCGTCGACCAGGCCACGCATGAAGTCGGCCGGGGCGTCGAGGATGCCCTCGCTGGTGAATTGGGGGTCCGCGATGAGCAGACCGGCTCGGTGCCCATGCCCTTCCAGCACAGCCGCTGCGGCCAGCACACGCCGCCGGGCCTCAGCATGGTTCAACACCGGACCGGCGTGCGGCGCGGCGAACGTGGCCACATCGGACGGTGCGGGGCCAGCGCCCGGCCACTCGTTGGTGGAGAAGTCGATCGTCCGTGCGGAGATGCCGTGGTAGGCACACTCGGCCACCATGGTCCCGTCCGCTCGGGTGTAGGCGCGGGCCATGCGCCACGCCAGGTCCACCGCCTCCGAGCCGGACGTGACGAAGACGCAGGTGTCCAGGCCCGACGGCATTGTGGAAGTCAACCGCTCCGCCAGTTCGACGATAGCGGGGTGCAGGTAGCGCGAGCTGGTATTCAGGGTCCGTAGCTGCCGCACCACGGCCTCGGTCACCGCTGGGTGCGTGTGCCCCGCGACGGCCACGTTGTTGTACCCGTCGAGGTAACGCTGCCCCTCGTCGCTCACCAGCCATGCCCCGTCGCCCTCGTCGACCCGCAGTGGCTCATTGAAGAAGGTGGGCGCGAGCCGCCCGCCCAGTACGCGGGCGCGCCGCTCGGCGAGGTCGCCGACGGAACGTACCGGTGTCGGCATTCCGGCCAGGCGGGAGAACCGGTGGGCGAGTTCCTCGTCGCTGAGGTCGGTTAGCTCGGTGAGTAGCCGCTCGGTGGGGGCGTTCCACTGGACGATGTAGTCCCGGTTGTCGGGGTGCTCATCGACGCGACTCCGGGAGATGTCCAATGTGGTCACTAGCCGGGCGAGTACGAGATGACCGAGGACCGCCGCCTCGGCCGGTTGCAGCGGGCGCAGCCGCTGGTACCCGTCCAGATACGCGCCGGCCAGCTCCGACCATGGAGTCTGCTGCACCGGGCTCGTGTTGCGCAGCAACGACGTGAGCGAGGACGCCAGGTCGCAGACCGCCGCGGTGTGATGCATGTCGCCGAAGTCGACCACGCCCGTCACAATGTCGGAGGCGTCGCAGAGCACGTTCGAGAGCGTCACGTCGGCGTGCTGCACCCCGCTTGGCAGCCGATACGTCGCGGCCAGAGCTGGCCGGATACGTGCCCGGGCGTCGGCTAGCCGGGCTGAGATCGGGTCGCCTGCGGCGACGGCCGGCGAGCGCTCGATCCGGATATCCCAAGCGATCTGGCGTCCTGCGTCGGGGTGGAAGTAGCCCTGCAGGCCGACCGCGACCTGGGCGCAGACGGCACCGACCTGCTCAGCGAGCGAACAAGATATCGGGCGCCCCTCGATGTGCTGTCCCGGTAGGACGGTCATCACCCGTACGAGGTGTTCGCGGCCCTCGCGGTCGGTGATCGACGCGAGTGGCTCGCCCGCACTGGTAGGGACCAGGCGCGGCACCGGGAGGCCGGGGTCGACCGTGGCGAGGTGGCGCAGGGCGCCGTTCTCCATGGCGAGGGTCTGTGCGGACTCGGCCAGGTTGGAGATCTTCAGCACGACCGCGCCGGCTGACGTGCCAGGTAGCATCAGGAGCTGGTCACGCTCGCTCGACAGCTCGATCGCCTCGGTGGCGATGATGCCGTACAGCTCGTCAACCCGCTCCAGCGCGGCCGCGAGTGGGAATGTGGGCATCGGCGTGTGCATCAGGTCGGCGCTCATGGCGGAACTGTAGAATTCAACGGCCTTCTCCGCGGTCAGCTGATTGTCGTGTGGCGTGCTAGAGGAAGGCGGCCTGGTTCCCGCCGGATCCCCTGCAGGACTCCAGCGGTCAGCGGACGCCCACGTGGACGATTCCGACTACGGCGGGCGGATCAGGCCTGCGGCTGGGCGATGTTGACCATCCAGGAGATGCCGAACTTGTCCCGGAGCTGGCCGAACTCGTCGCCCCACATCTGCTTCTCCAGCGGCATGGTCACCTCGCCGCCCCTGGCGAGCTTCTTCCAGTAACCGCGAAGCTCGTTGCCGTCGTCGCCACTAAGGCTCACCGTCATGTTGTTCCCGGGGTTGTACTCCATCCCCGGCGCGAGATCGGAGGCCATGAGCGTGAATCCATTGTCGGTCTCCAGCATCGCGTGCATGACCTTCTTGGCGATGGCGGCGTCCTTTGTACCGAAGTCACCGAAGGTGTTCACCGCCAAGGTGCCACCGAAGACGGTCTTGTAGAACTTCATGGCGTCGCGCGCGTTGCCGGCAAAGCTGATGTAAGGGTTGAGACGAGAGGTCACAGCGTCCTCCTCGATCGTGGCCAGGTATCCCAACCAGCCTAGTCCCGCATGGTCGCGGGCCACGAGATTCCAGGACCCACGTTCCGACATCGGCGCAGGCCCGTTGTTCCGCGCGGGTCCGCGTACGCGAAGCCGGCCGCCACCGCTGAGCCGAGTCACCTGGTCGGTGTGGCGGTCCCGTATCTCTCGGCGGCGCGAACCTTGGCCTTCGCCGCCTCGACTGTGCGGTCACGGTGGGGCGCCTTGGTCACCAGCGCCCCAAGAAGCGCGGCCGTGGCCTCGGTAACGGCTCGGACCGCCTCGTCAAACGCCTCTTGATTCGCAGTCGACGGACGCGTCGCCCCGCTCACCTTGCGCACGTACTGGATAGCGGCCGCTTCGATCTCATCCCGGGTAGCCGACGGTTCGAAGTTGTGCAGCACGCGAATGTTTCGGCACATGCTCCCACCTTGTCACGCCGGTTGGAGAAAGCCTATCGCGATGTATCGCGTCTTCATGTTACGATGTATCGCGATAGTCTCCGACGCCCCGTCTAAGAAGAAACGAGGAGGCCATGGCTCCCGCCACCTCTCGGTCCGCGATCGCGATTGCGGTCACCGGACTTCGCAAGTCGTACGGCGACAAGGTTGTGCTCGACGGCATCGATCTTCACATCGCCGAGGGAACGATCTTCGCACTGCTCGGCCCCAACGGTGCCGGCAAGACCACGATGGTACAGATCCTGTCCACCTTGATCGGCGCGGACGGCGGCGAGGCTCACATCGCGGGCCACGCCGTGGCGCAGGAACCGGACGCGGTGCGCGACCTGATCGGCGTCACCGGCCAGTTCTCGGCCGTGGACAATCTCCTCACCGGCGAGGAGAACCTGAACCTCATGGCAGACCTGCGCCATCTGGAGAGGGCCGCAGGCCGGCGACGGACTGCTGAACTGCTCGACCGGTTCGAGCTGGTCGAGGCGGGTAAGAACCAGGCCACCACCTATTCCGGCGGCATGCGGCGCCGCCTCGATCTAGCGATGACCCTGGTCGGCGACCCGCGCATCATCTTCCTCGACGAGCCGACCGCCGGCCTCGACCCCCGCAGCCGCCGCACCATGTGGCAGATCATCCGCGACCTCGTGGCCGGCGGGGTCACCATCTTCCTCACCACGCAGTACCTGGAGGAGGCTGACCAGCTGGCCGACCAGATTGCGGTCCTCGACCACGGGAGGCTGATCGCCGAGGGCACCCCCGATGAGCTCAAACGCCTCATCCCCGGCGGCCACATCCGCCTGCAATTTGCCGACCTGCAGGGACTTGAATCGGCAGCCCGCGCAGTCGGGGAGTCCACTCGCGACGACGACACGTTCACGCTGCAAGTCCCGAGCGACGGAGGCGTCCGGTCACTGCGCGCCTTACTCGATCAGCTCGACATGGCTTCCATCGACGTCGACAGACTCTCCGTCCACACGCCAGATCTTGACGACGTCTTCCTCGCCCTCACCGGCCAACCCGACACAGAACGGGCGACCGTACGATGAGCACCCATACCTACGCCGTGCGCGATTCGGCGACGATGCTGCGGCGAAACCTTATTCACATGCTTCGGTATCCCATAGCGTTGATGCTCGTCGGCATACCCGTCGTGTTGCTGCTGCTGTTCGTCTACGTCTTCGGCGGCACCCTGGGCGCCGGGCTCGGCGGCGTGTCCGGCGGCCGCGCCGAGTACGCCAACTACGTCCTACCTGGAATCCTCCTAATTACCGTGGCCTGCGCAGCGCAAGGCACGGCGATATCGGTCGCCATGGACATGACCGAAGGTATCATCGCCCGGTTCCGTACCATGGCGATCTTCCGTCCCTCAGTGCTGACCGGACACGTCCTCAGCAGTCTGATACAGACCATGCTCAGCCTCGCGGTCGTCATCGGTGTCGGCGTGCTCGTCGGCTTCCGACCCACCGCCAGCCCGGTCGAGTGGGTGGCTGCGATTGGTGTCCTCGCGATGATCACCGTCGCGGTCATCTGGCTGTCGGTCGCCTGCGGCCTGGTGACCAAGAGTGTCGAGGCGGCGAGTAATCTCCCTATGCCGCTGATCCTTCTACCGTTCCTCGGCAGCGGATTCGTCCCCACCGACTCGATGCCGGCCGCAGTCGGGTGGTTCGCCGATTACCAGCCATTCACGCCCGTCATGGAAACCCTGCGCGGTCTGCTCCTGGGCACCGCAATCGGCAACAACGCGATCCTTGCCGTAGCCTGGTGCACAGTCATCACCCTGGTCAGCTACCTCTGGGCCAAGAAGCTGTACAACCGCGACCCATCACGCTGATACCCGCCGAAACCAATCGACGGGGAGTCCAGGTGATGCGCGCTAGGTTCTGCCAAGCGCCTCGGCAACGACGGCCAGGTCGGCGCGCAACCCTTCATACGCCAGGTCGCGGTTGTCGGCCCGCAGGATGGCCGACGGATGGAGGGTTGCGAGGAATCTCGCGGGTGGATCGACGGTTGGAAAGTCCTCGGGATACCCGGCAGATTCCGGCCAGGGCAGGAGTTCGCCGCGTGAGCGCGTGACCCGGAAGGATGGTCCGGCCAGCGCCTGAGCGGCGGTCGCGCCGAGAGCCACCACGACGCGCGGGCGCAGCAGCCCGAACTCGGCCGTGAGCCACGGTCGGCACGCGCCGATCTCGACCGGCCCTGGCTTCTGGTGGATGCGCCGTTTTCCGCGTTGCTCGAACTTGAAGTGCTTAACGACGTTCGTCACGTAAGCGCGCTTAGGGTCCAGGTTCACCTCCAACATGACTTGGACCAGCAGTCGGCCAGCGGGGCCGACAAACGGCCGCCCACGCTGGTCCTCCTCGTCGCCTGGCTGTTCGCCGACAAGGACGTAGTCGGCGTCGATCAGACCGGCCGAGAAGACCGTCTGGGTGGCGTCCCGGTAGAGGTCACACCCGCGGCAACCGGCCGCAGCGGATCGCAGCTGCGCCAACGACGCCCCCTCGGGCACGAACTCCTGCGCACCTGCCGTGTCGGGCTGCATACGTACCTCCGGCGCTGGGGATGCTCATCATCTCTTGTTACTCCGCGACGGATCGGTGCGGCTCGACAACGCGGTGCTGCCAGAGCCACACAATGTCGCGGCCGAAGGACTCGACGAGCAGGGCGAGCGCAACCGCCAGCGCGGTGACCATCAGCCGGGCAGGAAGGATGTCGGCCGCCGCGAACACCAGGACGACACCCTGCGTCGCCGCGACGACCTTCGCCCAGAAGCGCTGCGGGACCGGCCCGCGCATCCAATGCACTGCCCAACCCGCCACCAGGAACGCGTACCGCATCGCTCCGATCGCGAGTACCCACGCACCCATCGAACGCGCCACGTATACGCTCAGCACCAGAATGAGGAACGCATCGACCTCCATGTCGAAGCGCGCGCCCAGGCCGGACGCGCTGCCCGTACGCCGGGCGACCTGGCCGTCGAGCGCGTCGAGAACGAGTGCGACGGTGGCGACGGCGACCAGCACCTCGATCGGTGCGCTCCGGTGGAACGAGTCCGCGGTCAGCGCGGCCGCGCAGCCCACGAGCGTCGCTCGGGTCAATGTCACCCAGTCGGCCGGCCCGAACCCACCGACTCGCACGCCGTGCAGGCCCCGCGTGAGTGCGGCGAACGTGATGAACCCATACGCGAGTCCCGTCACCCATCCTGCGACGCCGAGACTGACGGTCGTGGCGAGGATCGCCAGCAGGACGATCTGGACGATCAGCCCGATCATGGGACCCGCTCGAACCGTGGGCACTACGCCTCCGTGATCATGATTAGCCAGTAGCACTGTGACACGCACAATGCGACGGTTCGGTTCATTTGCGACTGGAGGTGAGGATGAGGCCGATGGCAAACGACGCGCGCGCATTCTGGGTCCGCTCGCCCGGCGTGGGCGAGATCCGGTCGGTAATGGTGCCTGAGCCTGGCCCGGACGATGTGCTCATCCGAACCCTGTACTCCGGCATCAGCCGGGGCACTGAGACCATAGTCTTCCGCGGCGAGGTGCCCGCGAGCCAGTACGCCGTAATGCGGGCGCCATTCCAGGAGGGCGACTTCCCGGGGCCAGTGAAGTACGGCTACCTCAACGTTGGCGTCGTTGAGGAAGGTCCGGTGGCGCTACTGGGGCGAACCGTCTTCTGCCTGTATCCGCACCAGACCGCCTACGTCGTCCCGGCGGACAGCGTGGTCGGCGTACCCGATGGTGTTCCGCCCGCGCGGGCCGTGTTGGCCGGGACCGTGGAGACCGCGGTGAATGCTTTGTGGGACGCCGCGCCGCTGGTCGGTGATCGGATCACGGTGGTGGGCGCCGGGATGGTTGGCTGCTGTGTCGCGGGGGTGCTTGCCCGGTTCCCCGGCGCCACGGTCCAGTTGGTCGATGTCAATCCACATCGCGCCGGCGTCGCCTCGGCGCTGGGCGTCGAGTTCGCGACGCCGGCCGAGGCCGCTGGACCGCGCGATCTGGTTATACACGCCAGCGCCACGTCCGCCGGGCTTGCGCTGTCGCTGGAACTGCTCGCGCCGGAAGGCACGGTGATAGAACTGAGCTGGTACGGCGACCGCGAGGTGACCTTGCCGCTAGGCGGGTCGTTCCACTCTGGCCGCCTCAGCATCCGTAGCAGCCAGGTCGGCGTCCTGTCACCGGCTCGACGCGCGGGCCGCACCTTCGCCGACCGCCTGGCGCTCGCGCTGGACCTGCTGCACGATCCGGCCTTCGACGCGCTGCTCAGCGGCGAGTCCCCCTTCGAACAGTTGCCTGAGGTGCTTGCCGGATTAGCCGCCGGCACCCGTCCCGCGCTGTCGCACCTCATCACCTACGGCGGAGAGTGACACCGTGTTGGGAGAGACTCCGTGTTCAGCGTGACCGTCCGTGATCACATGATGATCGCCCACAGTTTTCGGGGCGCCGTCTTCGGACCAGCGCAGCGACTCCACGGCGCGACGTTCGTCGTCGACGCGACGTTTCGTCGTGCCGAGCTTGATGACGACAACATCGTGGTCGACATAGGCCGCGCCGCTCAGGAGTTGAACGCCGTCGTCGGCCGGCTCAACTTTCGCAACCTTGACGACGATCCCGCGTTCGAGGGCATGAACACGTCGACCGAGGCGCTCGCCCAGGTGATCGCGGACCGCCTCGCCGAGCGCGTACATGCCGGTGCCCTCGGCGAAGGGGCTCGCGGTCTGGCGGGCATCGCGGTCACTCTGCACGAGTCCCACATCGCGTGGGCGAGCTATGAGCGGGCAATGAGCGAGCCTACGAGCGAACCGGAGTCACGGTGACCTCCGTCCACATCGTCCTACCGAATGACATCGACGACCCGATGTCACCGAGTGGCGGCAACGTGTATGACCGCCGGATGTGCCAAGGTCTCAATGCTTTGGGCTGGTCGGTGGACGAGCATGCCGTCCCGGGCGCCTGGCCGCGTCCCGACGTAACGGAGCGCGCCAACCTCGCCCGCGTGCTCGCGGCGCTGCCGGACCATGCACTTGTGCTCCTCGATGGCCTGGTCGCCTCGGCCGTCCCGGACGTCCTGGTGGCGGAGGCGCGACGGCTTGGTCTGGTCGTCCTGGTACACATGCCACTCGGCCACGCGTCTCCGAAGCTGAGGTGCGATGAAGGCGAAGCCATGTCTGCCGCGGTCGCGGTCGTGACAACCAGCTTCTGGAGCCGCCGTCGCGTGCTTGACCTGTATCCGATACCCGCCGACCGGGTTCACGTCGCTCCACCCGGGGTGGACGCCGCGCCCCGGGTGCCCGGGTCGGACGCTGGGTCGGAATTGTTGTGCGTCGCGGCGGTCACGCCGCACAAGGGGCACGACGTGTTGGTGGAGGCGCTGGCGAAGATCCCGGATGTGCCCTGGAACTGCGTGTGTGTCGGACCTCTGGATCGGGATCCCGGCTTCGCCGACCGGTTGCGTGCGCAGACGCGGGCGTACGGGGTGGCCGACCGGATCAGATTCGTCGGCCCTTGCACGGGTTCGGATCTGGACGCCAGATACGCCGCCGCGGATCTGCTCGTGCTGGCGTCGCGCGGCGAGACGTACGGAATGGTGGTCACCGAGGCGCTGGCACGTGGGGTTCCCGT
>Ga0184625_10000098_pt1 | contig 24444 bp, 26 predicted proteins | sample PLM3_30_b1_FD_133151 | JGI IMG/M metagenome (GOLD analysis project Ga0184625, IMG submission 133151) | Groundwater sediment microbial communities from an aquifer in East River, Colorado, USA - PLM3_30_b1 | ecosystem: Environmental > Terrestrial > Soil > Riparian zone | place: USA: East River... | reverse complement strand
CTCGCCCAGGATCGGGGTGTGGTCCTTGGGCGGGATGAGGCCGGCTTCGCCGTAGATCCGGTCGTAGTCGGCCCAGTCGACGATGAGACCGGTGAGCCGCCAGCGCGAGGTCCCCTCGGCGATCTCGCCCTCGATGGCACGGCGGCCGATGAAGGCACGGTCGTCGGCGGCGAGGTTGCGGACCATCCAGCCCCAGCCCAGCTCGATCAGCGTCGAACGGTCCTCGTCGGTCCAGCCGAAGCGGCTCGAGGCGAAGTCGACGTCGAGCATCAGGAGCCCGGCCTCGATGCGCAGCATCTCGAGGGCGTCGAGCCCGAATGGCAGGACGCCGAACCCGTCCATCGCCGCCCAGAGCGCATCCCAGACCTTGACCGCGTCGCCACTCCTGACCCAGACCTCGTAGCCGAGGTCGCCGCTGTAGCCGGTCCGCGAGACCGTCACCGGCGAACGCGCGATCGTCCCCGTGGTCAGGCCGAAGAACGGGATGGTCGCGACGTCCGGGACGAGCACAGCGAGCAGGTCGCGCGACCGCGGCCCCTGGACGGCGAGGATGCCGTAGTCGTCGCTTACCTCCTCGATGGTGACCTGGTCGCGTCTCCCGATGAGATCCTCGAAGTAGGCGAGGTTCGGTTCGGCGGCCGTGAGCAGGAACTCGTCGGTCGCGGTCCGCAGGATGACGCCGTCCTCGATCACGAAGCCGCGGTCGTCGCACCAGGCCGTGTACTGTGCGTTCCCGGGAGCGCAGGCGCGGATGTCACGTGCGAGGACGCCGGACAAGAAACGTTCGGCGTCCTGGCCATGGATCCGGTACTTGTAGAGCGGCGAGGAATCGAAGACCCCGGCGGCATTGCGGACCGCGAAGTACTCGAACTTGTCGGACATCTGGTAGCGCTGCGCCGCGAGATGGCCCGACCAGTGGGTCCACAGGCCGGTGCTGTTGAGGGCGTTCGTCCGCTTGTGGAATGGCGACGTCCGGATCATCCCCGAGACGATACGAGAGGCGGGCGCCTTCGCGCGGGGTGCGTCCCGCCGGGCGGGCCGGCGGGCGCATCCCGCGTGTGCTCCTCGGGCTCACTGGTATGGCGCACTCGTCCGCCCAATCGTTCCCGTCATCGTGCTGAGCCCCTCAGTCCGGGGTGGCATGGCGCCACAGCCAGGCTCGGAGCGTCATCCCCGACGCGTGGGCCTCGGCGGCGACCTCCCGTCCGACGTAGCGGTAATGCCAGGCCTCGGCGCCGTAGCAGGTCTCGGCCTGGGCGCCCGCCGGATAGCTCAGGATCCAGCCGTACCGCCAGGCATTGGCCGCCAGCCAGCCCGCATGGCGGGAGCGCGCGAACGCCGGCGTCCACGGGGACCCGCCACCCGCCGCCTTGAAATCGATGGCGGTCCCGAGCTGGTGCTCCGAGTGTCCGGCACGCGCGCTGAAGCGTCTCGCCTCGACTGCTCCCGAGGTCCGGACCCAAGCCGCGAACGTCCCGCGCTGGCGCGCCTCGCTCCGGTAGGCCGACTCGACCGCGAGTCGCACGCCGGCCTTCCGCGCGGCCTCGGTGAGCGCCCTGAGATCCGCGATCGCGATCAGCCGGATCGAGCCGCCTCCGGTCAGGCCGGCCCGCGCCACCGCCACGAGGTCGGGCGGAACGTAGCCCTTGGGCAAGCGGCTGATCGTGTCGACGATGGTGCGCTGCCAGTCATCGTATCGCGTGTGGGCGGCCGGTTCGTCGGCGTAGCGGCAGGCGGGGAGCGATCGGGCGGGCTCCGGAGACGTCGTAGCTGACACGAGGACCGGCGAGGGGGCGAGCGCGGCTGGCAGTTCGGTCGGCGAGGGCGCGATCCTGGACGGTCTCGGAGCATCGCCGCCGCTCGCCTCGCTTCTCTGCGTCGACGAAACGCCGACCGCCGGATGCACCAGACCGCCGGGTGCGGCGCCCGACGCGCTCGTCCACACGACGCGGCTCGCCACCGCGAGCGTCAGAAGCATGACCGCGACCGCGAGTGGCCTCGCGAGGGAGCGGCATCGGCGAGGCTCCTCCCGATAGGCGAACCGAACGGTCGATGCCGATCGCTTGGGAAGACGCTGCATGGCGATCTCTCTACGCTGGCCAGGAGGCTGGCGTTCCATTGATGCGCGGTTCGGGCCTTCGGTTGGACCGTGGACGAGGCCGTCAGGCCCCGACGGTCGGCCACCGAGCTCGGCCGGGCCGGGCGCATCTAGAGACGGCGCGAACGGCGGGGCGTTGCAGCCCACGCATCGCGAAGCAGCGGCTCGCGGCGCCGGAGCGGGGACGGGGGACGGCATCGACCGCCGTCCCCCAGGGCGTTACTCGAAGATGAAGCTCTGGATGATCGGTATCGCCTCGGCGACCAGACTGTCGAAGCGAGCGGTGTCCGAGCTGGCGACATCGATCATCATGATGTCGCCACCCCCCAGGTCCAGGAAGAGGAGTCGGCTGCGCGCGCCCGCGACGATCGCGTAGGTGTCGGCGTTTGGACCGGAGACGGCCTCGGTGAGGAACGCCGCGATCGGTTGCGTTGCACCCGGACACGACTTGGTCCAGGAGGGTGCCACGCCGACGTCCAGCATCTTCGCGGTAAGCCCGTGGATCGTGATCTCACTGCGTGGCCGGGCGTCGAGCGAGGGGAGGGTGCGGATCCAGTCGATCAGCCCGTCCACCGTCCGGGGAACGGACGTCAGCTCTTCGCTCGTGCATTCCGCGTTCTGCGCGGTGGCAGCGAGCTGCCAGTGCAGCCCGATCTCGTGGAAGGTCTCCGGTCCCCCCTGGCCCTCGAGCGCGTAGTCGGCCGTTGGGGTCAGGCCGAACCGTTCCGGGAAGTCGGCCGAGTTCGCCCAACCGTCCGGGACCCAGTAGGTCAGGCCCCCGAAGTCGGGCGCCCATTGCGCGCCCGCGCCTGCGTCGAGTCGCGGCGTGAAGTACTGGGACTTGTATGTGCCGGCGTCGAGATCGCCCAGACACCAGTTGTCTGAGTTCTTGCAGGCCTCGAGCCACCAGGTCCCGGGGACCGCACCTAGCCGCGTCGGGCAATCGTCGCTGTTCGCCACGATCGTCAGGATCCGGCCGCTCGGAGCGACAGACCAGCTGTACAGACCGATGTCCCCGGTCGAGCAAGGGTCGCCACCGGCGTCAGTCGTCTCCAGCTGGAACCGGCCGTCACCGACGCCAGACGCAACCGAGTTCAGGAACTGGTTCTGGTTCGCGGCCGATTGCGTGATGAAGAACTGGTTGTTGACGGTGAAGTTGATGGTCGTGCCCGCCTTCGGCAGGATTCCGGGCACGGGGCGCTCACTGCCCATCCAGCGGGAGGGTCGGAGTGCCACATCGAGCGGCGCCGCCGCTGCCGGGCTACCGGACGGTGAGACCTCTGACGGGGACGGCGAAGCCGTGGGTCCGCCGACGCCGCCGTTTGGGCGGTTGATCAAGAACAGCCCGCCGACGACGACCACGATGGTCGCCGCGACGGTCGCCAGGACAGGAAGTCGGGTCATCTGGAAGTCCTTCAGGGGCAGCCAGCGGATCGGACGTCGCACCTGCGGCGTCGTCTCCGCGGCCTGGAGGACGGCGGCGACCACGCGATCGGGTGCCTCGTTCGGTCCCAGCTCCAACCAGGCTCGGGCGAGCAGGTCGAAGTCGCGTTCGCTGGTCATGCCATCCGCCCTTCATGGGCAACCGGCGCCGCGTCGGCCTCGACGGCCGCGCGCAGCACTCGAGTCGCGTAATGGAGTCGCGAGCGGGCCGTCCCGGCCGGGATGCCGAGCGTGTCGGCGATCTCGGTCAACTGGAGGCCCACGTGGTGGTGCAACACGAAGACCGCCCGCTGCTCGACCGTCAGGCGTCGGAACGCCCGGTCGAGTGCGTCGCGGTCATCGATGGAGACGAGCGCATCCGGGGCCGCCGGCCCGTCGACCGGCAGGACTCGGACGTTCGCCGCCCACGAGCGCCGACGCCTGGCCCTCGGCGTAGCACGCATGGACGAGCAGGCGCCTGACCCAGGCTTCGAAGCGATCCGGGTCGCGCAAGGTGGGGAGCTGGCGCCAGACGGTGATGAGGGCCGCTTGCAGGGCGTCCTCGGCGAGGTCGTTGTCACGCAGGATCCGGGCGGCGACCGCGTACATCCGGTCACTGGTCAACCCGACCAATGCCGCGAACGCATCGCGATCGCCGTTCTGGGCCCCAAGGACGAGGTCTCGCACCGTCGCTCCCTCTGTACCGCGCCATGGTGACGCGGTCATACCCATTGAGTGGTTCATCAGTCTCGAACGTTCACGACCCTCGGCCAGATTGACGCCGGGACCTCTTGGCGCCTAGGCTCCCGACCGAGGGGCAGCGCCACTGCGGATCGTCGCCCCGACGGGACGGAGGGTCGGATGCTGCAACGGATCATCGGGTTCATCCTGGGCGGACTTACCATCTGGATCCTGCTCAGCCTCACCGACTCGATGTCGGGAGATTCGGGGCCGAAGTGGGCGTTCTCGATCCTCATCGGGTTGCTCGTCGCCCTGCTCTGGCCGTGGGTCATCGGGATCATCCTCGTCCGCCGAGCCAAGGCACGACGCAAGGACGAGATCGATCAGGAGGTCGCGGAGCAGCTGGCCGCCCAGAACAAGAACCAGTAATCGGTACGTTCCTGCGTCAGTCCCGCGTACGCGCGGTTGGTTCCGCACGCGATCCACCGCCGCCTCGGGCGCCGGGCTACTCCCAGCGGAACGTCCGCACCGCGAGCACGATGGCGGCGACGCCCCAGCCCGCAAGGATGATCAGCGATCGTGCCAGGTCCGCATCGCCCGATCCGAGCGCGACCCGGAACGCGTCGGCCAGCGCGGCCGCCGGCAGGACGCCGGCCAGGGCGGCGAGCGGCCCAGGAAGGTCCGCCACCGGGATGACGATGCCGCCGAGCAGCAGGCAGCCGATGAAGAGGCCGTTCGCGAGGGCGAGCGTGGCCTCGGCTCGCAGGGCGCCGGCAAGCAGGAGACCCAGCCCGGCGAACGCGAGCGTGCCGAGGAGCAGCGCGGCGACGAAGATGGCGACGGAGGCACCAGCACCGGGACGCCAGCCCAGGAGCACGGCCGCGATGGCGACGAGCAGGAGGACCTGGGCGATCTCGATCACGAGGACCGCGCCGGTCTTCGCCGCCAGTAGCCCTCCACGGGTCAGCGGCGAGCCACCGAGGCGCTTGAGAACACCGTACTGCCGCTCGTAGGCGGTCGCGATCCCGAGGTTCACGAGGCTCGTGGCGATGACCGCCAGGGCGAGCGCGCCCGGCAGCAGGAAGTCGACCGGCGGCCCGTCGCCGGCCGGCAGGACGTTGACCGACGCGAAGAACAGGAGGACGACGACCGGGATGACGAGCGTGACCAGGACGTTCTCACCGCGGCGGGCCGTCAGGCGCAGTTCCATCTCGGTCTGCGCCAGCGTGGCCGTCAGGACGGGGGCGGGCGCACTCATCTGCGCACCGCGCCATCGCGCCCGACCAGCTCGAGATAGGCGTCTTCGAGGCTGCCGCCGCTCGTGCGCAGCTCGACGATCAGCCGGTCCGCGGTCGCACACCAGCCCGCCAGCGCGGCGACCAGCGCGGCGTTCGGGACAGCCCCGTCGACCACGTACCTGGCGCCGTCCCCATCCGTCGCGACCGTCGCCCCTGGCCGAGCGGCTGCGAGCACGCCCTGCAACCCCGCCAGTTCGTCCGTGCTGAGCGCCCGGTCGAGACGGACACGGAGTCGTGGCACGGCTCCCGCCCTGAGCTCGGCCGCCGTCCCCGACGCGACGACGCGGCCACCGTCGAGCACGACGATCCGGTCGGCGAGCCGTTCCACGTCGGTCAGGTCGTGACTCGTCAGGAGGATCGCCACCCCGCCGTCGCGGAGATCGGCCACGATGGCGCGAATGGCGGCCCGTGCCTCGGGGTCCATCCCCGCGGTCGGCTCGTCCAGGACGACCACCTCCGGCCGCCCGACCAATGCGAGAGCGAACCCGAGTCGCTGCCGCTCCCCACCAGACAGTCGCCGGTAGGGCGTGCCGGCCACCGCGCGGAGGCCGACGAGGTCGAGCAGCTCTGCGGCGGACCGCGGGTCCGCGTGGAAGCGGCCGTACTGGTGGAGCGTCTCTCGCGGTCGGGCGCGCGGGTCGATGCCACCGCCCTGGAGCATGAGCCCGACCCGCGCCCTGTGGGCCGGGCCGCCGGTCGACGGGTCCAGCCCCAGGACGACTGCAGTTCCCCCGTCGGGACGGCGATAGCCCTCGCTGATCTCGGCGGTCGTCGTCTTCCCCGCACCGTTGGGCCCAAGCAGCGCAACAAGCTCGCCGCCGCTGACCGAGAGTGATACGCCATCGAGGACGGTCCGCGATCCGTAGCGCTTGACCAGTCCGTCGACGACCACCATCGGGTCGCCACCGGTCATGACGCGATCCGTGCGAACTGGCGTTCGAAGTCCGCGTCCGTCAGCTCACCGACCTGGATGGAGCGGATGACCCCCGTGCGGTCGACGAAATAGGTCTGCGGCCGGGCTGCGACACGGTAGGCGGTCTTGATGCCCTTGTCGGGATCCACGACCGTCGGCCAGCTGCCGCCATACCGGGCGACGAAATCGCGGGCCGGCTCGACCGGGTCGTCGGTGAGGACGCCGACGATCGTCAACCCATCGGCGGCGTGGGCCGCCAGCTTGGCTTCGAGCAAGGGGAACTCGTCGCGGCACGGGACGCAGCTGGGTCCCCAGAAGTTGACCACGACCGGTTTGCCGGCCAGACCGGCGAGGTCGAACGCCCCTCCGTCGAGGGTCGTCCCTTTGATCGGCGGTGCCGGTTGCCCGACGGCCGCGCGCTGACGGTCCGGACCGTCCTCGGTCGATCGCACGAACCACAGGACGCCGACGGTCGTCAATCCGGCGATGAGCAGCGCGAGCAGGATCGGCCGCCGCGGCATGGTGATCGCCCGGCTACTGGAGCGTCGCCGTCCCGGTCATGGTCGGATGGACCGTGCACATGAACTTGTAGGCCCCTGCAGGTTGGGCAGGCACGTCGTAGACCTGGGTCTTGACGCCGCTGAAGACGTCACCCCTGAAGACCATCTTGTCGCTCGAGTCGCGGAGCTCCACGTTGTGCGGCGTCCCTGGATCGTCGTTGGCGAAGGCGATCGTGAACGGCTTGCCCGCCGGTCCCGTCCAGGCCTTCGGGGTGAAGGCCAGGTTCTTGGCCTGGAGGCTCACGTCCGCCGCAGGCGCGCTCGCGGGCGGCGGACCGCCGCTGGCCGGCGGGCCAGACGGAGCCGGGGCGCCCGACGGGGGCGGCGCGCTGCCACCGTTGGCTTCGCCGGTCGCGAAGACGCTCGACTGGAGGACGGCGGCCCCGACCGCCATGATCGTCAGGACCGCGAGCAGGCGCGACGGCGTTCGCGGCGGCGGGCCGTTCTCGATATGACCGGTCGTGTCGGCCTCGACCATCCGTCGGTACTCCTGCAGGGCATCGGTGAGCCAGCCGACGAGCGTCGCGATGAGCGCGATGACGCCGACCGCGAGGAGCCAGCCCTCGAACACCAGCCCTAGGAACAGCAGGAACACGCCGAACGCCCCGAGGAACGGGCGCCACGACGGACCGGGCATGTGGACCCCTGGCGGCGGCCTATCGTGGATGACGGCCGGCAGGGTCTCCGCCGCCGGTCCGATGTCGTGGTCGTAGATGCGCAACCCCTCGGCCAGCCAGTAGAGCAGTGTCACGACCAGCGCGATCGCCCCGAGGATGAGCGTGACGCCGCCGAAGACCAGGCCGAGCAGGAGAAGGAACGTCCCCGTGGCCGCGAAGGCCGGGGAGAAGGACGGGCCGGGCATGTGGACGCCGCCTGGAGCCTTGGTCGGGATCCGCTGCATCCCGCGGCGTGGCTGTGGCTGCCTCATCAACCGCCGGAAGACGGCGATGAGCACGGCCACGACCAGGACGGCGAAGATGACCGGCAGGACGCCGATGATCACGCCCCAATCGGGCGTGACGAACTGCGCCATCAGTTCAAGGATGTTCGTCCAGATCCGTTCGAGCATGGGTCTTCGAGATCAGGCCGCGTCGCCGCGCGAGGTCCGGCTCACTCGTCCGTCGATCCGGCGACGAGCACGTAGGCCATGATCGCCATGGCGACGCCAAGGAACAGCAGCATGGTCGTGCCCGCCGCTACCTCGACGCTTTGCGAAGGCAGGCCCTGCATCGTGGGGACTGCCCAGAAGATCACGGCGATGACGATGAACAGGATGCCGACGAGGGCCGCGTTGCGCGGGTGACGAAGGGGGTGCATGGCGTCGGATCCTCAGATGGCCGGCGTCTTGCCGGGCAGTAGGTAGAGGAGCGAGAAGAGCAGGATCCAGACGACGTCGACGAAGTGCCAGTAGAGCGACGCGCCTTCGACCGCATCGTAGTGCCGGCCACTGAACTGGCCCGCCATCCCGCGATAGAGGATCACCGAAAGCATCACGACGCCACCGAACACGTGCGCCCCGTGGAAGCCCGTGAGCGTGTAGTACGTCGTCCCGAAGGTCCCCGACGCGAGCGTCAGCCCCTCCGAGCCGAGCACCACGTAGTCCGTCGCCTGCATGAGCAGGAACGTGATACCGAGGATGACGGTGACCGTCATCGAACGCAGGAAGACCGCTCGGTCGTCGCGCCGGATCGCCCAGACCGCCCACTGACAGGTGAACGAGCTCAGGATCAGCAGGATGGTCGCCGGCCCGACGAAGGGCAGGATCTGGAGCGTGTCCTCGAATTCCCTGGGCGGCCACGCCGCGGCGTTCGCCCGGAGATTGAAGTAGGCCGCGAACAGCCCGCCAAAGAACATCACCTCGGAGGTGATGAACAGGATCATCCCGAGGACGGGGTTGCTGATGCCGCCGTGGGTGTCGTGCGGCATCGACGCGAGCGGGTTGTGCTCGACCGGGAGCAGCGCCTGGTTGTCGGTCGTCATCGTCGTCGCCCGCTCAGTGCTCGGCCGTCCGGCCGTGACGGAGGTCGAACAGCGGTCGCTCCGAGCGGATCTCCGGGAGGTGGTCGAAGTTGTAGGCCGGAGGCGGCGAGGATGTCGCCCACTCGAGCGTGTTCGCCTCCCACGGGTCGTCTCCAGCCGGTGGTCCGCTACGTAGCGAGAGGAAGATGTTCCACAGGAGCAGGGTCATGCTGGCGGCGATCGTGAACCCGCCGACGGTCGCCACCACGTTGAGGTCCTGCCAGCCGGTGCTCGAGGCATAGTCGGCGATCCGCCGCGGCATCCCGGCAAGCCCAAGCTCGTGCATCGGGAAGAAGGTCAGGTTGAAGCCGATGAACATCAGCACGAACTGGGCCTTGCCGACGGTCTCGTTCATCATCCGGCCGGTCATCTTGGGGAACCAGTAATACAACGCGCCCATGACCCCGAACACGGACCCCCCGAAGAGGACGTAGTGGAGGTGGGCCACGACCCAGTAGGTGTCGTGGAGCGCGAAGTCGACCGGGACGGCCGCACTGAACGCGCCGTTGATTCCGCCGATGAGGAACATCGACAGGAAGCCGATGGCGAACAGGAGCGGCGTCTTGAGCATCAGCTGTCCGCGCCACATCGTGAAGATCCAGTTGAACATCTTGACCCCGGTCGGGATCGCGATGAGGAACGTCATGATGCTGAAGAACGGCAGGTAGACCGCCCCGGTCGTGAACATGTGGTGGGCCCACACGGAGAACCCGAGGGCCCCGATCGCCGCCGTCGCGAAGACGAACGCCTTGTACCCGAACAACGGCTTGCGCGAGAAGACCGGCAGGATCTCGCTGACGAAGCCCATCGCGGGCAGGACCATCACGTAGACGGCCGGATGCGAATAGAACCAGAAGATGTTCTGGTAGAGGATCGCATCGCCGTTGGGCGGCTGGAAGAACGAGCCGCCGTAGTTCCGATCGATGAACAGCATGATCAGGGCGCTCGTGATGACGGGCGTCGCCATCAGCACGAGGACCGAGGTGACCAGCATGGTCCAGACGAGGATCGGCATCCGGAACAGCGTCATCCCGGGGGCACGCATCTTGAAGATCGTGACCAGGAAGTTGATCGCCCCGAGGATCGAGCTCGTGCCGATGAGGACGAGGGCCATGATCCAGAGGTCCTGCCCGTATCCGGTCGCAGCGAGCGGCCGGTCCTCCGACAGCGGGGCGTAGCTCGTCCAGCCGGCCGCCGCCGTCCCGCCGGTCACGAAGCCGAGCAGCAACAGGACACCGGCCAGCGGGAGCATCCAGAACGAGAGCGCGTTGATCCTCGGAAACGCCATGTCCGGTGCGCCGATCTGGAGCGGCACGACGTAGTTCCCGAAGCCCGCCAGCATCGGGATCACGAACAGGAAGATCATGAACGTGCCGTGCATCGAGAAGAGCTCGTTGTACTGCTGGTCGGTCACGAACTGGAGGCCGGGCGAGACCAGCTCCGTGCGGACCATCAACGCCAGGAGCCCGGCGATGAAGAAGAACACGAACGAGTTGATGACGTACATGATCCCGATCTTCTTGTGATCGGTCGTCGTCAGCCAGGCGTACAGACCCGTCCGGTAGGCGGAGGCGGCCGGCGTCAGCGTGGTCGTCGCCATCGGTGGCTCCTTACTGGACCGTGAGGGTGCCGGTCATCGTCGGATGGACGGTACAGACGAAGGCATAGGGTCCGGCGGCGAGCGCCGCCACGTCATAGGTCTTCGTGGCCACGCCCGGGAACACCTCACCGGTGAAGACCGCTTTCCCGGTCGGCGAGCCCTCGTGGATGGCGACGTTGTGCGGCGTGGACGGATCCTTGTTCTCGAACTCGATCCTGAACGGGGCGCCGGCCGGCGCACTGATCGAGGTCTGTTCGTACTTCACACCGAGGGCGCTCAGCTTGACGGTCGTTCCGACACCGCCGCTTGGAGGCGGCGCCGGGGTCGCATTCGCCTTGGCGACCTTGTCGGCGAGCCAGGCGTCGAACTCGGCGCCGGTCAGCGCGCGCACCTCGAAGAGCATGATGCTGTGGCCGCTCCCGCACAGTTCGGCGCACTGGCCGCGGAACGTCTGGCCGGCGTCGGATTCATTGACCGTGAAGTCGAACTGATTCGGGTGACCGGGCACGACGTCCCGTTTGAACAGGAACTGCGGGACGTAGAAGGCATGGATGACGTCGTTGCTCACCAGCGAGAGGTGCACCGTGCGACCCGCCGGGACCGTCATGCCACCACCCAGGCTGACGAGCGGCAGGAGCTCGGTGTAGAGGACCTTTGTGCCATCGGGGGAGAGGTAGTCGAACTGCCACTGGAACTGGCCGGCAAGCGCGCGGATCCTCGTCTGTGGATTGGCCGAGGCCGTGTCGACGACGTTCAGGGTCTGCCACGAGATCACGAACATGAAGATCACGATGATCGTCGGGACGACCGTCCAGACCATCTCGGCGATGTTGTTGCCGTGGGTCTGGGGCGGCAACGTGTCGTCGCCCGGCTTGCGCCGATAGCGGATGACCGTCCAGATGATGAGCCCCTCGACGACGATGAAGATCGCCACCGCGATGAGGAAGATCACCGTGTACAGCTCGCGGATCTGGGCGCCCTCGGTGGTCACCGCGATCGGCGGATAGAGCCCGGAGATGAAATCCGCGCCCTCGTCCAGCACGTTGATGCCGAAGTACACGAGGACGAGGCTCAGGCCGATGATCGCGGCACCGACGGCGAGAGCGAAGATCGCGGTCTGCGAGGTGCGCGACCTGGGGGAGCTCGACATCAAGTCCTCGAGGTGGCCGCGTGCCTGGACGGGGCGCGACGACCGATGAGTGAGCTGGCAGGAGTCGACCGCTGGGAGCCGAACCGCGGCCATTCTACCCGAGCGAGCTTGTCTTGCGCGTCGTGGGGGAGCGTGTGACGGGGGACCGACTCGCCGGACACGACCATGCGACCGGTTCGTGCGACGATGCCGCTGATGCCTCGACAGCGCTGGGTCCATTGGCGTGTCTCGGCGATCGCCGCGGGTGCGGCGCTCGCCGGATCGGCGCTGGTGGCCGGTCCGGTCGCAGCCCACGGACCAGTCCCGACCGAGGCGCCGACCGCGGGCTCACTGCTCCTGGCATGGACCTTTGAGCCGCTCCCGACGATCGGCATCCTCGTCGTGGTCGGCTGGTGGCTGTGGGCGGTCCAGCGGGTGAACGCCGCACATCCGAGGAACCCGGTTCGCCGACGCCGAACGGTCGCGTTCCTTGCCGGGATGACGGCCCTCGCCTTCGCACTGCTGTCGGGGATCGACCGCTACGACACCTCGCTGTTCTCGATCCACATGGTCCAGCACGTGCTGCTCATGCTGGTCGCGGCGCCGCTCCTCGCGCTCGCCGCCCCGATCACGCTGGTGCTTCGGGTGAGCTCGTCAGAGACTCGACACCGCTGGCTGCTGCCGGCCCTCCACTCGCGGGTGGTGCGGTTCATGGGGCACCCGGTGACGGCCTGGGTGATGTTCGCCGCGATGATGTGGGCGGTCCATTTCTCGCCACTGTTCGATGCGTCGCTGGAGGATCCCATCGTCCACGACATCGAACACGCGTTGTTCCTCACCGGGGCGCTCTTCTTCTGGTGGCCGGCCGTGGCCCTCGACCCGACCCCGTGGCGGATGAGCCATCCCGCCCGCATCGGCTACCTCTTCACGCAGATGACCCAGAACACGTTCCTCGCCGTGGTCATCCTCAACGCGACGTCGGTCCTCTATCCGCATTACGCCACGGTCGTCCGGCCGTGGGGGATGACGGCTCTGGAAGACCAGCGCCTGGCAGCCGGGCTCATGTGGATCTTCGGAGACGCCGTCTTCCTCACGGCGATCCTGGCGGTCGTCCTCGGCTGGATGCAAGCCGAGGCCCGAGACGAGGCGCGGGCCGACCGCCGCGCCGACGCGGAGCTCGCCCAGATCCGCATCCGCGAGCGACGGCTCGCCGAACGCCTGGCCGACGAACGGGGAGAGCCGAGCGGGTAGGGTAGGTTCCGGGCGCGGCGCGCGACCGGCCGGCAGGTGCGCGGGCCCGCCGCGCCGCGGCGGTACCGTTCGCGGTATCGCCCGTCCGGGTTCCTTGCCACATACCCGCACACCGGGTCTTAGGCAGGGATCCAGCCCTATCGAGCCGGCGATGACGAAGGATCTGAGCGCGTCTGAGCGTGAACGGAGCCGGATCCGTCCGCGGCAACCTCGAATCCGGCGACTACGACCCGCCCCACGGGAATCTGACGGAATCCACACAGGCCCGGTCGCAGGTTGCTGCCCGGCGTGCAGCCCGATGGCCAATGGGCCACCTTGCGCCCAAGTTCGGCTCGATCGTCAGCCCTCCGGCGGGATCGGGGCGACCAGGTATTCGCGGTAGCGTTCTGGGTCAACGTTCCCGCCGCTCACCACGGCCACGACCGGGCCGTCGGACGCATCGAGGCCCAGGTCCGCGGCGTGGAACGACATGGCCGCGATGCCCAGCGCCCCGGACGGCTCGACGACAAGCCGGCTGCGCTCGGCCGCCAGGCGGACGGCCGCCGCGATCTCCGCCTCGGAGACGGTCACGATCGAGTCGAGCCAAGTCTGCAGATGCGCAAACGTCCGCGCGCCGAGCGCCTGGGTCCGGGTCCCATCTGCGATCGTCCGCGACACACGCTCAGCCGGCCAGCGGACGATCTCTCCCCGTGCCAGGGAGTCCCGTGCGTCCGCGGCGAGTTCGGGTTCGACCCCGATGACGCGCGCCCCGGGGCGGAGCGCCTTTACCGCCACCGCGATCCCGCTGGCGAGACCACCGCCGCCGACCGGCACGAGCACGACGGCGAGGTCGGGGAGATCCTCGACAAGCTCGAGCCCCACCGTTCCCTGCCCCGCGATGATCCGGTCGTCGTCATAGGGCGGGATGATCGAAAGGCCTCGCTCGGTGGCGATCGTCTCGGCCACTCGTTGACGCTCATCGCTCGACGTTCCGACGGTGACGATCTCCGCCCCGTCGGCGGCGACACGGTCTCGCTTGATGATCGGAGCGTCGGACGGCATCACGACGACGGCTGGCGCCCCGAGGAGACGAGCGGCGCGCGCGACGCCTTGGGCATGATTGCCGGACGAATAGGTGATGACACCGCGCGACAGCTGGGCCGATGTCAGCGTGCTGATCGTGGCATAGGCGCCTCGGAGCTTGAACGCGCCGATCGGCTGGAGCGACTCGGCCTTCAGGAACCGTTTGGCCTGGGGCGGCCCGAATGACACCAGCGGCGTGTGGATGGTGACCGCGCGCAGCCGCTGGGCGGCGGCTCGGATGTCATCGAGCCCGACGAGCCCACGGGCGGTGTCGAGCGCCATCAGCGCTCGCGGTCGGCGAGCCGCTGGCAGTCGATGCAGCGAGGTGCCCACGGGAGCGCTTCGAGGCGATCGTCCGGGATGGGTCGGCCGCAGCGAACGCACGTTCCAAAGGTTCCTGCATCGAGCCGCGCCAACGCCTCGTCGACGAGCACGAGTTGATGCTCGGCCCGGTCGCGCAGCGCGAGGTCGCGCTGCTGCGCGAAGACCTGACTTGCGGCAGCCGCCTGCGAGCCGTAGGTCATCTGCTCGGGTGCGACGATCGTCTCCGCTCGCTCGCCGAGCAGCCGCGCCCGCTCCTCGATCAGGACCCCGCGCAGCGCGTCCGGATGTCCGGTCTCCATCGGGTGATGGTACGCGAACGTATACTCCATGGGAGTACCGAAGGGGAGGGCATGATGGCCATCGAGATCGATCCGGTCTGCGGGATGAACGTCGACACAACGACCAGCCAACTCTCGCTCGAGCATGACGGCAAGACGTATTGGTTCTGCAGCAGGGGTTGTCTGCTCGAGTTCCGCGACGACCCGGAGAAGTACCTGTCGCCCGACCACGAACCGTCGATGTGAGCGGGCGATAAGTCGCAGCTAAGCGGCGCCTGCGACACTCTGGCGCGGCGGTCGTGGACCGGGCACTCCTCGGAGGGGTCGAACCGCCCGAATCTGGCCGGCAGCGGCCGGCGGAGGTGTCTCGTGCGTCAGGTACTTGCCAGAGCGGCGGCCCTGCTGGTATTGGCGGTGATGGTGATCGAGACAGGTGTGAAATGGTAGGGCCGGAGATGGGCCTTCGCTGGCTCAGGTCTTAGTCCGTCTGACCGAACCCGGATGGCGCGGGCCACCGAGATGCGCGTCACCCCCGAGCGCCGACCACACCGCCGCTGAGTCGCGTCGCGAGGTACACCGGGATCACCGATAGCAGGATCGCGACGAGGCCGGCCACGTTGACCAGCGGAACCTGGTTTGCGAGGCGGAAGCTCTGGAAGATCCAGATCGGCAGCGTCTTCACGCCGCCGGCCATGAAGATCGTCACGATGACCTCGTCGAACGACAGCGCGAATGCGAGGAGTCCGCCAGCGATCAGCGCGGAGCGCAGAGCCGGAAACGTCACGTAACGGAACGTTTGGAACGCGTCCGCGCCGAGATCGGCCGAAGCCTCCTCGATGGAGGCCGAGGTTCGGCGCAGTCGCGCGATGGCGTTGTTGTAGACCAGCACGATGCAGAACGTGGCGTGCCCGACGATGATGGTTAGGAACCCGAGCGGCATGTGGAGGGAGGCCATGGTCGTCGACAGCGCCATCCCGGTCACGACGCCCGGAAGGGCGATCGCGAGGATGATCACGAACGAGATGGTCTCCCGGCCGAAGAACGAGTAGCGCGCCACCGCCAACGAGGCCAGGCCCCCGAGGACCATGGCGATTGCGGTCGCTCCGAGTGCGCACGCGATCGATGTCAGGAATGCCTCCTGTAGTCCTGTGTTGCCCAGTGCGTCCTCGACCCATCGTAGGGTGAACCCGGACGGCGGCCACGCCGGGGTCCCGTTCTCGTTGAACGCATAGATCACGACCAGGGTCAGCGGGATGTAGATGAACGCAAGCACGAGACCCGTCGCGACCCGAAGGGCGATCCGTCCGAGGCGCCCCGCTGGCATCAGAAGGCCTCGAAGGCGCCAAGGCGCCGGGCGATCAGGAGGTAGACGATGATGATGAAAAGCGGCACCAGGGAGTAGGCCGCGGCGAATGGCAGATCCTGGGCCACGTTAATGACGATCACATTCCCGATGAACTGGGTCGTCGAGACCAGTCCGGGGACGATGTAGTCGCCGAGCGTCAGCGAGAACGTGAAGATCGATCCGGCCACGACGGCCGGGAACGACAAGGGCAGGACCACCCGCCTGAACGTCATCCAGCCGCGTCCACCGAGGTCGGACGACGCTTCGAGCAGCGAGTCCGGGATCCTCTCGAGGCCGGCGTAGATGGGCAGGATCATGAATGGCAGCCACAGGTAGGTGAACACGAGCCAGACGGCGATCTCGCCGAAGCCAGGCCCCGTCAGCCCAAGCGGCTTGAGCGCCCAGTCGAGGACACCCTCCTCGGACAGGATGAGGCGCCATGAGTACGCCTTGATGAGGTAACTCGCCCACAGCGGCATGAGGATGGCGACGGCCAGGACGCCGCGCTTGCGTACCGATGCGACCTTGGCCATGTAGAAGGCCATCGGGAAGGCAAGGACGATGCAGGTCACGGTCACGAGCGCCGCCATCCCGACGGTACGTAACGTCACCGTTGTGTAGACCGCGGTCGTGAACAGTTCGATGAAGTTGTCGAGCGTGAACTCCTGGATCACGAGCGAGGTGAATGGGTCGGTCTTCCAGAACGCGTTGAGGAACAGGATGAAGAGCGACCCTAGATAGATGAGGCCGAGCCAGACCAATGGCAGCGCGAGGATAACGACGAGCCGGACGCCGCGGTGCCGGTGCAGCCACGCCGCGATCCGACGAGCGGGCGACCGCGACGGCGGTGAGACTGGCGTGGCGGTAGTCGTCATGGGCCTAGCTGATTGAAGACCCGGGGTCCGCGTGGCGGGCCCCGGGTCGCAGGCTCATGGTCGTCGGCGCCGATCAGCCTTTGACCGCCGTCCAGGCTTTGATCCAGTCGTCAAAGTTCTTGCACGTCACTCCAGTCCGGCCGTCGACGCACTCGGCGGTCGGGGTCTGCCAGTACCAGACGTCCTGCCAGAACGCCTCTTCGTCGGCGTGGAAGATCGTGCAGTGGTTCTTGTCGACGGTCAACGAACACGACTTCGAGTTCCCGGGTGCCTCGCCGAACCATTCGGCGATCTTGGCATTGGTCGCCGGCGACGTCAGATAGTCGATGTAGGCGTACGAGCACGCGAGGTTCTTCGTCTTGGAATTGATCATCCAGGTGTCGGACCAGCCGGTGGCACCTTCGGTCGGCTTGATGACGTTGACGGCCACCGGCGGCTTCGCAATCTGGAGCAGGTTGGTGATGATCTGCCAGGTGGTGCCGACATTGGAGGTGCCGGACGTGAAGTCCGACATCTGCTTTGTATAGTCCACCCAGCGCTGGGTCACGGCGGGCTTCTGCTTATTGAGCAACTCGATCGCCGCGGCGAACTGCGTGTCGTCCAGAGCGTATGGGTTCTTGATGTTGAGATCCGGCCTGGTCTTCATCAGCACGACGGCGGCATCGGCGATGTAGATCGGTGCGTCGTAGATGCTGACCTTGTAGCCGCTCGCCGGATCGAACATCTGGGCCCATGACGTCGGAGCCGGTGTCACCTGGTCCGTCCGCCACATGAGCAGGTTCGAGCCGCGCCCGTGCGGGACGCCATAGGGGACCCCGTCGACGGTGTTGTATGGCTTGTTCTTGAGTGACGGGAAGATGTCCGGGTAGCTCTTGAACAGGTCCAAGTTGACCGGCTGGACGAAGCCGCCGCGGACGAGGCGCAGGCTCGCATCACCCGATGCCGAGACGACGTCGAATTGTTCCGGGTTGGTCGTATATAGCGAGTACGCCTCGTCGGACGTTCCGAAGACTTGGTATTTGATGGTGCAGCCACTCGACTTCTGGAAATCCGTTACCCAGTCGACGGCCTTGTCTGTCTTGCCACTTTCGACGTAACCCGGCCAGGACAGGACGTTGATCGTCTGTCCCTGCGTGCTGCCGAGCTCGGTCGGAACACTCGGGCCGGGCGTGGCGACGGCCTGGCTCGGGGCCACCGATGCCGCCTGGCTCGGGGCCTGGCTCGGGGCCGCCTGGCTCGGGGCGGTCGACGTGCCACTGGTCGAACAGGCACTGGCGACGATCGCTGCGCTCGCGACGAACCCCAACATCCTCCGTATGCGCATCCTGATCCTCCTCCGTCCGATCAAACCCCGTCCGCGACGGGGAGATCATGCTGTCGCTTCCAGATGAGGCGGACAGCCTGGCCCTGCAATGCGAGCGCCTCGGTCGAGGACGTCGCAAGATTCTGTCGCGTGACCACGAGTTGCGACCCTGCATCTAGGGCCACGACGAAGCGTGTCTCCGGCCCGAGATAAACGACGTCGTGGATCCGCCCCGTGGCCGAGTTCTCGTCCGACCCAGCGACCGAGTCGAGCTCAGCAAGGTGGATCTTCTCCGGCCGAACCGTGAATGTCCCGGCCCGACCGATGATCTGTTCGGCCACGATTCCGGTGAGCAGGTTCGACGTCCCGACGAACCCGGCCACAAAGCGCGTCGTCGGGCGTTCGTAGACTTCTGCCGGTGCACCGACCTGCTCGATCCGGCCGTCGTTGAAGACTGCCAGGCGATCGCTCATCGTGAGCGCCTCCTCCTGGTCGTGGGTCACGTAGATGAACGTGATGCCGACCTGCTGTTGGATCGCCTTGAGCTCGATCTGCATCTCCTCGCGGAGCTTGAGGTCGAGTGCGCCCAACGGCTCGTCGAGGAGCAGGACGCGCGGTCGGTTGATGAGTGCGCGCGCGAGGGCGACCCGCTGGCGCTGGCCGCCCGAGAGCTGGCTCGGCTTGCGCCGTTGGTACCCGTCGAGGCGGACCATCCGGAGGGCCTCCGCGACGCGTGTCTCGCGTTCCGCCTTTGGGACCTTCCGGACCATGAGCCCATACGCGACGTTGTCGCCGACAGTCATGTGCGGAAAGAGCGCGTAGTCCTGGAAGACCGTGTTGACGTCCCGATCGAACGGCGGGACCGCGGTGACGTCCTTGCCATGCAGCAGGATCCGGCCGGCGGTCGGGAGCTCGAACCCGGCGATCATCCGCAGCGTCGTGGTCTTGCCCGAGCCGGACGGGCCGAGCATCGAGAAGAACTCACCGTCGCGCACGTCGAGATCGACGCCATCGACGGCCACGACGTCGCCGAAGCGTTTCTCCACGCCCTCGAGGCGGACGGCCACCGGCGTGGCCGTCGGGTCGGGCACGGATTCGCGGCTGTCGGTCGTGATCGCCAAGCAGACCTCGGAGCTGGGGACGGGGCCGAATCGGACGGTCGCGCTTCGGGTCGCCGCACTGTGCCGCGCCCTCTGGGGCGTGTCAAGCCAGTCCGGACGGCGTCCCGTTCGGTGCGTCATACACTTCGCGCCGTGCTCCAGGTCGGCCGACGATTTCCCGGCGCGACGCTCGCGCTCGCCGCTTTCGCGGTCCTCGGCTGTAGCGCGTCAGCGCCCCTCGCCACGCCGCCGATCGTGGCTGGTGGTTCGTCGACACCGCGCGAGGTCAACATCATCGCGAAGGACTACTCGTTCCTGCCAGACGCGGTGGACCTCGTGCCCGGCGAGACGATCCTGCTGCACGTCATCAACGGCGGTCTGGAGGTGCACGAGGCGGTCATCGGCGATGCCGCGGTCCAGGACGCGTGGGAGGTCGCAGAGGCCGCGACTGCCGGGCGACCACCCGGACCGACGCCCGTCGTCAGCGTCCCGCCGGAAGTATCGGGGCTCCGCATCGTGGTTCGCTCCGGCGATCGCGTCGACGTGGTCTGGACGGTGCCCATTGCCGGCGCGGGCGCGGCGCCGTGGATCGTCGGTTGCCACATCCCGGGCCACCTGGCCCGCGGCATGCAGGTACCCGTCCGCTGGGTCGGGGCGGCCCCGGTCCCTGCCTCGTGAGGGCATCGGATGGTACGCTCTTACCCTGCGTCGCCCACCCTGCATGAGACCGGTGAGCCTCGAGGAGGATCCTGAATGACCTACGTGATCGCCGAGCCGTGCATCGACGTGCTTGACATCTCGTGCGTCTCCGTCTGTCCGGTCGATTGCATCCACTTCGATGAAGGCGTGGACCGCAAGCTGTTCATCGATCCGAACGAGTGCATCGACTGTGGGGCGTGCGAGCCGGAATGCCCAGTCAACGCGATCTTCCCGGAGGAGTCGCTGCCGGTCGAATGGGCGAACTACACCCCCATCGACGCGACCTGGTTCACTGACAAGGCCGCCGCTCGCGCCGCGGTCGACGAGTTGAAGCCGCGCTGATCCGCGCCCGGGTCCCAGGGAGCCGGGCCGGACGGGCTGACCCGGCCACCTGATGCGTATCGTCTCGCTCCTTCCATCGGCGACCGAGATCGTGTGCGCCATCGGACTGGTCGACGAACTGGTCGGGGTCACTCACGAATGCGACTATCCCCCCGAGGTCGTCGGCAAGCCGATCCTGACCCGCAGCGTCCATGACCTGACGAGCGCGTCGTCCCGCGACATCCATCGACTCGTCACGGCTTCCGTCCATGGCGGGTCATCGCTTTATGCGCTCGACGAGGAAGCCCTGGCGGCGGCGCAGCCGGACCTCATCCTCACCCAGGAGCTGTGCCGCGTCTGCGCCGTGAGCTATCGGGAGGTCAACGATGTCGCCCGCGCGATCGACGCCGACATCACTGTGATCTCGCTCGAACCAACGTCGATCGAGGGGATCCTGCACACGATCACGACCGTGGGCGCGATGACCGAGGCGGAGGATGCCGCGATCGACCTCGTCGAATCGCTGCGCGAACGGCTCGGCGCAGTCGGGGAGAAGGTCCAGGCCCGTCGCGACGGAGGCGGTCGATCGCCGCGCGTGGTCGCGCTCGAATGGCTGGACCCGCCCTTCGCGGCCGGGCATTGGGTCCCGGAGCAGGTCCGGCAGGCCGGCGGTTGGGAACTGCTCGGTGCGGACGGCGACGCCTCGAAGCAGACGACGTGGGACGCCGTGTCCGAGGTGGACCCCGAGATGCTCCTGTTGATGCCCTGTGGCTTCCACCTCCAGGAGACGGTGGACGAATGGGCGCGCACTCGCCGGCCGCCCGGGTTCGCCGATCTCGCGGCTGTCCGCCGCGGCCAGGTCTTCGCGCTCGACGGCTCCGCGTACTACAGCCGACCCGGCCCGCGCGTCATCGACGGCATCGAACTCCTTGCCGAGATCTTCGATCCGGACGCGTTCGTCGACGTGGCGCCGTTCGGGTCGTGGACGCCGGTCGAATCCTAGGCGGCGCCGGATGCCGTTCCGTGCGAGTTTCGATTGCCTGTGGTGCGGGACTGCGCACACGTGCCGTGGCCCGGACGACCTCGAGGGTTGGGCGCAACTCTGCCCCGACTGCGTGGGGAAGGCCGGTGACAACGGGTTCCTGCGCTTCCGCCTGCGTCAGGCGCTGACCGAGCGCGGCGAGGCCACGAGGGCGCCGGCGGTGGGTGCCGCTGCGCCGACCCCGCCGACCCCGCCGACCCCGCCTACCGCACCGGTCCCGCCGCCTGCGCCCGACCCGGACGCGGAGCTGCTCGCCTATTACGAAGCCCGAGCGCCCGAGTACGACGACTGGTACCTCCGCCGCGGGCGATACGAGCGTGGGCCCGTGCACGACGCCGCCTGGAACGCCGAACTCGATGCGGCCGGGCGCTGGCTCGACGAGCAACCGATCGGGGGCGAGATCGTCGAGCTCGCCGCTGGGACGGGCTGGTGGTCGCCGCTCCTCGCGGGGAAGGGCGAGCTATCGCTCTATGACGCGGCCGCCGCGCCCCTCGAGCGTGCCCGGGAGCGCCTCGTCGCGCATCGCCTGCGCGCGCACCTTCACGTGCGCGACGCGTGGGCCGAGCCGGATCGCACCGTCGACGCGGTCTTCGCGGGCTTCTGGTTGAGTCACGTCCCGCGCGCTCGCCTCGACGAGTTCCTCGCGCTCGTCCGGCGCTGGCTGCGGCCGGGCGGGACGTTCGCGTTCATCGATTCCCTGCGCGATCCGCAGTCGAGCGCCGTCGATCACCCGCCACCGACCGACGACATGTCCATCCGACGGCTCGACGACGGTCGCGAGTTCACGATCGTCAAGGTCTACTACGAGCCCGCCGAGCTGGAGGACGCCCTCGCGACGGCCGGGTTCGACGACGCTCGTGTCGCGACGACCGGCCGCTTCTTCCTGACGGGTGTCGCCCGGCTCGGGGCGGAGTAGGGCGGCCGCGACCGGCTCGTGCGAACCGGCTCGGCGTGACCTCGCGCGGGCGTGTCCGAGCGGGAACCGGAGGGACGCCCGGCTATACTCCGCGCGATGTCCCCCCTGGCGAAATCCTCGATCGCGACCGTCGGCTCAGGCGTCATGGCCGAGGCGATGATCGCCGGCATGCTCCGCGGCAATCTGGTCGATCCCAGCCAGGTCGTCGCCAGCCATCCCAGGCAGGAACGACGCGAGCATCTGGCCCGCGAGTACGGCATCCGGACGGTCACCTCGAACGTCGAAGCGGTCGACGGCGCCGACGTCATCCTGCTCGGGATCAAGCCCCAGATGCTCGGCAAGGTCGGGCGCGAGATCGGCCCGCACCTTCGCCGCGGGCAGCTCGTGCTGAGCGTGCTGGCCGGTGCCACGACCGCCGCGCTGACGGCGATCCTGGGCCACGACCAGGTGGTCCGCAGCATGCCGAACACGCCGGCCCGCCTCGGCAAGGGGATGACCGTCTGGTACGCCACACCCGAGACGACCGATGAGCAGCGGGCCCAGGCCGCCGCGCTCCTCGGGGCCCTCGGCCACCAGCTCGAGGTCGATGACGAGAAGATGGTCGCGATGGCGACGGCCGTGTCCGGGACCGGCCCGACGTACGTGTTCCTGGTGATGGAGGCGCTCATCGACGCGGCCGTCCACCTCGGCTTCCCGCGCCACATCGCGCACGACCTCGTCATCGAGACCCTCGAGGGCTCGACGCTGTTTGCCAAGCAGTCGGGGATGCATCCGGCCGAGCTTCGCAACATGGTCACGTCCCCGGGCGGGACCTCGGCGGCGGCGCTCCACGAACTGGAATCCGGACGGCTGCGAACGGTCCTGTCGGAAGCCGTCTGGGCCGCCTATCGGCGGACGGTGGAGCTCGGCGACCAGCTCGAGGCGTCGGTCGTGCCGGCGAGCGAACCGCGGACCGGAGGTCGGTGACGATCCGCCACGCGTCGTCGCGCACGGGCAGGGGGCGAGGCTCCGTCGATCTCAGGCGCGCCACCCTCGCCGATGTCCGGGCCGTCGACCTCCGCGCCTCCGACCGGGACCTGTGGGCCGATGAGGCCGCCCTGTGGGATCGGATGACGCTGACGTGGGCCGGCCTCGACGACGCGGCGTGGCACCTGTCAGGCGCGGCGCCATCGGTCGCGGGAGGCGACGACTGGTCCCTCGCCGAGCACGTCGGCCACATCGCCGACTGGCAGGAGCTCGCCGAGGTCTACACGGCCCGTGCCATCGAGACCGGGGAGTGGCCCTCGGACAGCGACTACGACGACGGCGACTTCGACACATACAACGAACGCCGCCGCGAGCCGTGGGCATCGATGCCGCGCGACGTCATCGTCGAGCGGCTCGAGGCCGCCCGGCCGCAACTGCTGGACCTGGCCCGCCGGCTCAGCCCGGAGACGATCCGCGCCCCCGAACCATGGGGTTGGGTCTACAACACGTTGCACGGCCACTACCTCGACCACCTCCACGTCATCGAGCCCTGGTGCACGGAGCTCCGCGTGCGCCAGATCGACGGTGACCCATTCGTCGCCGATCCGCGAGCGGCCGACCACCTCGAGTTCGCTGCCCAGGAGGCGGCCACCGCGGACGACTTCGACCGCCTCGTCCGTCCGCTCCCGGCCGAGCACTGGACGGTGCCCGACCTCACGCCCGGATGGGACCTCGCCGACCACGTCGCGCACCTGGCCGATTGGGCGGAGGAGGGCGTCCGAGCGATGGAGGTGTTCGAGCGCCTGGGCTACTGGTTGTCCGACCCGGACGAAGGCATCGATGCCTGGAACGCGCGGATGGTCGCGCGCTCGCGCGGGGCCGGCATGCATGCCGTCCTCGACCGCTACGACGGGACACGCGCCGATCTGCTCGCCGCCGTGGGCCGCCTCTCCACCGACGAGCTGCGCTCGCCCGACGGCTGGAGCTGGGCCTACGACTGTCTCCACGGCCATGTCCGCAAACACCTCGCGATGATCGGGCCATGGTGTCTCGAGTCCGCGCGAACCGGGGGATCAGCCTGATGCCGACGCCGCCGACGACCCCTTCCCCGAACCTCTCGATCGAGGCGATCGTCGCGGTCGAGGCACCGCGAGAGTTCCGTCTTCACCCGCGCGACCGGATCGTCGCCTACACGGCCGAGGCGGCAGGGACGCGCCAGCTGTTCACGTTGTCGTTGCGCGG
>Ga0184625_10000097_pt1 | contig 24465 bp, 19 predicted proteins | sample PLM3_30_b1_FD_133151 | JGI IMG/M metagenome (GOLD analysis project Ga0184625, IMG submission 133151) | Groundwater sediment microbial communities from an aquifer in East River, Colorado, USA - PLM3_30_b1 | ecosystem: Environmental > Terrestrial > Soil > Riparian zone | place: USA: East River... | reverse complement strand
GATAATGGCGGCTCCCTGATTTACTATAATTACTTTCTCTCAGTATGTCTCTTACCCTTTTCATCTGTTGGATATCCGTGAAGTTTCTGACTATAAACTGAGATGCTGCATACAAATTTGTTCGAATTATAAGTTTAGAGTTCAATTGTAACGTTTAAGCCAGATATTTTCATGCTTCAGATTCTTCCCCGATTTAAATAACAGCATTTTTTAAGTTAATGCTGTCATTTCGAGTGTTCATTTTAAGTTTTCAGGTTTCGATTTTCATTATTTAACCAAAATTATATGCTAATGAAAAAGATAGTTTTTCTCATTGCACTGCTGCCTTTGTTTTTGTTTGCAATAGCTCAAAACCGCACAATTACAGGTAAGGTAACGGATGATAAAGGAAGCCCATTGGGAGGAGTGACAGTTTCTGCGGGGAATGTGGGAACATCCACAAATTCACTTGGTGAGTTTTCTATTACGATCGCTTCTTCGGTTCGTAGTCTTGTTTTTACTTCAGTGGGTTTTGCTTCTATTACCAAAGAGCTGGGAACCGCATCGAGTCTTCAGGTCACACTTGTCACTGAAGATAAAAGTTTGACAGAGGTAGTTATAACTGGGTACACTCGTGAATCAAAAACCAAGTTTACTGGTGCCGCCTCAAAAATAGATGCAAAGCATATTGAAACGGTGCCTGTAGGATCCTTTGACCAGGCGTTACAAGGCAGGGCGGCAGGCCTGCAGATAAATTCAGGCTCAGGGCAGCCCGGTGCTAATGCCCAGGTTTGGATCAGGGGTGTGCAATCTGTTACCGCAGCATTTGCTCAACCATTATATGTAGTTGATGGCGTGCCGCTGGCAGCCGGAGCCTTTCAGACTCTTAATCCAAACGATTTTGAATCAATTACTGTTTTGAAAGATGCCAGCGCAGCTTCTCAATATGGATCACGGGCCGGCGCAGGTGTTATCGTGATCACAACAAAAAAAGGGAAAAAAGGGACAACAAATATTCAATACCGCACTCAACTTGGATTTACAGAGAGACCCCAGGCTACCAACTTTGACATCATGAATACGGGTGAGATCCTTAGCTATGAAGAAAGGATCAAGGCAACGGGTACACCCGGATGGACGTATGGAAAATCCAATCCTGCCTATGCTGGTTTGCCAGCTACTTCACCCGCAGGTAATCCCTATGCTGCTTCACAAGCGAGGTACAATTTTATTCTCGATAGTATGGGAAATATTAATACAAATACTATGGATATTTTTTACAGGCAGGGCTTTTCTCAACTTCATGAGCTTAACCTTAGTGGCGGAGCTGAAAAAACTAATTTTTATTTGTCAGGAAGCTACTTTGACCAGGAAGGTACAGATATGCGTGCCTATCTGAAACGATATACCGCACGATTCAATATAGAACATGTTGCCGACAAATTAACTGTTCAGTTTAACACGGCAGCAGGCTGGTCCAAGATCGATCAATCAGAAGGTGAGTGGTATGGTAACAGCACAAGAAATACTTTTCAAATGTCGTGGAGGGCAAAACCATATGAGAATCCTTATAAGGCAGATGGCACACCAAATTTCGGAGCCAGCACTGGCTTAAGTCAGAAGACAATTGGTACTGCTATTGAAGGAACTGAAAATTCTACATGGACACAAACCCAGATAAAGATCAATAGCGGCCTTACAATAATGTATAGAATATTACCATCGCTGACTTTTAAAAACGTTTTTGGTGTAGATGTTAATGACGACAGGTATCAGCGCTGGATAAAACCTGATTCTTATATAGGAAGCGTGCAAACTTTTCAAAAAGGGTATGACATCGAAGCGTATAGAATAACAAGCCAATTTATAAATACTTCGAGCCTTGTTTATGCAAAGAGATTCGGTGGTGTGCATGATCTGGAAGTAGGTGGATACTTTGAAGCGATCAGGGCTTACCAAAAAGCCCTGGGCTTCACCTTGTATAATTTAGATCCACGTCTTCCATTAACGGGCCAGGGTGCGGGTGCTCTTCCTGTAGCATCGGGGCAAACTACTTATCCGCAGACCTCATCCAGTGCAAAAACAGGATATGGGATCAGGTCATTCTTTGGTTCGGGGAGATATTCTTATGATAATAAGTACACAATTAATGGAACGATCAGAAGAGATGGTACTTCAAGGATCATGAACCCGGAGAATAAAGAGGTAACAACATGGTCCGTAGGTTTTGCCTGGAATGCCTTTTCAGAAAACTTTATCAACGAACAAAAGTGGCTGTCTGATCTAAAACTTAGATTGTCTTATGGATCGGTACCTAATATAGGAAGTATACCTACCGGTACTTATGGAACATTAAATACAAGTACTATAACAACTGTTACGAATTATTTGAGTCCGCAGGTTCCGGCGTATGGAACAAATGCTTATGCAGGCTCAACTATTTCCGGCCAGGCGCCGACTACTCCGGGTAATCCTGATCTAAAGATCGAGACAATTCAGAAAGCAAATATTGGAGTAGACTTTGGTGTATGGGCAAACCGTGCAAGATTCAGTGTAGATATTTATAAAAATAAAACGATCGATCTATTCGTAAGCCAGCCTCTTCCTCGTGAAAGCGGCTTCACGACGGCTACAATTAATGCCGGTGTAATGAGTAACAAGGGAGTCGAATTCGTAGCAGGCGTTGACTTTATACAAAAAAGAGACATGGCGCTTACACTGACATGGAACCACGCAATAAACGAAAATAAGATCGAAGACCTGGGTTTAGTTGATGAATATGTTACAGGTACTTTTTTAATTAAAGAAGGATTGCCATATGGTTCTCATTATGATGAACATTATTTAGGCGCCGATCCTCAAACAGGCCGGCCATTGTATGAAACGCAGGATGGTAAAACCACAACCGATATTGGCCAGGCAGGCAAGTTTGCAAATTTCGGCACCTTTATGCCTAAGCATATAGGAGGTCTCAATCTTGAATTCCGTATACATAGTCTAACGATCTCAACATTCTTCTCATACCAGTTTGATGTTGTAAGAAATAATAATATTGAAAGTTGGGTCACAAGAGGCACACCAGCATATGCATCTGCCGTTAATCAATCAAAAAGACTTCTGACAGAGCAATGGCGTCAGCCGGGAGATAATGCCTATTTCCAAAGTCCACTTTATGATCGTGACTTTACCTCTGCAGATCTGCAGGATGCAAAATTCCTTCGGTTCAGAAATTTACTAATAGCCTATCAAATACCAGAGGTTAAAGTAAAGGGAACACGCATTATTAAATCTGCCAGGTTTTATGTACAAGGTCAGAACCTTGCACTCTGGAGCCCATGGCGTGGTCCTGATCCGGAAGACAGCAATAATATTAGTTTGAATGAATATCCCAATCCAAAAATGATCGTTGCCGGCATTGACATTAACTTTTAATAGTTGTATTAATTAATAAAAACCTATCGAGATGAACTACGCATATAAATTTTTTCTCTCAGCTTTTTTATTGCTTACAATATTTTCCTGCAAAAAGCTGACAGAGATACAGGAAACCGATTTTCTAGATGCTAGTAAAGCGTTGAAGACCGTAGAAAATAATGAAAGTGCTATCATCGGGGCATATGCTGGTATGCAAATAGAAATGGGAAATCTAATGAATGGTGAATTATCCGATGAACTAAAAACGTCAGGAGAGTTTTATAATTCTATTACTACTCATGAGTGGCAGTACGGCGCAGCGGATATAGTGATCAGGGACAATTATACAGCCATTGGATCATACTATCCCATCATTGACAGGGTGAACAGGGTAATAGCGGCCCTTCCTGCAGCAGATTCCACTCGGCCAGGGGACAATGCACTAAAAATGAAACTTAAAGCTGAAGCACTTTTTATAAGAGCTTTTTGCCACTTTGAGTTGTTTAGATATTATAGTGGAAATTATGAACCTGATGGCTTGGCAATGCCTTATGTGGTCACTCCATCTTTAGGAGCAATTGCAAGGGAAAAGATGACAACCTTTTTCCAAAAAATGGACGCGGACATTAATGAAGCAAAACCATTGTTGCCGAATAATCTTACAGACATCAACAGGGCGACCAGGCTTGCTGTCAGTGGGCTGCAGGCGAGGATCGCCTTGTACAAGAAAGATTGGCAAAATGCGATCACTTACAGCACTGAATATATTAGTGCGATCCCACTATCACCACGAGCTTCTTTTAATGGAATATGGACAGATGCAAATACTAATGAATTAGCGTTTCGGTTAAAAAGATCACCAACTAACAACCCATACCTCCAGGGAACAGTACAGACGAAGGCTGGTTCCACTTATCGTAATACATCTGCAAATGCAACTACTATTGGAACAGTATTTTGGATCCCTTCATCCAAATTGTGGGATAGTTATGACCAGGCAAATGATATCAGGTTTTCTTCTTACATGAAGACCGAACCTTTGCTTACCGCTGCTAACAGGCAATCACGTTTGATCACAAAATATGCCGGCACAGCTTATGGTACTGCTGGAGAAAACGTAGCCGATGCCAAAGTATTCAGAACAGCGGAGATGTATTTGATCCGGGCTGAGGCGAGAGCTGAATTAGGAAACTTTACAGGTGCTAATAGTGCTGCATCTGATATAAATGATCTAAGAACAGCAAGAATTAATAGTTATGTGCCTGTAACATTTTCTTCCAAGTCCGAAGCGATCGATGCGATAATATTAGAAAGGTTTAAAGAACTTGCATTTGAAGGTCACAGGTTTTGGGATCTTAAACGAAGGGGATTAGCAGTCCAGCGTATTGGGACTGATGCTCCCACTTCAACAGGCGCAACGCTTCCTGCAGGTAATTTCAGATTTGTAATACCTATTCCCGAAATTGAAATGCAGGCTAATAATCTTATGACTCAAAATCCGGGTTATTAAGATCACTTCATTGCATTAATAGAATTAAAAAAGGCAGCAAATTTTGCTGCCTTTTTACGAATAACTCTTCAAAACTGTGCAGTTTACTTTGCAACGACTTCATGAATGTTTTTGTACCTCGTTATTCCATTTGAATTCATCTTTCCTGATCTTCCATATAAATCCATCTAGGATATAATGTGTTACTTGCGGTAATGCAAGCAAAGGAACAATAAAAGAAAGCGCCTTATCGGGTATTGAAATGGAAAACGAATCATTGATTCCAAAAACGTTTTTATGTTCCTGCCAAACGCCAAGATCCCAAAGTCCTTCTTCAACAAAAGCAAATAGAAATAATAAGCCTAGAAATATAGCAACACCATAACGGCTAAAGATCAGCCTGAGAAAACCACTTCCTTTACCTGGCTGAGTATAGTTCTTTTTGCCATAGATCCATATCAGCGCCATGTAAGGTATTCCATGACTAACTACATTTAATAATGTAAAAGCCATATCTCCATTAAAATAGACAATACCAAAATACCAGGAAACAATAGTACCGGTAATGATCAAAAGTTTTGGAACATTTATAAATCTATACCTGATCGAGGTAACGATCTCTTTGATGACATAGCATGCAATAACAATAAAATAAATGGTCGTAAATATTTTCAGCAACCCTTCACTTTGCCAGTACAAAAAATCATTTTCAATGAACCAGTTAAAATTTCGCGGGCCGTTTAGATGCCAGTAGATGATCGGGTATATAGTTGCATAATAAATGGTGATAGTATCGATGAGCGATGTAAGCTTTTCCTTTTTTTCTTTGCGGCCATACACCCGCATGAAACCATACTGCTGTCTTACAAAATGAAATACTGCCACATAAGCCAATAGCCGCCAGAAAAGCAAAGGGTTAACAGAATAAAGTAAGACACCTGCAATAAAGCCGATAAATGGAATTGATAACAATATCGTCCTTTGTTTTTTGAATGCAACAGGATCAAAATAGGTCCGGTATAATGTACTGTAAACATGCGCTACATCTATCAACAAAATAAGAATGACCCAGCTTGCATCCGGAATTCCTTTACTATTTTGGAACAAGCCAGGAAATAAAGCAATGATCAGCAAGCAAACAAAAGGGGGCAACAGGATAAAAATGATATCTGTTGAAGCTTTACCTATCCAGGGTTGTGTTTGTATGTTATCGTTTGAGTGTTGCAATTGTTTTTTTTGCGGCTGTTAAACCCTGGTAAAAAGCTTCTTCAAAAATACTGATACCAGCCAGATCAGTATGTGCAAAATGAATTTTATCATCGATTGACGCTGATAATTTACTTCTTATGTCTCCATGGATAATTCCTGGCAGTGGTTGTGCCATAGCATGTCCCCATACCATCACATTTATTTCTTCGATCGCTTCCCGGATATTGGGATGTATCTTTTTTAGATCATTTATTATATGGTCCGCCCAATCTGCGTGACTTTTAGATTGAACTGATCTTCTTTCTTCCGCAGGTGAGCTGTCGGTTAGTGGCAAGTAATAAGTAAGATTTTTTTTCGCACTGTCTTGTTGAAGTAATTCATGTGTTGCATTGACATAGCCAAGTGAACTACTTTCATGTATCACGTTATCCCAGCTTAGTGGAGGTCCTGATCTTTCGACTAATTTATTTACAAGAATGTTAGCAACCATCCATGGAGCATATTGAAGATCATTCTTTACCAGGCTATTTCTCTGCTCGTCATTTATCAACTTGCATGCTATAAACTGCGGCACTGCGATGATGCATTGTTCAGCTTTTATCGCTTTCAATTCATTTTTTATTGTGTCAAAATACTCGACAGTTACAGCATCGTGATCCATCAATACTTTTGTTGCCAGGGAGTTTGTTTTGATCTGTTTGGAAATATTTTTTTGGAGTTGCTCAACAAGAAAGCCATTTCCCTCGGGCCATGTCAACACATCTGCCTGTTCTGCATTGCTGCCTTTACCTTTACGGGATGCGTAATAATGAATACCCGCCCATGCGCTGATAAGATGGTGTGGCGTGCCAAAATCATCACGGCAACAATAGTTTACATACCAATGCAGGTATTCACTGGTAAATCCCTGGTCGATCATCCAGTTCTTCATCGTTAACCTGTCAAGATCAAGTAATGAAACATCTTTACTCGAGTTATTAACGGGTATTGCGAATGCATCTTTACTGTCAACACCTTTCAGGTATCGAAAACCATCCATTTTTTTTAAAAAAGATGCTATTTGCTTTTTATCATTATCGGGTACTCCAAAATTTGGAATGATACCATCCTGCCAGCGACCATTAATATATAATCGTTCCTGTGGATCAAAGCAGAGGTGAGTTTCATTATAAACAGGCAACCCGTTACTGTCTTCTCCGGTTATGACATTGCAATTTTTTAGAAAACTGGTATATTCAACAAGATCGTTGTTAGGGATCGGAATATAATGGGCACCCCATGGATAAGCTGAGATATTATTTTTCCCATAAGTGGAATTGCCACCGGCGTGCTTTTCAAGATCGAGTATAATAAAATCTGATATTCCATTTTGATAAAGATGCCATCCCGCACTGAGGCCGCTAATGCCTGCACCGATAATAATGATCTTTGTATTCGAAGTTTCTGATGGGATTGAAAATTTATTGTCTCTTAGTAAATGACCAATTGATGAAGATGCGCCAATAATTTCTCCCTTTATCTTTTTATTGGGTGTGCAGGAAAGGAGCCAGTTTGTAATGGCCGTTAATCCTATCGAAAGCCCTATAAAACCTCTTCTGTTCATTATTCGAGGTATTGACCCCATTCATCTTCAAAATAATTTACAAGGGCCTGGTTATTTAATTTATTTATTTCGAGACGCTGATGTGTTTTCATGTCTTCCGGGAATATGAACATCTGGCGTAACGTCTCTTCGTTAAGATATCTTAATGATGGCGGGAATGAGCTGAACCAATTAGTTTTTTCATTGAGCGACGCCATGATATAGCCCCATTCTCCGAAAGAAGGCACATGATTGTGATAAGGCCTGGTATAAAAACCAACAGATCGAAGTGTAGTATCAATGCACCAAAAACTTTTTGGTGCCACGTATGGCGAGGTGCTTTGCACTACCATTACGCCGTTATCTTTTAAAGAATTCTTTAATATGCGATAAAACACAGAACTGTATAATTTACCTATGGAGAAGCTCGATGGGTCCGGAAAATCTATGATCACTGCATCAAAAAGCTCGGTGTTTTTTCGTAGCCACATAAATGCATCTTCATTGTGGACAGTTACTTTTGGATGAGACAGAGAAGATCCATTGATCTTTTTTAAGATCTCCTGCGAGGAAAATAATTTAGTCATCACCGCGTCAAGATCAACAAGTGTAATTTTTTTTACAGTAGGATACTTTAAAATTTCCCGGATTGCCAACCCGTCACCGCCGCCAAGCACCAATACTTTTTCAGGATCTCTTACTGAAGAAAGTGCAGGATGCACCAATGCTTCATGATAACGGTATTCGTCAAAAGAGCTGAATTGAAGATTGCCATTCAGAAATAACCTTAACTCTCTTTTATTTCGTGTAATAACAATTCGTTGGTAAGGAGAAGAAGTTGCATACACTACCTGGTCGTTGAAGGTCATTGTTTCCGAGTAGGCCATTATATTTTCTGAGAAAACAAATGCAATAACTTCTAGTAGCAATAAGAAAATTGCGGTAGCTTTTAAAACTACGGCTTGCCTGATCTCCCTGGCAAAATAGTGAGCAAGATACCAGCCGATGGCAATATTCAGGATCCCGAAGAATAAAGAGGTACGTATCAAACCAAGATGTGGTACCAGCAGTAAAGGAAATATGAGTGAAGCAAGCAATGCGCCAATATAATCAAATGTAAAAACCCGGCTGACCAGTTCTTTAAACTCAACCTTATCTTTTAGTATACGCATCAATAAAGGGATCTCTAATCCTACAAGTATGCCGGTAAGACCCACTATTGAATAGAGTATGATACGAAAAGAAGAGGCAAGTGGGAATACAACAAATAATATGGCAGCGCTAAAACCGCCGATAAGACCGACTAGTAATTCGATCCTGATAAATAACTGAAGCAAGCCTGTGTGAAAATACCTGGAAATAAATGAACCGATACCCATAGAAAAAAGATATACGCCAATGATAGTGCTGAATTGTGTTACACTATCACCCAGAAGATAGCTGGCTAGCGTACCGGCGACCAATTCATAAATAAGCCCGCAGGTGGCAATAACAAATACCGCCACCAATAGCAACCACTGTGCACTATTCTCTTTTCGCATCATTTGTTAATGTATAGCAGATGCGATGATGATAGCAACGGCGACCATAAAGAAGCCTGCGAGTATCGCCAATGCAACGTTCTTGTTCTCAAGGATTTCCTTACGCAGGTTATGTTTTGGTGTCAATACTTCAAACAAAATGAAGGTTATGGCAAGAATTCCGATCCCGAGAAATGAATAAACAATTGAGTTGATAAATGGTTGTGACATGTGAATTGATTTTATTGATTTATTTATGAGAACCTGGTCCACTGGCTTTCCATTCCTGCTGTTTGGAAGAAGTGAACATTCTTCCGCCAGGTATTTCATGGTAAAGCATAAAAGCGGCAACCGAGAATACAATAACGATATACCATCTGAATTCATACAGCAGGGATCGTTGATTAAAAAAATTTAAATTCATTTTATTGATTTTAGATCATTCATCACTATAAGTCGAATACGGACTGTTACTCCATCTTGCTTTTTCCTTCATATTTATATAAATGTATTTCCCGGCGATCCATAACATGATGAGAAAAAAAGACCACCAGAGATTTCTTTCACTCGAAACATCATATGTGATGCTCAGGTAAAATCCATTTACGCGGTTAACAGAACTTTCACGGGCAGCATCCAGTTGAATAAAATAAGTACCCGCCGGGATCCTTGTTAAATATGCATTTTTGGTTTTGCTTCCTTCTGACCATGACTCACCGTCCGAATAACCAAAATAATATTCCACTCCTTTTTCAACAGTATATTCTTTTCCTGTTTTTGTATTGACAAGTGTCGCAGATAATTCCATCCATGTGTTTTCCACCGGGGCTTCTATTCTAAAACGCAGATTACTTCTGCTTTTGTCCAGCACATATTTTTCAGTAACCACTGAAATGAAATTGGAAGTATCCTTGAAGTCATAAAAAGTATTCAGCAATACCCTTTGCTGTTTATCGCTGGATACCATGAGATGTAACAGCAAAAGAAATAAAAAACCAAAAAGTACAGCTAAGAACATTTTAAACTTGCTTATATAACCGACAGGTTGCACGGCGCCAACACCTTTTTTTGCGGGCATCGCATCCGTCTTGAAGGCACTTGCAATATTTCCCGAAGAAATATGTTTGCCAAAGAACCATGTTATTCCCTCTTTACTGTCTCTTTCCTGTATCCATATTTCCGGAGGTGAAATAAATTCCCTTGCTTTTGCTTTTTGATTGTCATATATATTATAAGGAAATTCTCCCTTTGCATTCAGCACCTTATAATTATAGGAATTAAAAACCTGGAATGGCTCATTATCGATCTCAAAACTTTTCTCATTCTGATTCAGGAGTACAGGTGAATTACAGTTTTCACGGATGAAGATCCAATTCCCCTCATATTCGCTGAGGAAAGCATATCCTTGTTGCGGGTTGTAAAGTGTGTACTCACGCCACTTTGAATGGTATATATTATCTTCTTCTTTCTTGACATAGCCGATCACATCATATTTTATATTATCAATTTCTCCTGAACTGCCAATCGGTAAATAAATTACATCATCTGTTTTAGCTTTTTTTTCTTTCTTAAAATCAGCGACCTCGTTTAGCGAATATTGGGCCCCACAGGATGCGCATGCACAGCTTTGTGAATAAGGGAAAGTTTTAACATGAATTGGAAGTGAACAGAAGGTACAAGTGAAAGTTTTGCCTATGTTATCATATTCTCTTAGTCCTTGCAATTGCAGATCTTTAAAATCCAAATAGGTTACTTCGAATGCATGGATATTTTCTTTTCCAAATTCAAAATAGGTCAGGTTCTTCCCCATCTCATTCGAATACTCAAGTATCCTGAAAGATGAAACTGTATTGTCCGGTATATACAATTCCCCTTCAACTTCGAATTTTACTGATCTGTATTTTTTTTCAAGTATATATTGATCTTTTGAATATAAGCTTCGCAGTTTGCCGATATTATCATTCTGGAAATCCGATAGAGTTAGCTTTGTTGCATTTGGAAAGTCGGTTAGGATTGAATAGATACCATAGCCTTCTGCCAACCATGCGTGTTCGCCATCTGCAAACACAATGGTCCAGTAATTGAAAACAGATTCTTCAAACCATGCCCTGAAACGACCAAGAACAGTAAAATCTTTTTTTTCCCATTTCCCCGTTGTGCCCGGTTGAATTATGCCCCGGTTATTGATAATTGTAAAATGGGGCTTCTTCACAAGGGAGCCAACTTTATTTCTATTAATTGTTGAAAAGCAGGAATGGCAAACAATGATATTTGTTTGGCTGGATGAAAATGACAGCAGTCTTGAGCAATCGGGACATGTTTGTATGATGGAAGAATGCATTAACGGATGATGATTTGTTCTTTGGTTACAGTGGCGTTGAAAAATTCCCTTACTGCACGATAGATATTTTCTACAGTCCCATCATTGTTTCGTTGAAAATTGCTTAAATAAATATCAAGATTCACAAGACTATGCTCCGGCCATGTATGAATAGAAATATGGCTCTCACTCAGGCAGATCACTGCGGTAAAACCTGCGGGTGCAAAGTCATGATAGACTTCACCAAGTTTTCTAAGATCGAAATGTTCGATCAACGAATTTATTTTCTCCCTGAATTCATTATGTAAATACAGTAGATCATTCTTTTCAGCTTTTAAACTTGCAATAATATGTGTTCCCGGCAGGTAGCTCATTCTGGATGAAAATACATCTTTTAGTGATTTTCTTTTAGGCGAAAGTTAAAAATATGGGATGTGTGAATATTTTTTTCCTATCTTTTTAGCGACTATTTCGATCCTATAAGCAGCATTGTCGTTGCAGGATATTCCATTTTCGTAAATCCGGGATCATATAACTCCACCTTCCCTTTCCACCGATTATCAGCGATCCATTTGTTTGTGTAAGCAGTGGATGAGGGGTGAATTCTAAAACCCGCTTTTTCCAATTCGTGTTTCCATTCCTCAAGATCCCAAAAGCAGAATGTTTCATGCATTTCACTTTTCCAGTTATCACAGTAATCCTTCCGGCTTAAAAATTCTGCAGCATTTTTTAAACGCAATTGAATATAAACCCTGTTTTCCTTTTCAATAAGACAATAGGGTAGTTGAAAACCTTCTTCGCAACGAAAATCTTTTGCGAATCGCAAAAAGCGACCGTATGTTGAAAGTCCGCGCAAATGATCAGCGAGTTGTGTCTCGTTATCAAATTGAAGAAAAGGGTCTTCGTTGTTTCCATCGTCTTTATTTAACCACATCAGCACTTCCTTCTCTTTTTCAAAAGGCGCTACTACATCACGATTTATCCAAACACCACCAGGTGCTAACTCATCATACCTGTTATTGATGAATTGTAGCAGATCATTTCGATTCCCATAACTTTCAATTTCATGAGTGAGAGACGATGTATGAATCGTATTCATGCTATTCTTTTCAAACACTAATCCAGTTACGGCATTCTTTTGTGAGAAAAAAACAAACTGGGTATCAAATTCCTTATTTTCCTTTCGTTGCCTGCATATATCAAATAGCGGCCTGCTTATCTCTATTCCGTAAAAATCACTTTCTCTTAACCTGCTTTCTTTGCATGCCAGTTTGATCCAACTACCAACAGCACACCCAATATCACCAATGCGACCGGGCTGTACATATTGAATAGTTTCTTTGAATTTCAATTCAGCGATATCGTCCATTTGGCGGACGTAAATATTATAATCCCTTGTTTCAGTCAGGTCCCCATCATTGCCGATCATTTCATCACGGAAGAGCATTTGCACTTTCTTATCTAATTTATATTTATTCCATACTGACAGGCTTGATTGGTGGATCAATTTTTCTGTTGTCTTATTATGTAAACCATCCGTAACGATCTTTTCTACTATATCCCATGGCATGGGGGTATTATGTGACCAAAGTTTTCTATCTGCTAATTCTGCAGGTAAAATTGAAAAGCCGAGCTGTTCATATAATTCCAAAACCGGTGTTGAACATATAACAAGAGTGTTGCTGGGATCGCAATGTAATAATCCTTCACTTTCATGCTGAATACATTTAATAGTATAGCTCGCAAAATTTGGAATATTACCTACGTCGTTGATGCCAAAAATATAAACAGGAACAGTTAACTCATTGCTCATGGCTTCGATAGCAATGGCTCTTAAATAAAAGGGAAGCGGGTTTCTTCTTGTATTTGAATGATTGGCTGATGTTATAGCAAAGATTATTGCATCCACTGGTTGTTCAATAGTTAATTTCTTTCCATTGACATCCCGATGATTTACTTCTGAACAAAGCTTTTTTAAATAATCAAATTGAAACTGTGTGATGAGATGATGTCTTCCGGGAATTAATAAATACATCTAATTTTGCTTTAATTATATGCAAAATAAATCATCCCAGATAAAAATAGCAGTAGACGCTATTGTATTTGGTTATTCAAAGCAAGATGGCATCTCTGTTTTATTAATTCAGCGTAAGTATGAGCCATTCAAGGATAGTTGGGCCATCCCCGGCGGGTTTGTGTTGGAAAATGAATCCCTGGAGGAAGCTGTGGAGCGGGAACTTCTCGAGGAAACCGGGATAAGGGTTAACTACCTTGAACAACTATATACGTTTGGTGATCCTGGCAGAGACCCAAGACAGCATATCATAAGTGTTGCTTATTTTGGGTTAGTAAAAAGTGCTCAATTTCAACGGTTGAAAGCAAGTACTGATGCTGCGGATGCGAAATGGTTTAGTATAAAAAGACTACCTGCTTTGGCTTTTGATCATAAGCAGATCTTGAAGAAGGCTATAGATAGACTAAGAGCCAAAGTTCGGTACCAGCCAATAGGGTTCGAACTGCTTGATAAGAAATTTCCTTTCTCAGATCTGGAGAAGCTATATACAGCATTACTTGATAAAGAAATTAATAGACGAAATTTTAGCAAGAAGATATTGTCCTTTGGATTTATTGAAGAGACAGGTGAGAAGCAAAAGGCCGAAGGGAAGGGGAGGCCTAGTAATATGTTCCAGTTTAATCAAACACGATATAATGAATTGATGAAAGAAGGATTTCATTTTGAGATATAATGTCAACATGGATCTAAAACAGGTTTTTATACAGTTGGTCAATAAATATGTGAGCGATGAATCCATTCCGATCTCCTTCTGGAATGAAATTGAGAAGAAATACAATAGTGCAGGAAGATATTATCACACAACCACTCACCTGGAAAAACTGATCGACGAACTTAATTCATACAAGCATCTCATAGCCGACTGGGACACCTTGTTATTTTCTGTATTTTACCATGATATTATTTATAATGTTTTGAAAAGTAATAATGAAGAGAGGAGCGCAGAACTTGCAGTGAAACGACTTTCGATAACTAAATTCCCTGTGGTCAGAATAGATTCTTGCAAAGAACAAATACTTGCTACTAAAAGCCATCTGTTTAGCAATAATGATGACACCAATCTTCTTACGGATGCAGACCTTTCGGTTTTGGGTCAGCCATCCGATGTATATGAACAGTATTGCGGCCAAATAAGAAAGGAATACTCTATTTATCCTGATATAGTTTATAAGCCCGGCAGAAAAAAAGTACTGATCCATTTTCTGAACATGGAAAAGATCTTTAAAACATCCTTCTTCTACGATAAATACGAGCTCCGGGCAAGAGCGAACCTCGAATCTGAGCTAAAAAGGCTTTAGCAGCGTTTCAACACTATAGCGGCCTATTTATTTTGCTTATAATTGAAGCAAAATTTGGATATTTTAAACTGACCACTTAAATTTGCTTATTAATTAAGCAAAATGAAAATAATCAATCTGGATAAACAAAAAGGAGCCCGGTTTATTTTATTTCCGGATAATCAGCCGCATGTGATCATTAGTGAAGTAAATTCCGGTGATGAGGTAGAGGTTCTCTGTTCACTTACCGATAGCATCCAGGTCATGCATCTACTTCAGACCTCGAATGCGCTTGATCATTTGGCAGCGAAAAAGAAAAAACTGATAATTCCTTATTTAATGGCAGCTCGTTATGACAGGCTAATGCAGCAGGGAGATAGTTTTGACCTGGAGGTTGTTGCTGATCTTATCAATAGCTGCGGATTTGAGAAGGTTTTATTATTTGATGTTCATTCGGAAGTTTCATTACGACTAATTAAAAATTCAACCAGTATTGATAACAGTCAGCTAGTTGAACAATACGATCAAACGGATGCAATAGTTATCTGTCCGGATGCTGGAGCCGCAAAGAAAGTGAAAGAATATTTTAAATGGAATAAAAATTTAAAGGAGATCGTTTATTGTTCGAAGACACGGGAGCTTTCAACGGGCCGGTTAACTTTAGAAGTAGGCGATCCAATGAAATGTGAGAACAGGAACTGCGTGATCATTGACGATATATGTGATGGTGGAGCAACTTTTTTGGCGATAGCCGAACAAATAAAGCCAAAACATTTAACATTAATAGTTACTCACGGAATTTTTTCCAAAGGATTTGCAGTGCTTGAAAAAAAGTTTGATAAAATAATTGTGAGTGATAGTTATCGGAAGAGTTATGATTCCCGGATCGTAAAAATGATCTCAGCCAATATTATTGATTAAAGAATTATTATAAATTTAATTACATGAAAACGAATCCATTTTTATTAACTGATTATTATAAGGTAGGTCATGTATTTCAATACCCGGAGAATACAACATTGGTATACAGTAACCTGACGCCAAGAAAAAGCCGTTTTGATAGTATTGATGAAATGGTCTTTTTCGGTCTCCAGTATTTCCTTAAAGAATACCTTATTGATTATTTTAATGATAACTTTTTTAATAGAGATAAGCAAGAAGTGATTGCAGAATACAAGAGAAGGATCGTAACATCCTTAGGCGCCCATTTGCCAACTTACGAGCATCTGGAAAAACTTCATGATCTCGGGTATTTACCAATTGAAATAAAAGCTTTACCCGAAGGAAGCAGGGTGCCAATGAGAGTTCCTTGCCTGACTATTGTAAATACTACTCCAGAATTTTATTGGCTGACAAATTTTCTGGAAACTATTTTATCGGCGATAATATGGCAACCTTGCACCAGCGCAACTATAGCGCATGAATACAGGAAATTATTGGACCGATATGCAGAAGAAACAGGTATGCCTGCCGATTTTGTACAATGGCAGGGTCATGATTTTAGTTTTCGTGGGATGAGTAGTCTTGAGAGTGCAATGATCAGCGGGATGGGGCACCTGCTTTCCTTTTCAGGAACAGATACTATACCGGCGATCGATGCTTTGGAAAAATATTACCATGCTGATGCTGATAAAGAATTAATTGGAGGAAGTGTGGCAGCAACAGAACACAGTGTTATGTGCAGTGGCAGTAAAGATGGAGAGTTGGAAACCTTTAGGCGACTGATCACTAAAGTATATCCTTCAGGTATTGTAAGCATAGTGAGTGATACCTGGGACCTTTGGAAAGTTTGTACAGAATATTTAACTGCTTTGAAGGATGTCGTTTTACAGCGTAATGGAAAAGTAGTGATACGGCCAGACAGCGGTGACCCTGTAAAAATTATTTGCGGTGATCCAAATGGTAAAACGATCAATGAGAGAAAAGGTGTTATTGAATTGTTGTGGGATGTTTTTGGCGGAACAATTACCAACAAGGGGTATAAATTATTGGATCCTCACATCGGGGCTATTTATGGCGACAGCATAAATCTTGAAAGAGCAGAAGCTATATGTGAAGGGTTAAAGAAAAAAGGTTTTGCCAGCCAGGCAGTGTTTGGTATCGGTAGCTTCACGTATCAATACAATACCCGTGATTCATTTGGACTGGCGATGAAAGCAACTTATGTGGAAATAAATGGTGAAGGAAGAGAGATATTTAAAAATCCGGTGACAGATGATGGTACAAAAATGTCAGCAACAGGATTACTAAAAGTAAAAATGGAACATGGAAAATTTGTTTTACTAGATAGCGTTACCTGGAAAGAAGAGAAGCAGAGTGAATTGAAAACTGTTTTTAAAAATGGGAAATTGATAAAAGAATTTACTTTGAATGAAATAAGACAACGGTTAAAGAATAGAGAAATATGTAGAGCAGAAGAAAAGGTTGCCTAAACAAGGATGATTTATGAAAATAGAATATGTAAAAGCGGATGCTACATCACCGCCCGGCGAAGGAAATAAAATTATTGTGCATGTTTGTAATGACGCAGGTGGATGGGGTCGTGGTTTTGTAATGGCTATATCTTCGAAATGGAAAGAACCAGAGGAAAATTACAGGCAGTGGCATTCATCAAAGATTAATTTCGATTTGGGAGGAGTTCAGTTTGTGAGAGTTGAAGACAATATTTGGGTAGCTAACTTAGTAGGCCAAAGAGGTATTAAAAGCAGTAAAGATGGGATTCCTCCCATTCGATATGAAGCAATTTCAAAAGGATTAAATAAGGTTGCGGATAAAGCAAAGGAAGTTACAGGTACAGTTCATATGCCCCGTATAGGCTGCGGGTTAGCCGGTGGTTCCTGGGATAAAATGGAAAAGATAATTCTTGAAGAATTGGTAGATAAGGGTATTCAGGTCACAGTATATGATCTATGAAAAATGAAACTTATAACACTATATCGTCCTGTTGGGGAAAAAGAACTGGAGTTGGTAAAAGAATCTGGTTTCAAAAGATTCCCGCCTCGTTTAGAATGGCAGCCTATTTTTTACCCTGTACTCAATAGAGAATATGCAGAGCAAATAGCAAAGCAATGGAATACTGAAGATGAATTTTCTGGTTTTGCCGGTCATGTACTGTCATTCGATCTGCCAGAAGAATTTCTTCAAAGATATCCGGAGCAGAATGTCGGAGGCGAAATACATAATGAGTTATGGGTGCCTGCAAATGAATTGGAAGAGCTTAATAATAATATTGTTGGTTTAATAAGAGTAATAGACTCTTTTTTTGGGAAAGATTATAAAAAAAATGAAGGATGAAATATTCATTAAGCTGGTTGAATCAAGAACTCGAAAAAGGAATACACCATGAATTCTTTTTCTTTTGGGGGCATACACAAAAGAACGAAGGATTGACTGATAAGTCTTGTTTCAGTCAATGGTTTCCTTCACCATTTACGGTTGACGGAGTTATATATCTAACAGCAGAACATTGGATGATGGCAAAAAAGGCAGAACTGTTCAATGATATTGAAATAAAACAGCATATTCTTAAATCAGAAACACCAGGTATTGCCAAAGAGCTTGGCAGAAAGGTAAAAAATTTTGACGATGAGAAATGGTCGAAAGCTTGTTTTGAAATTGTAGTTGAAGGGAACGTGAATAAATTTTTAAAGCAAGATGAGTTAAGAAAATTTTTATTGAATACTGGAGATAAGGTAATTGTAGAAGCGAGTCCAGGGGATACTATTTGGGGGATTGGGTTATCTCAGGATAATCCTAAGGCAATGAGCCCATCTACATGGAGAGGGAAAAATCTTTTGGGATTCGCATTGATGGAGGTAAGAGATCGCTTAAAAGACAACATAAAAACCAACGGTCATGATCGATAAAATTAAAGGTGCATTATTTGGTTTAGCTGTTGGCGATGCATTAGGAGTGCCAGTTGAATTTCTGTCAAGGGAGCAATTAAATGCAAATCCAATAAAAGGAATGATTGGTTATGGGACGTGGGATCAACCGCCAGGGACATGGAGCGATGATAGCAGCCTGGCTTTTTGCTTAGCAGAAAACCTAACTACCGGCTACGACCTTCATAAGATTGCTGAAAACTTTATTGCCTGGTTTAGAAAGGGTTATTGGGGAGCACATCATAAAGTATTTGATGTGGGTAATGCAACTCAAGCATCAATTAGCAGATTGATGCAGGGTGTTTCTCCGGAGTTAGCGGGAGGTATGGAAGAAAGTGATAATGGAAATGGTTCGCTGATGCGGATCTTGCCATTGCTTTTTTACGTTAAAGATCTTCCTGTTGAAGAAAGGTATGCAAAGGTTAAAGAGGTATCATCTGTAACACACGCCCATTTTCGTTCTATTTATGCCTGCTTTATTTATATGGAAATTGCATTGCTTTTATTAAAGGGGCGAAATGCCGACCAGGCATATTCTGAAATGAAAAAAATAGTTAGAGATTTTACAGGCAGTAAAGGATTTAATAAAGGAGAACTTGATCTATTTGAAAGGATCTTGGGTGCAGATATTAATAAAATGGAAGAATCCACGATCTATGCCACCGGTTATGTTTTACATACTTTGGAGGCTTCATTGTGGTGTTTATTAAATACAAGAAGTTATGAAGATGCAGTTTTGAAAGCAGTGAACCTGGGCGGTGATACTGATACAACGGCTTGTGTAACGGGAGGATTAGCGGGATTGTTGTATGGATATGATACTATCCAAAAGGAATGGGTTGGCGGTATTGCGAGAAATAATGATATTCATGATTTGAGTGAAAGACTATACAAAAAATTGACAATAGATAATAAGATAAATTAAAAATGGGAGATCAATTAAAACATATAAGCAAATTCATGAGCCTGGTTTTACGACATAAGCCAGAGGAGATCGGTTTGCAGCTTGATGAGCAAGGTTGGGCAAATGTAAATGAGCTGATCGCTAGAATGAATGCAAACGGTTTCGATGTTAATACTGGAATCATCAATGAAGTTGTTGTTACAAACGATAAAAAGAGATTTGCTTTTAACGATGATAAAACGTTGGTCAGGGCAAGCCAGGGCCATAGTATCGGAGTTGATCTGAATTTACAGGAAATGATACCGCCGGATATTTTATACCATGGAACAACGTTTAAATATTTGGAAAGCATACTTAAAAATGGATTGAAAAGTCAAAGCCGGCAGCATGTTCATTTGAGCGAAACAATAGAAACTGCAAAGGCGGTAGGCGGCAGGCATGGCAAGCCAGTTATTCTTTTAATAAATGCAAGATCTATGCACGAAGCCGGTTTAAAATTCTATTTATCTGAAAACAAGGTGTGGCTCGCAGATGCTGTACCTGCTGAATATATTTCTCAATGAAAAGGACATTAGTTATAGGAGACATTCATGGCGGACTCAAAGCTTTGATACAGGTTTTTGAAAGGGCAGGAGTGTCATCGAAAGACACTCTTATTTTTTTGGGTGATTATGTCGATGGCTGGAGTGAATCGGCAGATGTAATAGCATTTGTAATGAGCCTTGCCGAACGTCAGCCATGTGTTTTTATTAAAGGTAATCACGATGAATGGTGTGAAGAGTGGCTAAGAACTGGTATTGCAGACCCGAAGTGGTTATTTCATGGCGGACAATCAACTGTGAAAAGCTATGATATGTTAGAGGCTGCTGAAAGAGAAAAGCATTTAAATTTTTTTGAGCAAATGAAATATTATGAGATCGATAGTTCGAAACGGTTGTTTATACATGCCGGTTTCACTTCTATGCACGGACCTCAACAAGAATTCTATTCTTCAAATTTTTCATGGGACAGGACACTTTGGGAAATGGCTTTAACAATGGATAATAGGATAAAAAAAAATTCGCTTCTTTATCCAAAGCGGCTGAAACATTTTCATGAGATCTATATTGGCCATACTCCGACTCTCTATTACAAAAAGAATGTGCCTATGAATGGCTGCAATGTTTGGAATATTGATACCGGTGCGGCTTTTACTGGCCCACTTACTATTTTAGATATTGATTCAAAGAAATATTGGCAAAGCGATCCTGTTATGAGTTTATATTCCGGGGAAACCGGAAGAAATAGTGGCTAAAAAAATAAAAAAAATAATCCCCCCTTTAAATTGACGGCCAGCTTTTCGTAAAAGATTGTTCTTTACGCCATTAAGCTATTAATCGAGACCTTTTTTAAATCGATAAGATGTCTCGATTCTGCACCCTTTTTTTTGCAGATTTGATAAAAATTGTATGCTTTTTGGAATTTATATGCCCTGCTGCCATTGAGAATGCAGGGATATAATATGAATTGCAACTCGTAAATTGTCGGAGTACTTTCAGAGACATTTAAAGTTCATCAATTCAAAACTCAGAATGATAGAATTGTTTTTCAATAAACTAATCCATCGATGATAATGTAGCCGTTCGAATCGGGGTGACTCCACTTAAAGGAATGGGAACACAATGTTCATTCCTTTTTTATTTCATTTATCGTAGGTCTGCCTTCATCATTAATTATTGTTGTAATTTTCTTATGGGCCTGCAGGGTTTAATTGGATTTTTTTTTACCAAATTAATTAAATTGTAAGAACATTATTAAAGGGTTGGATATTTTTGAGACTGGAAATAATTTTTTGAATGAAGGGGAGAGTATAAATTCCCAATCTATAAATTATTCTATTCAACTTTTGAAATAGGTCAGGGTATTAAGGTCATGTTGTCCTTCATGATTCAATTAACATCGCAAAATATAAAAATGAATAAAAAAATATTTATTACACTCCTGTTCGCTGCAGGTCTTTTGACTACTACATGGGTGAAGGCGATAGACATTACTCGTGTTGAACCGGCAAACTGGTGGATCGGAATGAAGAATAGTGAATTACAGATCATGGTGTATGGTCCGGGAATAAGCAAGTCAACACTTACGATCAATTATCCCGGAATAAAATTAAAAGAAGTTGCCAAAACAACAAGTCCCAATTACCTGTTTATCTATTTCAGTATTGCTAAAGGAACAAAGCCCGGCAATGTGCCGATGTATTTTACGGAAGGCCAACAAAAATTTACCTACCATTATCCCTTGCTTGCACGCAATGATAAAAGTGGTGCCTTGGGATTTAACGCATCAGATGTTTTATACCTGATCATGCCAGATCGTTTTGCAAATGCCAATCCAGCCAACGACAATCTCGACGAAGTAATTGTTAATCGCGAAAATCCGAATGGTCGTCACGGCGGCGATTTTGAAGGGATAGGCAAACGCCTTGCTTATTTAAAAGATCTGGGTATTACTACCATATGGCTTAATCCGATCCAGGAGAATAAAATGAGGAATGGTTCGTATCATGGCTATGCCATAACTGACTTTTATAAAATGGATCATCGTTTTGGTACTAATGAAGAATTTAAATCCCTGGTAAAATCGACCCACGACAAAGGAATGAAAATGGTGATGGATGTAGTCTTTAACCATTGCGGCAGTTCACATTGGTGGATGAATGATTTGCCATCCAAAGACTGGGTAAATAATGAAGGCGTCTTTCTGCAAACTAATCATGCTACAGTTACTGTGATGGATGTTCATGCATCTGAAACAGAAAAAAGGAATTTTTTGAATGGCTGGTTTACGAGAGGCATGCCCGATTTAAATCAGCGCAACCGTCACCTTGCTACTTATCTTATCCAAAACAGTATCTGGTGGATAGAGTTTGCACGCATTGATGGCATCAGGCAGGATACTTATTCTTACCTCGATTATGATTTTTTGGCACGTTGGTGCAAAGAGGTCAATAATGAATACCCTCAATTCAATATCGTTGGCGAAACGTGGTACAATAAAGCAACAGCACCTGCATGGTGGCAGCAAAATTCAAGGCTCGCTAAGAAAAACTCCTGGTTAAAAACAGCTATGAACTTTTCGCTTACGTTTATTATGCAAAATGCATTCGGTAAAAGCGATAGTGGGTATCTCACAAATATTTTTGAAGATATCGCACAGGATTTTATTTATGCTGATCCTTATAATCTACTCACTTTTTTAGATAATCATGACCTTAGCCGGTTCAACCGCAAAGATGATACGGATCTAATACGGTACAAACAGGGCCTGGCATTTTTATTAACCACAAGAGGTATTCCCCAAATTTATTATGGAACAGAAATTTTAATGACCGGCACTAAAGAAGAAGGTGACGGAAAGTTAAGGAAAGATTTTCCGGGTGGATGGCAAAGTGATACCACTGATGCTTTTTCAAAAAGTGGTCGTACAGATATGCAAAATGAAGCATGGGATTATTTGCAAAAATTGCTGCAGTGGCGAAAGAACAGCATAGCTGTCACACAGGGAAAGCTAATTCACTACGCACCCAGAAATGGAATATATGTATATGGTCGTATAAAAGATAATCATTCTGTACTGATCATTCTTAATGCAACGGGTACGGATAAAGTTCTGCAAATGGATCGCTTCAGGGATATAACAGGAGACTATAATAGTGGCCGCGATGTAATTACATCAAAAGTAGTTGATGTTAAAAATGAGATCACCATTCCTGCAAAAGGTGAATATATATTGGAGCTAAGCAAATGAAACAATGAAATTGAGATTAGATCCTTGATAGAAGTTTCCAAGTAGTTCGATCAACGTAAAAACATTGAAAATAATTTTCGCTGAAATATTTCCTGAGAAGGCATTTTATAGTATTCAAATTATATGACATAATAGAGGTTCTAATCCGGTCGCTTCACAATGTTTCAAATATTTTTTGGTGTAAGCTCCACCCGAACCTTTCAAATAATAAACGATGTATCAATGCTTTCTGAATGAGTTTCGTTGAAACTCACTATAATACTCTTCAAATGTAATATTGCATTTATTATATAATAGCGATTCGAATTCCATTAAAAATGTTTAACAATAATCCGCTAAGGTCCATGTTCAGGATCAAAATATTACTATTTATTTTGGTATAAATATACTAAAATATTTAGCTTTACAAAATAATTTTACTCCATCAAATGCATATCGAGAAGGCACATATTATAAAAAATTTAAAAGATCATATTCTTTTTTTACAGGGATATAAACATGCAACTGATAATTCAATACGAATTAATTTAGGTCCAATTGATAACTCTTTCCCAAATGAATGTTTTCCCCTAGCATCAACACACGAATTTATAGTTGAAAGAAATGAGGATTCTTCTCCAACTAAGGGTTTTATATGTCACATTATTTCTGAATTAATGAAGCACAATGGGATCTGTATTTGGGTAAACTCTTCTGTGAATGTTTTTCCTCCTGCTTTAAAATTATTTGGAGTTGAGCCTGATAAAATTGTTTTTATACATGTCAAAAGACAGAAAGAAATTTTATGGGTGCTGGAGGAAGCATTGAGGTGTGAAGGATTAGCAGCTGTAGTGGGAGAGATAGCAGAAATAAATTTTACTGAGACAAGAAGATTGCAATTAGCAGTTGAAAAAAGCCGGGTGACCGGATTTATCATTCGTAATAAACCCCGAAGTATAAATATTACTGCTTGTGTATCTCGTTGGAAAATATCACATATCCCAAGTGCATTGAAAAATAACTTACCTGGAGTTGGTTTTCCGCG
>Ga0184625_10000095_pt1 | contig 24474 bp, 17 predicted proteins | sample PLM3_30_b1_FD_133151 | JGI IMG/M metagenome (GOLD analysis project Ga0184625, IMG submission 133151) | Groundwater sediment microbial communities from an aquifer in East River, Colorado, USA - PLM3_30_b1 | ecosystem: Environmental > Terrestrial > Soil > Riparian zone | place: USA: East River... | reverse complement strand
TCTGCGCGGTCTGTGCCGTCTTGCCGGCACTGTTCTTCGGCTCAGAGGTCTTTTTTTCAAGCGCGGAGTCGAGTTCGGGGCGGACAGGGTCGGCCGGCGCCGTAGCCAAGGCTCCTGCCGCAGGTGGCGCAGCGGAACTGTCGTCATTGGTAGGCTGCAGAGCAAAATTGTCGGCGCGGCCGCGCGGGGCACTGACCGGTTCTCCCTTGACCAGAACCCGCGTCGCGATCGCGTCCCCATGCGGCGAGCTGTTGCCGGCACCACCGAGCAATTCTTCCGAATTTCCAGGCACTACAGTCAGAGGAAGAACGGGGCCCGCCACGGGCCGGGCTGCCGGCTTGCCGTCGGGGGCAGCAGGCGCCAGCGGTCCTGAGGGCAACGCCACGGGCATTGCACGGCTGCTCATATGGCGGCGAATTTCGCGCTCCACATAGTGCGCCAACTTCACGGCCCCGGACTTCGTGAAGAAAACACCGTCCGCCGAACGCAGCCGGCGCATCTGGCCCTCATAGTCAGGGCCAAAAGTTGTAAACTTGCCGCCCTCATCGACGAAACCATCCCAAATATCGACGTAAACGACCCCGGCACGTTCGGCGCGCGCGCGGTAAAGGTCGTTGAGATAGACCGCATCCGCGGTTGATTTGGTGCCGCGCATCGACGGCAAGCCCACCCAAAGCACCGGCACACCCTTGCTTTTGAGGGCGGCGATCGTGTCATCGATGCGCTTGGAATAGATTTCCGCCCATTGGTCAGTACGGAATTCCACTGCACCCGTAGTCTTTTTACCCGGCTGCGATTCTGACGTGGTGATAGGCGCCTGTTCCTGGTCATCGGTCTGATTGGTCTGCGCTTCCTTCTCCGCCGCCGGCTTGTCCGCCTGCTCCTTGCCCTTTTTCTTGTCGGCGTCCTTGGCCAGATCGCGCTCGCGGATGCCCTGGCGATCGCCGACGCCGAGCATCATGACGACATAGTTTGCCTTCTCCTGTGTGAGCAGGTCGCGCGCAACGCGCCACCAGTCGAGATCGCCCTTCTGTTCGTAGCGAAGCAACCCGGAGTGAAGTTTGCTCTTTCGGATGATCGCGATCTCCGGTGAATCGGAAAAGGCATCTTCCATCCCATAGGCCAGCCAGTCGGCCATGGCGTCGCCCAGAACGACGATTGATGTCGTTGTCGTGACTGGTTCCGCCTTCGGGTCCGGCTTGCGCGGCGGTGGCGCACGTGAATTATCGACGGGCGCTTGCGGCTGCTCAGTCTCGTAGGAGCGATCAAATCCGCCGAACAAGCCTCCAAAGAACCCACCGCCACGCGAACGCTGTCCGCCCAGAAATGGAAAGCGATCATCACGAAACTGCGCCTGAGCCGGCGACATGACGGCGACTTCAACGGCGATGAAGCCGGCGCAATCGACAACAGCCAACAAGACCGTTCCAGCGAGCCAGCGCAAAAGCCGGTATTTATCAGTCATGCTGATTGCCCAGTCCGCGGTATTTTTGAAGTGCCCGAAACCCCACCTTCGCCGTCCGTCTCCATGGACTAATAGACCTTCGAAAAAGTCAAATCAAAGGTTGGCCGAAATACCACCTTAACGCGCCCGCAATTGATCGAGGATGCCGGCGGAAGCGAATCCATCCGGAACTCTACCGTTTTTGGCCTGGAAATCGCGAATCGCGGTGCGAGTCCTTTGTCCGAGAAGGCCGTCGGGCTCCCCGACGTCGTAACCATGGCGCGCAAGCAACTGCTGCAGCTCCAGTCGCTCCGCGCGCGACAACACGCGTTCATATCGTGGCCATTCCTGCATGAAGGGTCCGCCACCGCGTAGACGATCTGCCAGATGCCCAATCGCCAGTGCATAAGCCTCGGCAGGGTTATATTTCATGATGACGCTGAAATTCGACAGCATCAGGAACCCAGGGCCCTGAACGCCGGCTGGTATCAGCAAGTAGGCTTGTTCGTCCGGTCGCGGAAACGGCTGACCGTTTGCCCGCTTGATGCCTTGCCGTTCCCACTCGCGGATTCTCATGGGCTTCGCGTGATCGGCGAGCAAGAAGTTAAGTGTTGCCGGCACCACAACCTCATAGCCCCAGCTGTGGCCGCCAATCCAGCCATCCTTCTTCAAGTTGTTCGCGGTCGAAGCGATAACATCCGGCACTGAGTCGACAACGTCCCGTCGCCCGTCGCGGTCGAAATCCATCGCATACTTTTTGAACGAAGTTGGCATGAACTGGGTTGGGCCAAAGGCGCCGGCCCAGGAACCGACCAATCGCTCAGGGCGGACATCGCCATGTTGGAGGATTTCGAGCGCCGTAAGAAACTCTTCACGGAAAAAATTCTGCCTCCGGCCCACACAGGCAAGTGTGGCAGTGGAACGAATCACCGGACGTTCGCCGATAAGCGTGCCGTAGTTGGTTTCAACGCCCCATATCGCGGCGATCGTATAGCGATCGACGCCGAAAGTCCGTTCCACAGCGTCGAAGGTGTTTCGATATTTCTCGAGAAGGGCCTTGCCCTGCTCGATGCGGTCGTTCGTAACCAGGATGTCGAGGTAGTCCCAAAAGGATTTGGTGAACTCCGGCTGGTTGTCCAGCAGATCCATGATTCGCAGGTCGGGCGTGAGCGAAGCGGTGTATTTCTGGAACACGCTTCGCGATACGCCGCGGCGCGCCGCCAACGGCCATAACCGCTCGATGCAATCGTGGAAGTTTTCCGCTGCTGCGCGGATTGCGTCAGCGGTCATCAGCGGGTGGCCGGACGAACCCGATTCGCCGCTCCATGGCGGCGCCGCCTGCGCGGCGGGGGGCAGAGCGCCGGTCGTCACCGGAGCGCGATTGTCACGCTCCTGTGCCGCGACAAAGCCACAAGCGGCCGCCACGATGCCGGCGGCGATGAAAATAGGCCGCGTCTTGCGCATTCTCTTCCCGTCTTTACCCAGTACCCCGAATATATGGGTCACCAGATATCATTTCAGCAGCGTTAATGGTCTACTTTCTTCAGCAGGCCAAGTCCTGCGTTGTTCGGCCGTAATGATTTCACGACACGTATGATATTGAAAATCCTCGCATGACCCAGATCCGCAAAGCCATATTTCCCGTAGCCGGCCTTGGAACCCGCTTTTTACCGGCGACCAAGGCAATGCCTAAGGAAATGCTTCCGGTTGTAGACCGCCCGCTTATTCAGCACGTGGTGGACGAAGCGCGTCAGGCCGGCATCGAACACTTCATCTTTGTCACGGGCCGGAACAAGAGCGTGATCGAAGATCACTTCGACCGCCAGTTCGAGCTTGAGTTAACCTTGACGGAGCGGGGCAAGAAAACCGAGCTGGCGCTGCTGTCGGAAGATCTCCCTGAGGCCGGGACCGTGAGCTTCACCCGTCAGCAATCTCCGCTCGGCCTTGGACATGCGGTCTGGTGCGCGCGCGAATTGGTCGGACATGAGCCCTTTGCCCTTCTCCTGCCGGACGTGCTCGTTCAACACAGTCGCGGCTGCCTCGCGCAAATGATCGACGCAGCCAAGGAGCTCGACGCCAACGCGAATATCATCGCCGTGGAAAAGGTGCCGAAAGAGCGCGTGCACATGTATGGCGTCGTGGGCGTTGGCGCTCCCAAGGGCAAGGCCTTCGCTATCACCAAAATGATCGAAAAGCCGAAAGCGAGCGAAGCGCCATCCAACCTCACTATTACCGGCCGCTACATCTTGCAGCCGCAGATCTTTGAACTGCTGGAGAAGCAGGCTGCCGGCGCCGGCGGCGAAATTCAGCTCACCGACGCCATGCTTGCGCTCTCGCGCTCGCAACCGTTTTACGGTCTCGAATTCGAGGGGCGAAGCTTCGACTGCGGCTCCAAGATCGGCTTCCTGGCAGCCAATGTCGCGTACGGGTTGGAGCGGGCGGATATTGCGCCGGAACTGCGCTCCGAAATGCGGCGCCTACTCGAGGGCAAATAGCCTGACGTAAGTTCGCGAACGGAGCTAGATCCCGCCTTTTAGCTCGCGTGCAACGATATCGCGGATCACAGCCATGCCGCCTGGCGAGTCATTAAGGCAAGGAATGGCGGCAAAATTTTCGCCACCCGCACGTCGGAAGATATCGGCATTCTCCATAGCGATCTCCTCGAGGGTCTCGAGGCAATCCGCGGCAAATCCCGGGGTGATAACGGCGAGATCTCTTACGCCACGCTCGGCGAGAGATTTTACCGTCGCGTCGGTATAGGGCTTGATCCATTCCGCTGTGCCGAAGCGCGACTGGAAGGTCATGATCAAACTTTGGTCGTCGAGTTTGAGCTTCTTTCGCAGAAGCGCGGTCGTCTCGGTGCAATGCCTGAGATAAGGGTCGCCTTCGGCGACATAACTCTCCGGCATCCCATGGTAGGACGCGACAATGACCTCAGGCTTGAAGGAGAGCTTTGCCACGGCCGCGTTCAGCGAAGCCGCGAGCGCGTCGATATAGACGGGTTCGGCGTAATAAGGTGCGGCGACGCGTAACGTCGGCTGGAGCCGCATGCGGCGAAGCGCACGGAAGGTTTCATCGCACACGGTGGCCGTGGTCGCGGCCGCGTATTGCGGATAGAGCGGCACAACCAGGATTCGCTCGCAATCCTGTGCTGCCAGCGCCTCGAGACGCGAACGGATCGATGGATTGCCGTACCGCATCGCCCAATCGACGCGAATGCGCTTGTCGGTCTTGTCCAGAATTTCATCCAGCTTGTCAGATTGGGAGCGCGTGATGGTCTTGAGCGGCGATTCGTTGCGCTCCCTGTTCCAGATCTTGTCGTAGTCGCGACCCTTACGGCCGGGTCGAACCGTTAGAATTATGAAATTGAGGACCAGCCACCATTTAAGGCGGTTCTCCTCGATGACGCGGCGATCCGAGAGAAATTCTTTCAAGTAACGCCGCATGGCCCAATAGCCGGTCGAATCGGGCGTGCCGAGGTTTACCAGCAGCACACCAATACGACCGCCGGCAGCCGGACCCGTATCCGGCCTCATGGCTTGCGCTCATCAGCGATTATTTTGCCGTCATTCGGCAGCGATCCCGGCGCAACCAGTTTGACCGCGCCTTTGAGCTTGGTGATCGACTGCAGATTGGCGGCAATCGCACTCTCCAGCGCAGCGCCAGACACGGCGGTTTCTGCGAGCAAGGTCATCGTGTCCTGCTCCGCCTCCCGTCCTACCACAAGGCGCAGGCGCTTGAGTTCAGGGTGGCGAGAGGCGAGCTCGGCGATCTGCTTGGGATGGACGAACATGCCCTTCACTTTCGCCGTTTGGTCGGCCCGCCCCATCCATCCTCTGAGGCGAACATTGGTACGCCCGCACGGAGAAACGCCCGGCATCATCGCAGAAAGGTCGCCGGTGCCCAGCCGGATCATCGGATAGTCCGGATTGAAAGAACTGACGACAACCTCTCCAACCTCGCCTTCCGGTACCGAATCACCGGTGCCTGGCCGAACGATCTCAACGATCACCGTCTCGTTCACGATCATCCCTTCGCGGGCGTCGCTTTCGTAGGCAATCACGCCCAGTTCGGCGGTCGCGTAGCATTGCAATACGGCAACCCCGCGATGACCGAGCTCTTCGCGCAGCGAGTTCGGCAGTGCGGCACCCGATACAAGGCCCCGCTTGATCGAGGACGCAGCCTTCCCGCTATTTTGGGCCGTATCGAGCAGGATCTTGAGGAAGTCCGGCGTCCCGACATATCCCGACGGCCGATAATGCGCGATCGCATCGAGCTGCTGCTCGGTATTGCCGACGCCGCCTGGAATGACGGCGCAACCAAGCGCGTGCGCGCCGGATTCGAGGATAAAGCCACCGGGCGTGAGATGATACGCGAAGGAATTGTGCACGATCTGGCCCGAACGAAACCCGGCTGCATAAAGGGCGCGCGCTGCTCCCCACCAATCGGCGCCCTCACCCTCAGGTTCAAAGATGGGTCCCGGCGACATCAGCAAGCGCCGCACTTTGCCGGGCGCGGCCACGTTGAGCCCGCCGAACGGCGGGCTTTCTTTTTGCAGTGTCGAAATATCCGATTTGCGCAGCACCGGCAGCTTCGCCAGCGAGTCCCGCGAGATAATCGATTTTGGATCAATGCCTTTGAGGTGCTTCGCCCAGCCGGGGGCGCTCATCGCGCGCGCGATAATTTCGCGAAGCCGTGCGAACTGCTCGCGCTCACGCACGACCGCATCGCGAGTTTCAAGGGAGTCGTAATGTTCCGGCATGGCTTACGCCAGCCACCTCTTGCGCCGGCGGTAGTGCTTGCCTTCACGGAACGATTTGCGCCGGCCTTCGGAAATTCCGAGGTAAAATTCCTTTACGTCTTCGTTTTCGGCAAGTGTGCTGGCCACGCCATCCATCACGACACGGCCGTTTTCAAGTATGTAGCCGTAACGCGCAAAGCGCAGCGCCATGTTGGTGTTTTGCTCGGCCAAAAGGAAAGAAACCCCTTCCCGGTCGTTGAGGTTTTTCACGATCACGAAAATTTCTTCAACGATTTGTGGCGCAAGCCCCATCGACGGCTCATCGAGCAAGATCATTTTCGGACGCGACATCAGGGCACGGCCGATCGCGCACATCTGCTGCTCGCCGCCGGACGTATAACCCGCAAGCGAACTCTTCCGCTCGCCGAGCTTGGGAAAATAGGAATAAACCAGGTCCAGGTCGCCTTTGATCGCCGCCTTCCCGTCTCGCCGGGTGAAGGCACCTGTGAGCAGATTTTCTTCGATGGTGAGGTGGCCGAAGCAATGCCGTCCTTCCATCACCTGAATGCAGCCGCGCCGCACCAGTTCATTAGGGGAAAGGTCGTGCACCTCGCCTCCTTCGAACACGATCGAGCCTTTGGTGACGTCGCCACGCTCGGCATGAAGCAGATTGGAGATCGCTTTCAGCGTAGTGGTCTTGCCGGCGCCATTGGCGCCAAGTAACGCAACGATCCCACCCCTGGGGACGTCCAGGGAAACTCCTTTCAGCACAAGGATAACGTGATCGTAGATCACCTCGATATTATTGACCGAGAGGATGATCTCCTTTTGCGCGGTCGTTGCCGGATTCTGCTCGACGGCGGACATCGGCCATCACTCCCAAAAGGGGAAGCCTCTCCCCACAAAGGGGAGAGGCCCATTTCTCGGCGCAGTCAGATCACGATGACTTGTCACAGGCTTCGGTGCGCTTCGGCCAGCCGGTGTTCTTCTCAACATACTCCTTGGCCGCCTCCTCGAGCATCGGTCGCACCTTATCCCTCATGGGCTGGATCCAATCGGAAACCTTGACCCACTTGGCGCCGTCCCATTGTTGCATGTAGGCGGGCGCATGGCCGTTGTGATCGGTGCAGTTTACGCCCGAGATTGGCGCCGCAAAGTTCGCGAAGCCGAGCTCCTTCCAGCGCGCGTCGCTTATGTTGAGCGTCTCGAGGCCGCGGCGGACATCCTCGCCGGTCACGACCTTCTTGCCCGACAGCTTCTGCGCGTTGCGTATTGCTTCGGCGACCAGCACGGAATTATAGACTCCGCGGTTGTAAAAATTTTCCGCGAACTTGTCTTTCTCGACCTGGCTCTTGCCCTTGTCCACGACATACTTCTTGATGTCCTGGATGGCCGGGTAGTTAGCTCCGAGGCCGTTGAAGTTGAGCGCAAGATAGCCTTTGGCTTCTTGGCCCCCACCACGCCCATCGTCATCACTGCCTGACCACCAGATGCCAATGAAATGATCCATTGGGAATCCGTTCTCCGCCGCGCGCTTGACCGCCGTCGGGTTCATTGCGCCCCAGCCCCACATGATCATCCAGGCCGGACGATCGCGGCGGACCGACAGCCATTGCGCCGATTGGTCCTGCATTTCCTTGCCGGCTACGGAATACTCCTTCACCGTGAAGCCATAGTCCTTGGCGAACTGCTGCAACAGCGGGAGCGGCTCGCGACCATAGGGGCTTTCCAGGAAGATGAAGCCGATGGTCTTTCCCTTTAGTTTGTCGAGACCACCCTCCTTGCCGCCGATGTACCGCATGACCATGGACAACCCATCCCAATAAGTCGCGGGTGGATTGAAGACCCAAGGAAAGTCTTTGCCGACTGCCGAGGCCGATAAGCCATAGGCCATCGACAGGATCGGGATTTTGTCGACTGCTGCCTTCGGGATGATCTGCAAAGTAATGCCGGTCGAATATGGATTCACGACGGCCGGCTTCTTACCCTTGACGGATTCCCAGCACTCGACACCTTTCTTGGTGTCGTAGCCGGTTTCGCACTCCTCGATGTTGATCTTCACGCCGCCAATGCCACCGTCGCGCTCGTTGAGCATAGCCAGGTAGTCATGCATGCCATTGGCGATCGGAATTCCTGAGCCGGCATACGGCCCGGTACGGTAAGTGAGCAATGGTACGTAAATTGAATCCTGCGCCTGCGCCTGGCTGGCGAGCACGGCGGCTCCCAGCAAACTGGCACAGGTCATACCGACAAAAATGTGTCTTGCCTTCATTACGTTCCTCCCTTGGTTCACGCCAGGCGGCGCACCTCTGGTTTCTGCATCTCGCCCTGTCCGATTTGGCCGGAAGGCGATTTTCGGAGCCATGGCTCCCGCCATGGCCGGAAACTGGGTCTATCTTGCACCATCAATAAGGAAACGGCCACACCCTCAGTTTTTGCTTGCCTATCTGCCACAAGCGGGCAAGTCCTGCCGGCTCAGCGATAAGAAAGAACACAATCAGCGCGCCCGTGATCATGAAGGTCATGTGTTCGACGGTCGCCGCGTGCAGCGGCAGGCCGAGTTTAGGCGGCACGAAACGCAAGATGATTGGCAGGATGTAGATCAGCGCCGCGCCGAGGAACGAGCCCAGCAGGCTGCCGAGGCCGCCGATGATGATCATGAACAGGACCGTGAAGCTCTCATTGATTGAAAAAACTGTTGATTCAGCACCGCCGTACCACAGGAACACCAGCATCGCCCCGGCGACACCGCAGTAGAACGACGATACCGCGAAGGCGAGCAATTTGGTGGGCAGCAGACGGATACCCATAAGCTCGGCGGCAATGTCCATGTCGCGCACCGCCATCCACATCCGCCCGATGCGCCCATGGACGATATTCGAAGCCATCCACGTCATTATCACGACGATCGTAAGCACGATCAGATAGCGCGTCTCGGCGCTGGCGCGCGGGCCGGTGATAATAACGCCGAAGAGTTCGCGCTGCGGGACCTCGATCGCCGCCGATACATTGTAATTGTAGAGCCACGGAATCCGGATGAAGCACCATTCCAGAAAGAACTGCGCAGCAAGCGTCGCGATCGCAAGATAAAAGCCCTTGATACGCAAGGAAGGCAGGCCGAACACGGCGCCAACGGCAGCAGAGAAGAAGCCGGATGCGATCACCCAGATGATGATGTTCACATTTGGGAAAAGGGTGGTCAGCTTGTAACAGGCGTAAGCGCCAACTCCCATGAAGGCGCCAGTGCCGAGGGACAGCAGACCGGTATAGCCGGTGAGCAGATTGAGTCCGATAGCCGCGAGCGAGAAAATGAGGAATGGTGTCATCACCGCGTTGATGATGAAGTCGTTGCCAAAAAGAGGAATGCCGACGAAGGCAATGGCGAGGATGATGAGAATGCCGATTCGATCTTGCAGAATCGGGAATACCGCCTGGTCGGTGGCGTAGCTGGTCTTGAACTGGCCGGCCTCGCGGTAAAGCATCTCACACCCGCTCGATGATGCGTTCGCCGAACAAGCCTTGCGGGCGGAACAGCAGGAACACCAGCGCAATCACGAAGGCGAACCACGCATCAGTGCCGCCACCGACCAAAGGCCCCCAATAGAATTCCCACAACTTCTCCCCGACACCAATGATCAGACCGCCGACGATGGCGCCAGGAATTGAAGTCAATCCGCCGAGAATAAGAACCGGAAGCGCCTTTAGCGCGATCACGTCAAGCGCAAAGGAAACGTCCGAACGCGCTCCCCACATGATGCCTGTAACCAACGCCACAAGGCCCGCGGCAAACCACACGATCACCCATATCTGCTCGAGCGAGATGCCAACCGACAATGCAGCCGAGTGGCTGTCCGCGACCGCGCGGAGCGCCCGTCCGATTCTTGTTTTGGAGAAGAACACCGCCAACCCCGTCACCATGATTGACGCGATGATGGCGGCGGCGATGTCGAGTTTCTGCAAGGAAACGACGCCGCCGAAGGCTTTATACGTGACCGTGCCTTTCGGCAGGTGGAGCTGCTCGGTGATCATCACCTTTGGGTCGCCACCGAAAACGAATTCACCGAAGCCGATTAGGAAGTAAGTCAGTCCGAATGTCGCCATGAACAAAATGATATCCGGCTGATTGATCAGCGGCCGCAAAACTATTCGCTCAACGGCAAAGGCAAGCGCGAACATCACTGCGATGGTAAGCCCAAGTGCCAGAAATGCAGGGACACCGGCGTTGTACAGGCCAACCAGCGTGAGGGCGGCGAAAACCACCATGATGCCTTGAGCAAAGTTGAACACCCCGGATGCCTTGAAAATCAGGACGAAGCCAAGCGCGATTAGCGCGTAAAGCATTCCGCCAACCATGCCCTCCCACAGCGTTTGGACGAACAGGTCGGGTGCAGTGCCCATCTGCACGAAGGGATCGAGTAGGATTTTGTAGAGGATGTCCATGCGTCCTCAGTGCGCCACGCCAAGATAAGCGTCGATCACGGCCTGGTTTCGTTTGACCTCGTCGGGCGTGCCGTCGGCGATCTTGATGCCGTGATCGAGCACCACCACGCGGTCCGACAAATCCATCACCACGCCCATATCGTGCTCGATCAGCGCGATCGTCGTGCCATAGTAGTCATTCACGTCGAGCACGAAGCGCGACATGTCTTCTTTTTCTTCGATGTTCATCCCGGCCATGGGCTCGTCGAGCAAAAGCAATTCCGGCTCCATCGCCAGCGCGCGGCCAAGCTCGACGCGCTTCTGCAGACCGTAAGGCAGCCGACCCACCGGCACACGGCGGATCTCCTGAATTTTTAGGAAATCGATGATTTCTTCGACGCGGTGGCGGTGGTCGACCTCTTCGCGCATCGCCGGTCCGTAGCGGAGGAGCTGCCAGAAGAAATTGCTGTGCATCTTCAGGGTTCGGCCCGCCATAATGTTGTCGAGCGCGGTCATGCCACGGAACAGGGCCACGTTTTGAAACGTGCGCGCGATGCCGCCATAGGCGGCATCATGAGGGCGCATCTTTGCGCGTGTTTGACCCTTGAAGGTGATGCGGCCCTGCTGCGGATGGTAGAAGCCGTTGATAACGTTGAGCATCGACGTCTTGCCGGCGCCGTTCGGTCCGATGATTGCGCGGATTTCGCCTTTGCGGATGTCGAATGAAACGTCGCTCACGGCCTTAACGCCGCCGAACGAAAGGGACACGTTTTCTACCGACAACAACACATCGCCGACGCCAACATCCGGACCGCCAGTCGCTCTCATGCCGCCTTCCCCATGGCGGGAGCGGCCCCGTTCATGTCACGGATCTTAACACGGGCGCTGATCATGCCCTTGCGGCCGTCTTCGAAGGTCACCTCCGTCGAAATATCAGCCTCCTTCGAGCCGTCGTACAGCGCCTTGATCAGTGGTGCGTATCGTTCTGCGACAAAGCCGCGCCGCACCTTCAGCGTGCGCGTGATTTCCCCGTCGTCAGGGTCGAGCTCTTTGTGAAGGATCAGGAAGCGCTTGATCTGCGCGCCGGCCATCACCTTGTCGTCGGCAAGCGACCGGTTCACGTCCGCAACATGCTTCTCGAGCATTTCATAGACGAGCGGATGGCCGGCAAGCTCCTGGTACGACCCGTAGACCACATTATTGCGCTCGGCCCAGCTTCCGACTGCGGCGAGGTCTATGTTGAGCATCACCGTCACAAAATCTCGCTTGTCGCCGAGCGCCACCGCTTCGCGGATGTTTGGGAAGAACTTGAGCTTGTTCTCAATGTATTTCGGCGGGAACATCGTTCCGTTGTTCAGTTTTCCCACATCCTTGGTGCGGTCGATGATCTTCAGGTGCCCGGTCTTTTCGTCGAAGAAACCGGCATCCCCGGTTTTTACGAAGCCGTCCGGCGTCATCACCTCCGCCGTCTTCGCATCGTCCTTGAAATACCCGGAGAACATGCCCGGTGATTTGAACTGCACCTCGCCATTCTCGGAAATACGAATATCGACGTTGGGGCAGGCCGGCCCGACCGTATCGGCATAGATCTCGCCGTCAGGCTGCGCGGTGACATAAAGAAAGGCCTCTGTCTGCCCATACAGCTGTTTCAGGTTCAACCCGATCGAGCGGTAGAAGCTGAATAGATCCGGCCCGACTGCCTCGCCGGCGGTATAGGCAACGCGGACGCGCGAGAAGCCGAGCACGTTCTTGAGAGGCCCGTACACAAGGACATTGCCGATCGCGTAAAGCAGCCGCCCGGTCAGGGGCACGGACTCCCCGTTGAGGATGCGCTCGCCGTAGCGACGCGCCACGCCGACGAAATAGTGAAACAACTTGCGCTTGATGAAGCCGGCATCTTCCATGCGGATCATCACGCGCGTGAGGAGCGCTTCGAGCGTGCGGGGTGGCGCGAAATAGAAGCTGGGCCCGATCTCGCGCAGATCGGTCATCGCGGTGTCAGGACTTTCCGGACAGGCGGTGCAGAAGCCAGAGACCATGCCTTGCGCGTAGTTGAGGTAGTGATCACCCACCCAGGCGAGCGGCAAATAGGCGAGCGCCACGTCGTTTTCCGTCAACTTGTCGAATGTGACCGTATCGGTTGCAGCGCGCACCGAACGCTCGTTCGTGAGCATGACGCCCTTTGAGGTGCCGGTCGTGCCTGACGTGTAGAGGATGATGGACGGATCGGCGCCCTTGCTGGCGGCAATTTCCTTGTCGAGCCACGCCGCGACGGCGGCATCGGCAAGCGCCTTGCGTCCGTCCTCGATGACATCATCCATCGAGCGCAGCCGGCTGTGGTCGTAGTCGCGCAGCCCCCGCTTCTCGTCGTAAATCATCAGTTCCAGCTTGGGGACGCGCGCCAAAACCGACAAAATCTTGTCGATCTGTTCCTGATCCTCGACCGCGGCGAAACGCACCTCGGCATGCGCGAGCACATAGGCAAGTTCATCCGCCACAGCATCGGCATAGACCGGTACCGGAATCGCGCCCAGCATCTGGGCCGCCATCACCGACCAGTACAATTTCGGCCGGTTGCCGCCGACGATGGCAATCGTTTCGCCGCGCTTTAGGCCCAGGCGATGCAGACCGACGGCATAGGCACGGACGATGTCGAGGACCTCGCTCCAGGTCCAGGTCTGCCAGATCCCGAGATCCTTATGGCGCATGGCCGGCCGTGCGCCGTAAATATGTGCATTACGGATCAGCAGCTTGGGAAACGTATCCGCACCAGCGGCGGCGTTTGGCGCCACAGCCCAGTCCTCCCGTGCGGCCGCGCTCGCATTGGCGCAGCTCTAGACCCCTCGCCGTCTATATCGACGATCTTGTTATCTCGATATGAAAACACCACCGGAAGGCGGTCAAGTATCTGATCACATTTAAATTGGCTGCAATGCGATAGCAGGGCTATTCCGCCGCCTTGAGGAAGGTCGTCGCACCGGCGCGAAACTGCTCCCTGAGGGACGCTTCTTCCGCTTTTGCCGCGGCCAGATGCCGCTGTTTGACCGGCCCGAAACCGCGGATCTTTTCCGGAATCATCGCAAGCGCTACCGCAACATGGTGATTTGCGGGCTTTAGATGCTCGAGCAACTCCTCAAGCAATCCTTCATAGTCGGAGATCAGCCGCCGCTCCATCTGCCTCTCGGCCGTATAGCCAAAAGGATCGAACGCGGTGCCGCGCAAGAACTTGAACTTCGCCAGTACCGCAAAGGCGCTCAGCATCCAGGGACCGAACGACATCTTCTTCGGCTCACCGGTTTCGGGGTTGCGTCGCGCCAGCAACGGCGGCGCCAGGTGAAATTCAAAGCGCAGCTTGTCGCCGTCGAATGTCGATCTCACCCTGTCGAGAAATGACGTTTCGCTGTAAAGACGCGCCACTTCGTATTCATCTTTGTAAGCCATCAGCTTGAAAAGATAGCGCGCAGCTCCTTCCGCCAGCCCGCAATGGCCTGGTGCTTTCGCCGCTTCTATTGTACGAACTTTCTCTACCCAATTGCGATAGCGGCGAGCGTAGTCCGCGTTTTGATAAGCAGTGAGAAATTGCGCGCGGCGATCCACGGTTTCAGCAAACGACTGCGACAACCGAAGGGAATCATTCTGGTCTTGCGGGCGTGGCTCGATCAGCTTCTCAAGCGCTTTGGGATCGACCGCCGCCCGGCGCCCATATCGAAAAGCCGCGACATTCATTTGCACGGCCTCACCGTTCATTTCGATCGCGCGCTCGATGGCGTCCGCCGAGAGCGGCAGGGCCCCGGCCTGGTAGGCGTAACCGAGCATGAACATGTTGGCGCCGATGGAATTGCCAAGCAGCGCGGTGGCCAACCGGCCGGCGTCCACGAAATGGGTGCGTTCGCGCCCGGCATGGCCAACAATGGCGCGCTTGAGTCGTTCTGTCGGCAGGGAGAAATCCGCGTTGCGGGTGAAATCGCCGGGCAGAAATTCGGCTGTATTGACGATGACGCGCGTGATCCCCGCTTTCATGGCGCCAAGCACTTTTTTGGCGCCGACAACAACAATATCTCCACCCAGAACCAGATCCGCGCCGCCCGCCGCAACGCGAATGGCGTGAATATCGGATGGAGTGTTGGCGATGCGAATATGGCTCGAGACCGCGCCACCCTTCTGTGCAAGGCCGGCCATGTCGATGATGCCGACACCTTTGCCCTCGAGATGCGCAGCCATGCCGACGATTGCCCCAATCGTGACGATGCCGGTGCCGCCGATCCCGGTGACAATCATTCCGTAAGGATGGTTGAGCAGCGGCATGTCTGGCGCCGGGAACGCAGGCCAGTCCTTGGGTTCGGCGAGGGTCTCGCCCTTTTTGAGCTTCGCCCCGTGCACCGTGACGAACGAAGGGCAAAAACCGTTCAGACAAGAGTAGTCCTTATTGCAGCTTGATTGATCGATGGTTCGTTTGCGGCCCCATTCGGTTTCCAGCGGCTGCACCGATACGCAATTCGATTTGACACCGCAGTCGCCGCAGCCCTCGCAAACCAGATCATTGATGACCACGCGCTTGTCGGGATCGGGGAACGCGCCGCGCTTGCGGCGGCGCCGTTTCTCGGCGGCACAGGTCTGGTCGTAGATGAGTATGCTCACGCCTGGAACGGTGGCGAGCTCGCGTTGCACCGCGTCAAGCTCATCGCGATGATGCACGGTCAGTCCGCGCGGCCATTCGATGCTTTTCGAGTATTTCCAGGGCTCGTCGGTGACAACCACCACGCGCTTCGCCCCTTCGGCGGCGACTTGCGCGGCGATTTGCGGCACCGTCAGCCCGCCGTCATTCGCCTGCCCTCCGGTCATCGCTACGGCGTCGTTGAACAGGATTTTGTAGGTCATCGTCACGCCGGAAGCGATGGCTGCGCGGATGGCGAGATAGCCGGAGTGGTTATAGGTGCCGTCGCCGAGATTCTGAAAAACGTGCCCACGATTTGAAAATGGCGCTTCACCAATCCAATTGGCGCCCTCGCCGCCCATCTGCGTGTAACCCAGCGTCTTGCGGTCCATCCATTGCGCCATGTAGTGGCAGCCGATGCCGGCATAGGCGCGGCTGCCTTCGGGCACGCGCGTGGACGTGTTGTGCGGGCAGCCTGAACAGAAATACGGAATGCGCTGGGCGACATCCACGGTTTCGGAAAGGGCACGTTGCGCGGATTTTAACCGCGCCACGTTGGCGGCCAACTCTTCGTTGTCGCCGTAGCGCAGCAGACGCTCACCGATACAGATGGCGATATCGTTTGGATCAAGCGCGCCTTTCACCGGGAACAGCCAGTTACCTTGTTCATCCTTCTTGCCGATGCAGACCGGCTGGTTCGCGGTGCCGTACAATTCTTCGCGCACCTGCACTTCAATCAGCGAGCGCTTTTCCTCGACCACGATAATAAGGTCCAGCCCCTGCGCGAAGTCGGCGAGCTCCTGGCGCCCGATTGGCCAGACGCAGGCCACTTTGAAGAGTCGCAAGCCGAGATCGTTACACTTGATCTCGTCGATACCGAGTTCGTCGAAGGCCTGGCGCACGTCGAGATACGCTTTGCCGGTGGTAATGACGCCAATCTTCGGCGTCCGCCCGCCCGAGGTAATGATGCGGTTGAGCTTGTTGGCGCGCACAAACGCGAGCATCGCGTCGCGCTTGAAGTCGTGCAGCCGTGCTTCCTGCCCGAGGAAGGTGTCGGTGAGACGGATGTTGAGCCCACCCGGCGGCATCGTGAAATCGGTCGGGATGGCAATCTGCACGCGCTCAAGCGAGCCGTCGGCAACGCCGGTCGACTCGACGGTCTCGTGCATGCATTTGAGCGCGGTCCATGCGCCGGTGAAGCGCGACATGGCCCAGCCGTATTGCGCGTAGTCGATGATCTCCTGCACGCCTGCCGGATTGAGGATCGGGATCATCACGTCAACGAAATGGAATTCGGATTGATGCGCGGTGGTGGAAGATTCCGCGGTGTGGTCGTCGCCCATCAGAGCGAGTACGCCACCGTGCTTCGAGGTGCCGGACAGATTGGCGTGGCGGAAGACGTCGCCGGTGCGGTCGACGCCCGGGCCTTTGCCGTACCACATGCCGAATACGCCATCGAACTTGCCTTCGCCGCGAAGTTCCGCCTGTTGCGTGCCCCACAGCGCGGTGGCGGCGAGGTCTTCGTTCAACCCGGCCTGAAACTTGATGTCGGCGGAGACCAGTTGACTTGCCGCGCGCATGAATTGCTGATCGAGCCCGCCGAGCGGCGACCCACGATAGCCGGTGACATAACCGGCGGTATTCAGGCCGGCGCGGCGATCGCGCTCTTTCTGCATTAGGCAGGCGCGAATTAGCGCCTGATAGCCCGTGACGAATACGTGCGACTGGTTGAGGTCGTATTTGTCGTCGAGGCTGACGGGTCGAAGAGGCATGGATGGCCTTGTCATCGCGGCGCACCGTGCGCCGGCCCCACTCATATAGGCTTGTTCTGCGCGAGGCAAAGCGCCCCTCACCAGAGGCTATACCGCAATGACTTCCGGTCAATTTCGTAATTGGCGTTGCTTCTAAAAGGAAATTTCCGCGAATGCCATCCGCGCGCATTTTGGCGCAATGCAAAAGACAGAGCAGACCCACACCGATATGGGTGGTCAAATTCTGTGCGGGCTGCCAGAAGAGTGTCCCCGCCGGGAACTCGTCTTGATGTTGCAATCGCCGCCTTCCTCAATCGAAAGCAAAGCCTCTTGGGCCGTCGCCACGGTGGCGCTCGTCACCATGCTGATGGCATTCGGCGCCGCATGGATCACGGCCGTTGCGCTCAAGGACATTGCAGCCGAAGTGGATGGCGTGCGCTCGATTCCCGCACTCGCGAGCGCGCTGGCCTGGCTCGGCTCGGGTTTCGGCGGGATCCTGATGGGCCGGATTGCCGACAAGGTCGGCACGAGATGGACTGTGATATGCGGTTCGTTGATGATTGGGCTTGGCCTGGTGATTTCGACACTGGGGCCGCCCTGGCCGCTATGGATTGGCCACGGACTCTTTATTGGGCTGATTGGGCTGGGCGGCATCAACGCGCCCATGTACATCTATGTCAGCCGCTGGTTCGATCGCCGCCGCGGTTCGGCATTGGCGCTGATTTCGAGCGGCAGCTACCTGGCCGGCGCGGTATGGCCGCCGCTGTTCGAGCGCGCCATCGCAGAATTTGGCTGGCGCAATGCCATGCTCTGGTACGCGCTCACCGAGATTGTCGTGATCGTTCCGCTCGCCTTGCTTTATTTTCGTGCGCCGCCCGAATTGATCCTCCCTGCTACTTCGTCCGATCATGCCGCCGGCAAAGCACGCGTGCTCGGATGGCCCCCCAATCTGGTTTTCGGCATGATGTGCGTCGCTGCAGTCGTGTGCTGCATTCCAATGGCGATGCCGCAGGGCCATCTCGTCGCCTTTTGCAGCGACCTCGGCCTTGCCCGCTCGAGCGGCGCGCTGATGCTGTCGGTGCTTCTCGGCACTGCGTTTCTAAGTCGGCAGATTTGGGGTGCCATCTCGGACCGCATCGGCGGCCTCGCCACCGTATTGATCGGCTCGGCGTGGCAGGCGGCCTCGATGACCGCGTTCTTGTTCACGCAAAACGAGGCGGGTTTGTTCACCATTGCTGCGGCGTTCGGCCTTGGATTTTCCGGGATCATCCCGGCCTATGTGCTGGCACTGCGCGAGCTGTTTCCAGCGTCCGAGGCGTCGTGGCGGATCCCAACATTGCTCTTGTTCAGCGGCGGCGGCATGGCACTTGGCGGATGGCTCGCCGGTTTGCTCTATGACCACTTCGGCTATTACGCGCCTGCGTTCGCCGCAGGTGTCGGCGCCAATATTCTGAATTTGATTGTTCTTGGAATACTCGTCGGGCGCCAGCGTCTTCGTGCCGCCGTCGCCTAACGTGAGGCTCGCGACGGGCTGATCAGCCAGACACCGGCCAAAATGCCAAAGGCGACCGCTGCGGTGCCGAGCGCCGCCCAGGTTTGCGCAGCGGCGAGCGCGGTTGTCGCTGCCCAGGCAATCGAAGAGAACGCCTCGGCGAACGTGGCGAGACGCGACGAAGTCTGCCTGCGGCGAAACTGACTGCGGCGAGCCTGCACGCGAAAACAAAGCTGAACTATCGTCGCCGCAGCGGCCGCCGACAATACCCCCAGACCGCAGAGAATGCCGGCATATGCCGCGTCGAGTGTTAGGACGACAACGATCGGCGCGAATATCAACGAAATCATGCCAATGACCGCTTCGACCTTGGCCATAAGGATGCGACGTGAGGTGATCGGTGCAGTGGCAACGAGATCCGGCGCATCCTCGCCAGAAATTGAGAGCCACGCGAGGCCGCCGGCGAGTTGGCCGGCTGCCATGACCACCACCGGAATTAGCACCAGGAACGAATCGTTGCCGTCATGAAACGTGATCCAAAGAAGCAGCGCAGGTGGGAGCAGATACAATATCTGCATCAGCGTTTGCGAAATCAGCCAGGGATCGCGCCGCAGGAGTGCCCACTCCTTGTGTCGTAGCACGCGGCCCTGAGAGCGACGACGAAACCCAAGCGACCAACGAAGCTGGCGCACGGTTGCACTGGAGACGCCGGCGGCGGCCACGGCATGCTCGCCGAAGCGGCGCGAGAAAAGCGCTATAGCCGCAACGAGAGCACCGATGCCGAAAAACATGACAGCACCCAGCGCGGCGTAGTCGCCGAGGACGGCGTGCGCGGGCCACCAGATCGCGCTGCCTGTGTCGGGCGCGTGTGCCAGCATCCAATCGGATTGCAATGCGGCAAACCGGGACAGGCTGCCTGCGGAAAATATGGCGGCGATCTGCAGGCCTATAACAAAGGCCGCTCCGATGACCGCCGCCACGATCTGCGCGATGAGCCGCGTACGCTTGGCCCCCATGATGCGGAACAAGGCAATCGTCAGCGATAGCGCCGCTGCAGTCGCGACGGCGCCCATGGTGGCCACGACACCGTAGGCGGCAAGCCAACGGCTCCCGCCAAGCAGGGCCAGCACATTGATAAAAGGGGCCGCCAGCAGCACGGCAATTGCAATGGCCGCAGCCGCGATGCGGCCCATGCGCACCGCGAATACTTTGCGCGCCGATGCCGGCGAAGTGAGGATGAGATCGAGATCGGAGCGCGAATAGAACGCGCGGGTCACCGATTCCATTGCCTGCGACAAGAGCAACGACCACGACAGCACCAGCGAGCCGGTGATGCCGACCAATGCTGCCGTGTCGGTCGCAAGGTTGACATTGGCGTAGCTGGCCACCGTCCAAAAGGCGAACAGGTGCATGAAAACGACAAAGATGATCAGTGCGATCGCGGCAGTGCGCGCACGTGTGCGTCCGCCCGCGGTGATCAGGGAGGTCCAGTCGCGCCAGCCGAGACGAAACTCGTGACTGGCCAACCAGGTCAGGGAAGCTGGCTGGCTCACGCAGCTGCCGCCTGTTCGGCCACCAGCATCAGAAATGTGTCTTCCAGGCTTGTGGCGGTTTTTCCGGTCTGCCGGCGCAGATCATCGAGCGTGCCTTCCGCAATGAGCCGCCCGCCGGCGATTACGCCGATACGGTCAGCCATGCGTTCGGCCACCTCGAGGATATGCGTCGTCATGATGACGGTGCCGCCGGCGCGCACACGCGCGCGCAGCACGTCTTTTACTTGACGGGCGGTGCCGGCATCGAGCCCGGTCAATGGTTCGTCGAGGATGATAAGTTTCGGATCGTGCACGAGCGCGCCGGCAAGCGCCACTTTCTGGCGCATGCCCTTGGAAAATCCTTCACAGCGTTCGTGCGCGTGCGGCTCAAGGCCGAGCCACCCGATCAGCTCGCGCGCACGGGCTTCGGCTGCGGCGGGTTCAATGCGCCAGAGTCCCGCAACAAATTCGAGATATTCGTAAGGCGTGAGCTTGTCGTAGATCATTGGCTCGTCCGAGAGCCATGCGGTGATTTGTTTGGCGGCGACCGGATCCGAGAGTGCGTCGATGCCATCAATGCAGATTAAGCCTGCATCGGGCCGCAGCAACCCGACCACCATTCGCAAGGTCGTGGTCTTGCCGGCACCGTTAGGGCCGACGAGAGCATAGAACTCGCCGCCATAGACGGTGAGATCGAGTGCGTCGACTGCCGGGCGATCGAAGCGCTTGCTGATGCCGCGAAGCGCGAGAGCAATCGGATAGTTTTGCTGGTTCATTTGGACCGCCCCCGCTCGAAAATTTGCGGTCCTCTTTACCCCCAGACTCGTTTCAGCCGCGTAAATCTTCAAATTACAGCAAGCGCGTTAAGCTTTCAGTCAGCTTATTGCCTCGGCACCATGCGGGACATTGCATCACCATAAGTTTTGCGCGCGTCAGCGAGCAGCGGCTGCACCGCCGCGACGAAAGCTTCATGTTCCTTCGGCGTCAACGCGTTGATCTCGCAGCCCTCTGCTTCGATCGCCTTATAGGATTGGTCATGCTCTTCAACCGCAAGCGTGCGTTGATAGGCAACCGCCTCAGTGATTGCTCCCTGCATCCCACGCTTGAGACTTTCCGGCCAGCTTTCGAATGATGGACGATGCAGAAAGATCGGCCGCGAAATGTAAAAGTGATAACTGAGCGTGTGGAACTTGTGAAATTTGTGCACGCCGTAGGTCACGGTATTGGCAAGCGGATTCTCCTGCGCGTCAAGCGTGCCGGCCTTGATCATGGCAATCGCTTCGGTGAGATCCATGCGCATCGCGACCGCCCCAAGTAATTCGAATGTGCGCCTGTGGATCTCGCTCGGCAGCACGCGGATTTTCATGCCGTTCATGTCGGCAGGCAGATGGATCGGACGCAGACGGTTCGAGATATGCCGGAAGCCGTTTTCGAACCAGCCGAGAATACGATAGTTGATGCGTTCTTCTGTCTTGCGCACGAGGAATTCGCCGAGCGCTCCGTCCATCGCTGCGCGCGCCTGCGCATTGCTGGAAAACAAGAACGGCAGATCGACAAAGCCTAATTCGGGGACACGATCGGTCAGGTAGCTCGATGACTGATAGCCAAGGGTAATCTCTCCATTCTCGACCAGTGTGAGGATGTCTTCGGCCTTGTGACCGTGATCCATGATGTTGAAAACGTAGTCGACCTCGATGTCGCTGCCGAACTGGGCATCGAGTTTTTCGCCAATGAACTTCAACGACTTGCTGAAACCTGTGCTCGGCGGCCCATAGCCGCCCATGCGAATACGGATTGGTTTGTTCATTTTCTCTCGCTCGTTGCGGCATTCTCTATACTGACGCGCCGCGATCTGGCCAAGCGGAAGCGGTGTGGTAGAGTCCGATCCACATTCACGGAGGACAGCGCCGATGAACAAGCTTGCCAGCGTTCCCAAAAGTTCACGGGGTGAAATCTCACCGGCGGAATGGCAGGCGCGCGTCGACCTCGCAGCCGTCTATCGCCTGACCGCGCATTACGGTTGGGATGATGTGATTTACAACCACTCCTCCATGCGGGTGCCCGGCGAGCCGCGCAAGCTGCTGATGAAGCAGCACGACCTGCTGTACACCGAGGTCACCGCTTCCAACCTGGTGAAAGTCTCGATGGACGGGGATCTGGACGAGAAATCCGGCGTCAACCGGCCCGGTTTCACGCTGCATGGCGGCGTGCTGAGCGCGCGGCCGGACGTGAACTGCGCCATGCACGTCCATACCAACATCGGCATGGCAATCGCCGGGCTCAAGAGCGGCCTTCGCATGGTGTCGCAGCAGGCCATCCGCTTCTATCAACGCATCGGCTATCACGCGTATGAAGGCATCACCGAGGATTTCGACGAACGCCAACGCCTCAACCGTGATCTTGGGCAGAACCGCGCCATGATCATGCACAACCACGGTCTTCTCACTGTGGGGAAAAGCGCGCGCGAAGCTTTTGTGCTGATGAAACATCTCATCGACGCCGCCGATATCCAGCTCAAGCTCGAAGCGACCGGGAACGAATTGATAGAAATCTCTCCGGCGGTATGCGCGAAAACCGCTGAGCAATACGAGCACCACGACGCCGGCCGAGGCAGTCATGACTGGGCTGCATATTTGCGCATGCTCGACAAGATCGACACAAGCTACCGAAACTAGACACCTGCAGAATGGCCTTCACCAACCGCATGCAGGAACGGCTTGCGCGCGGCGAGGTGGCGCTGTGCATGGCGACGCGGCTCGCGCGGACCGCGGAGATCGCAATGATTGCGGAGTCATGCGGTTTCGATGCCTTCTACGTTGATATGGAACACTGCACGATTTCGCTCGACGACACGGCACAGATCTGTGTCGCAGCCCTGCCGGTGGGCATTACGCCGCTGGTGCGCATCGCCGGCCACCAGTTCGATGATGCGGCACGCCTGCTCGACATGGGCGCGCTCGGCATCATCTGTCCGAATGTCAGCACGCGCGCGCAAGCCGAAGCCTTCGTCCGCGCGTGCCGCTTTCCTCCGCTTGGAGAACGCTCGGTCGCCGGCTCCGGCCCCCTGCAAGGCTACCACGCGACGCCGCTCGGCGAGGTCAACACGCAGGGCAATGCCGCGATCCTGATCCCGATGCTGGAATCACCCGAAGGCATCGCCAATGCCGACGCCATTGCCAGCGTCCCGGGCATCGACGTGCTGCTGATCGGCTCCAACGATCTTTGCACTTCCATGGGCATTCCCGGCGAACTGAAAAGCCCGAAGCTGCGGACTGCGTACGAAAGCACGGCTAAAGCCTGCAAGGCGCACGGAAAGCATCTCGGTGTGGGCGGAATTCGCGGGGATGTGGAGCACGTCGCCGACCTGGTGAAGCTTGGCGCACGCTTCGTGATCGCCGGCTCGGACCTGCAGTATCTGATGAAATCTGCGCACCATGAGGTGGCAGCGCTGCGAAAGGCCGCAGGCTGATCAGCGCTCGTTACGCCGTCCCTCGCCTGGGCCCCATTGCCAGAAATCGCGCCCTTCTTCGCGCATGAATCGCGCCAGCACCATCATGTGCACTTCGGACGCGCCATCCACCAGGCGGGCCGAGCGCGCGGAGCGGTAGATCCATTCCGCGATCGAATCCCGCGAGAAACCGCGGGCGCCCTGCAACTGGATCGCCACATCGGCAGCTTTGTGCAGGGTGTCGGCAACCTGCACCTTGGCCATCGAGACTTCCTTGCGCGCGCGGCCGCCCTGATCGAGCATCCAGGCCGCGTGCATGGTGAGCAGCCTGCCGATCTGGATCTGTTGCGCCACTTCGCCAAGCTTGATTTGCACGCTTTCACGGTCGGCAAGCTTGATGCCGAAGCCCTCGCGATTCGCGACATAGGCTTGCGCGATCTCCATGCAGCGTTTTGAAAAACCGAGCCAGCGCATGCAGTGTGTTAGCCGCGCAGGTCCCAGACGGATTTGCGTAATTTTGAGCCCGTCACCCTCTTCCAGCAGAACGTTCTCGCGCGGAATTTCCAGGCCGTCGAATTCGAGCTCGCAGTGGCCGCCATGCTCGTGCGGAGCCATGATCGGAATGCGGCGAACGATGCGCCAGCCCGGCTGATCCTTGTGGTACAGGAACGCCGTCAAACCCCTCCGCTTGTCATTAGACGTACGCGCGACCAGGATGAAATGCGCGGCGCCATCGGCGCCGGTGGCAAACCATTTGCGGCCTTTGATGATGTAGCGGTCGCCTTTCTTCTCGGCGTGGGTCCTGATCATCGAGGGATCGGAGCCGCCCCCCGGCGCCGGCTCGGTCATGGTAAAGGTCGAGCGAACCTTTCCTTCAACGATCGGCTTCAGCCATTTCTCTTTCTGCGCGCGCGTACCGATCATCTTGAGCAGATTCATATTGCCGTCGTCGGGCGCCATGCAGTTGAGGGCGAGCGGCCCAAAGATCGAGCG
>Ga0184625_10000094_pt1 | contig 24514 bp, 20 predicted proteins | sample PLM3_30_b1_FD_133151 | JGI IMG/M metagenome (GOLD analysis project Ga0184625, IMG submission 133151) | Groundwater sediment microbial communities from an aquifer in East River, Colorado, USA - PLM3_30_b1 | ecosystem: Environmental > Terrestrial > Soil > Riparian zone | place: USA: East River... | reverse complement strand
TAGGAAACTTCCCGCTAGAATTCCCAGGCCATGACGGCAGTATCGCCGCACGCTGCCGCGACCGAGCGGATGCGGCAGCTACCAAACGTTTTGCAGGATTACGCGGGCTTCGCCGAGGCGGTCCGGGCGCTGGCGTCCGGACGACCCGCCTCAATCGACGGAGTCTGGGGCTCAGCCTGCGCGCTGGTCGCCGCGGCGCTTTCGGACGCGGCCGACGGAGCGCTGGTGGTCGTGCTCCCCACCGACCGCGCCGCCAACGATGCCGCGGCCGACCTGGAGCTGTTCATCGGCCAAGAGCCGCTGTTCTTTCCCGCCTGGGAAACCGCCCCGGACGAACGGCTGGTTCACGACGAGACCTTCGGCGAGCGGCTGCGGGTGCTGAAGGGGCTGCTGCGCTGTAGGGTACGCCCTCCGTGGCGTTCCCCAGATGCGGCGAAGACGAAGACGTTGGGTGCAGCGGCGACGCGTCCGGGGTTGTCGCGATTCATCAAGGCGCGTTCCACGGCGAACCCAGTGGCGAGTGCGGAGGAAGCTGAAACGATAACGTCGTCCGTGCCGCCGGGAACGCCACAGAGGGCGTTCCCTACAGCGCCGATCCTCGTTACGTCGATCCAGGCCCTCCTGCAGCCTTCACCAACAACGGCGGCCATTGCTGCGGCGACGCGCGTGGTGCGAAAGGGCGAGCGGATCGAGATCGACGAGCTGCTGCGGTGGCTGGTCGAGCGCGGTTTTCATGCGACCAGCGCGGTGGAATTGCCCGGCGAGTTTTCGCACCGCGGCGGAATTCTCGATATCTTCGCGCCCGACTGGCTGCGGCCGGTGCGGGTCGAGCTGTTCGACGACGAGATCGAATCGCTACGGTCGTTCGAGGTCAGCACGCAGCGAAGTCATGAAACGCTGGACGAAATCGAGGTGACGGTGCTGCGCGCCGACAGTAGCCCTCACGCTCCGCGTGAGGAGCCCACTGAGGGGCACATCTCGCCGACCCACTTCGTGGGTGCCCCGGAGATGGCTACGGGGCACTTCACCGACTATTTGCCGCCGGGCGCCTGGCTGCTGCTGGTCGATCCCGAAAAGGTGAGCGAAGAGGGCAAGAACTATCTGCGCGTGGAGCAGCCCGCCGGATTTCACTCGGTCGATTCCGTGCTGGCCGAATGCGGCAAGTTTGCGGTGGCGACGACGGCCGAGATTCAGCAGGGCACATCGGGCGTGCATTGCCATTTGCCGTTCGAATCGGTCGAGCGATTCAGCGGCGACATCGGCCGCGTACGCGATGAGCTGGACACCATCGCTCACGGCGACGAGGTGTTTGTCATCTCGCCGACGGAGGCCGAGGTGGAGCGGCTGCGGGAGATTCTGTCGCAGACGAAGCTCGCCGCCTCCGGCCGGCTGCACTTTCCCATCGGCACGTTGCACGCAGGATTTCGGCTGCGGGCGCCTGTAGGGCACGCCCTCCGTGGCGTGCCGGATGCGGCGAACGAGCATCAACTCGCGGCGCCGGGAACGCCACAGAGGGCGTTCCCTACAGTGTTGCTCACCGCCTCCGAGCTCTTCCACCGCGGCGAGTTGCGGCGGCTGCCGCGGCGGCGATTGGGCAAGGCGATCGATTCGTTCCTCGACCTGCGCGAGGGCGATTTGGTGGTGCATCTGGCCCACGGCATCGGCCGCTATCGCGGCCTCTTGATGATCGAGAAGCAGGGCCAGAAGGAAGAGCACCTGCAGATCGAGTTCGACGGCGGCACGAAGATTTTCGTCCCGGCGATCAAGATCGACCTGGTGCAAAAGTATGTCGGCGGCACCAAGACGCGGCCAACGCTGGCGAAAGTCGGCGGCAAGTCGTGGCTCAAGCAAAAGCAGGCGGCCGAAGGGGCCGTCCACGACCTGGCCGTCGAAATGCTGGAGATGCAAGCCCTGCGGCAAGCCCGGCCCGGCATCGCGTTCAATCCCGACAGCGAGTGGCAAAACGAATTTGACGCGTCGTTTCCCTACCGCGAAACGCCCGACCAGCTCACCGCGATCGCGGCGATCAAGGCCGACATGCACCGCCCGCGTCCGATGGACCGCCTGCTCTGCGGCGACGTCGGCTTCGGCAAGACAGAAGTCGCGATGCGGGCCACCTTCAAAGCGGTCGATAGCGGCTACCAGGTCGCCGTGCTCGTGCCGACCACGATCCTCGCCGAGCAGCACTTTCACAGCTTCCGCGAGCGCATGGCCGAATTCCCGTTCGACATCGCCAGGCTCAGCCGCCTCTGCACGCCCGAGGAAGAGCGCGAAGCCCTCAAAGGCCTGAAGTCGGGCAAGGTCGATATCGTCGTCGGCACGCACCGCCTGGCGTCGAAGGACATCGAGTTTCACAACCTGGGCCTGGTGATCATCGACGAAGAACAGCGATTCGGCGTCGATGTCAAGGAGCGGCTCAAGGCCCTGCGGACGATGGTCGATGTGCTCACGCTTTCGGCCACGCCGATTCCGCGAACGCTGCACATGTCGCTGGTCGGCCTGCGGGACATCGCCAACCTGGAGACGCCGCCCGAGGACCGGCTGGCCGTCGAGACCAAAGTCTCCCGCTGGGACGATCAACTGATCCGCCACGCCATCCAGCGCGAGCTGGCCCGCGGCGGGCAGATTTACTTCGTCCACAACCGCGTCAGCGACATCGAGCTGATCGCCAACCGTTTGCGAACGCTCGTGCCCGACGTGCGACTGCGGATCGGCCACGCCCAGATGCCCGACGACGAGTTGGAAGACGTGATGGTCGAGTTCGTCGAGGGCAAGTTCGACCTGCTCGTCTCGACCACGATCGTCGAGAGCGGCCTGGACATTCCCAACGCCAACACGATCTTCATCGACGAGGCCGACCGTTACGGCCTGGCCGACCTGCACCAGTTGCGCGGCCGAGTCGGCCGCTACAAGAACCGGGCCTACTGCTACCTGATCGTCGAGCAGCACAAGCACCTGACGCCCAACGCCGCCCGCCGGCTGCGCGCGATCGAGGAATTCGACGAGCTCGGCGCCGGCTTCGCCATCGCGATGCGCGATTTGGAAATCCGCGGGGCGGGCAATCTGCTCGGCACCCAGCAGAGCGGGCACATCGCGGCCGTCGGCTACGAGTTGTACTGCCAGCTGCTGGAGAACGCGGTTCATATCTTGCAAAAGCGCCCGCCCAAGGTTCGCCTGGAAGTCGAGATCGCTCTGCCCGGCGACGCGTACTTGCCGCCGGAATACGTCGATGACATGCGGCTGAAGATCGATCTCTACCGCCGCCTGACCCGCGTCAGCAAGTACGAAGAGCTGGACGACTTCCGCACCGAGCTGGTCGATCGCTTTGGCGAGCCGCCGCGGCCGGTCGAGCGGCTGCTGGAGCTGACGGGCCTCAAGATGGACGCGGCAAGCTGGCGAATCTCGGCGATTTACATCGAAGGTAACTTCGTCGTCTTCAAATACGACGACCGGCAGCGGATCGAGCAACTGGCGAAGCTGCACAAGGGCAAGCTGCGGATCGTCGATGACAAGAGCGTCTATCTCCCGTTGCCGCCGGACCTTACAGAGACCGACCGCACCTGGCGGATCGTCAATTCGGTGTTGCGGCAGCCGCAACCAGCTACTACTATCCCCGCCGCCCGCACTGTAGGGCGGGTTCGCGCGCTGTAGGGCACGCCCTCCGTGGCGTGCCATGCGATAGTCCCGCGCTGTTGGTCGTGTCGGGGAACGCCACGGAGGGCGTTCCCTACAGAGTTCCTCGTTGTGACTGAACGTGCTGCGCACCTGGCGATCGTCTTCGTTCTCGCGCTCGGCCTGCGCGCGGCGAGCGGGCAGTATTTCCCTGGTCAAGGTCCGCCGCCGGGACAGCCGGCTCGGCCGCCAGTTTTTCAGCAGCCGCAATATCCGCCGCAGCAAGCGGCCTACAACGTGCCGCCGCCGGCCATGCGGGCCGAGGTTTTCCGGCCGGCCCTGATCGTGGCCCGCGTGGGCGACCAGTACATCTTTTACGGTGACGTGGCTCCGACGGTGGAGATGATGATCGACTCGGCGCTCGTCAAAGCCAAGTCTGAGGCCGAGCGTCAGAGCATCCTCTCGCAGAAGCAAGCCGTTCTGCAGCCGGTGCTGCAGCAGTACATCCAGTCCAAGACGATGTACCTGGCGTTCGACCGCGAGATGCGGAAAAACACGAAAGACAAGTACGCCGAATCGCGCGGCAAGCTCGAAAAGAACATCCGCCAGAAGTTCGACGAACAGCTCAAGAAGTTCCGCGAGCTGATGGACACGGCCAAGCCCGACGAGGTGGCACTGATGCTCCGGCAAAGTCCGGTCGTCGGCCGGCTGGCCATGCTGATGCGGGATCACAAGCTGGAATCGCTGGGCGAGCTGGAGTCGCTGCTCCGCGGCATGGGCACGTCGCTCGATCAGCAGGTCGTGCAATTCGGCGAATATGCTCTGGGCCGCGACATGGCCAGCCGCCACTTCAAACAGAAGCACGAAGTCACGCATCAGGAGATGCTCGATTATTACGAGCAGCACGCGGACGACTTTCGCGTCGCGGCGAAGGCCCGCTTCGAGCTGCTCTCGGCAAAGCTGGCGAACAATAACAATGACCGTGCGGCCACCCACAACGCCGTCGGTGCGATGGGCAACCGCGTTTGGGCCGGCACACCCTTCGCTGCCGTCGCCCAGCAGCAGTCGCAAGAGCCCAACGCGAGCAAGGGCGGCCAATACGACTGGGTCAATAAAGGCAGCCTGGCCAGCAAGCCGATCGACGAGGCTGTGTTTTCGCTGGAGCCAGGCAAGCTGAGCCTGGTCATCGACGATGATCAGGGCTGCCACATCGTCCGCGTCCAGGAGCGGCGCGAAGCCGGCATGGTCTCGTTCGTCGATGCCCAGCCCAAGATCAAGGAAGCCATCGAGCAGCAAAAACGCGAGGCCGAACAGAAAAAATTCCTCGAGCTGCTGCAGAAGAGCACGGAGGTCTGGACGATCTTCGACCCGCCTCGTTGACGACGCTGCCAGCGTCGTCAAGCTCGCGGGTGAAACTGCCGGTGGACCTTCTTCAATCGCGATTGATCGACGTGCGTGTAGATCTGCGTCGTGGCGATGCTGGCGTGGCCGAGCAGCTCCTGGACTTGCCGCAAATCGGCCCCGCCCGCCAGCAGATGTGTGGCGAAGCTGTGCCGTAGCGTGTGCGGGCTCACATCGGGGCTGAGGCCGGCCCGCCGGGCATAGCGCTTGACTAGCGTCCAAATCGCCTCGCGCCGCAGCCGCTTGCCGCCCCGCGACAGCAGCACCCAGCCTGGGTCGCCCCGCCCAACTCGCGCTGTAGGGAACGCCCTCTGCGGCGTTTCTTCCGGCGGCGCTCCATCCCGTGACGCTCCACCTGCAAGCAACGGCCGCTCCTCGGTCAGATAATCCTTGATCGCGGCCACGGCCGCGTCCCCCAGTGGCGTCAGCCGATCCTTCGATCCTTTGCCGTGAGCCAGGCAGTACTTTTCGGCCAAATGCAAGTCCGCCAGCGCCAGTTGCGACACCTCCGACGCCCGGCAGCCGGTGGCATACAGCAGCTCCAGAAGCGCCCGGTCCCGCCGCCAATAGGCATCGTAGGGCTGTGGCGCGGAGAGCAGCTTCTCGACCAAGAGCGGCGAGAGCACTTCGGGCACACGCTGCCAGGTTTTGGGCGAGCCGAGCAGCTCGGCCGGGTTGTCGCGAACGACGCCTTCGAGCTGCAGATACCGGTAGAACAACTTGACGGCCACCATGTGCCGCGCGATGCTCGCCGGCGCGAGGCGCTTGGCCGGCAGCCAGGCCATATAGTCCGACAATTCCCGAACCGTGAGCTTCGCCGGCGATCGCCCGCTCAACCATTCGCTGAAGCGAGCCAGATCGCGGCGGTAGGCGGCAATCGTGTTGACCGCCAGATGGCACTCGCTGCGCAAATAGTCGAGGCAGGCCCCCATCCACCGCTGGCCCTGCCCGCTGGCGGATGAGGCCGCCGGGACGATCAGCTTGGGTTTGAGCTTCTGCATCGGCGGCTCGCGAGGGACGGCGCTTCGTTATCTTCGACGCCGTTGCCACTCGCTGCTGATGCCATTCAGGCCAGCCACCCGATCGGTAATAATCCCTAGAGCCGTTAGACTCGGCCACCATCCCACTCACCACGGAAATCGCCATGCGAATCCTGGTCACCGGCGGCGCAGGATACGTCGGCTCGCACTGCGTGCCGCATCTGCTGCGTGCAGGCCACGAAGTCGTCGTTTACGACAATCTCTTTCAGGGCCATCGCGAAGCGGTGCCGGCCGGACTGCTCGTGGAAGGCGACCTGAACGACCCGGCCCGGCTGGCTTCCGTCATGCGCGAACGGCGGATAGAGGCCGTCATGCACTTCGCGGCCCTCGCGCTCGTCGGCGAGTCGGTTCAGAAGCCCGAGCTGTATTACCGTAACAACGTCATTGGCTCGTTCAACTTGCTCGACGCGATGCGCGAGTGCGGCGTCCGCAAGATCGTTTTTTCGAGCACGACCGCCACCTACGGCACGCCCGAGAAGATGCCGATCGCCGAGACGACGCCCCAGCAGCCGATCAACCCCTACGGCTTCTCGAAGCTCGTGGTCGAGCGGATGCTGGACGACTTTTCCGCCGCCCACGGCTTCGGCTTCGCGGCGATGCGGTATTTCAACGCTGCCGGGGCCGCCGCCGACGGCACGATCGGCGAAGACCACACTCCCGAGTCACACTTGATTCCCATCGTGCTGCAAGTGGCTCTCGCGCAGCGGCCGAACATCAGCGTGTTCGGCAACGACTATCCCACGCCCGACGGCACCTGCGTTCGCGACTACGTCCACGTCGATGATCTGGCCTCGGCCCACCTGGCGGCGCTGGCCCGCTTACAGCCCGGCAAATCGATCAAGGTCAATCTGGGCACGGGCCGCGGCTACAGCGTGCAAGAGGTGATCGCCGCCTGCCGCAAGATCACCGGCCATCCCATTCCCACCATCGCCGCCCCGCGCCGGCCAGGCGATCCGCCCGAGCTGATCGCCGACGCCAGCCTGGCCCGCCAGCTGCTGGATTGGACACCGCGCCACACGACGATCGAATCGATCGTCGAATCCGCCTGGCGCTGGCATCAGTCGCACCCCCGCGGTTATGCGACCGGTAAAGGCGAGTAGTTCGAACCCATTGGTTCGAACGAATGGCGCCGCGGGACGATGCCAATTCTCAATACCGCGCTCGCACGAACCAATGGGTTCGTGCTACACGACCAAAGCCGCGCCTCAAGCTGGATGGTGGGCCGTCGGCCGCGGCGGCCTTGTCCCACCCTACGGCTACTTCTCGCGCTTAAGCAGCCCCTGATCGCGGAGCCACGCCTCGCAGGCCGTCGTCCACGCCGCGTACGGCCGGTCGGCTTTGCGGACGCCGAAGTCGTGGGCCGTCTTGGCATAAATGTGCAGCTCGGCGCTCGCTCCGGCCCGCTTCAGGGCCAGCCACATGATGACGCTGCCTTCCGGCGGGCTGATGATGTCCTCGCCGCCGTGCACCAGAAACACGGGCGGCGTCTCCTTGGGAATCGAGAGGCCCGCCGCGAGCTCGTCCTTGTCTTGAGCCTTGAAATAGCCCGAATAAACGGGAATCGCAAAGTTCGGCCGGCAGCTAATCTTGTCGATCTCATCGACCGGCGCATACGTCCGCTTCTCGAAGCTCGTCGCGGTGGCCAGCGCCAAATGCCCGCCGGCCGAGAAGCCGACGAGCCCGATCCGGTCCGGATGGATGCCCCACTCCTTGGCATTCTGCCGCACGAGGCTGACCGCCCGCTGAGCGTCGTGCAGCGGCCGGCGGGCCGGCTCGCCGCGGACTTCATCGGGCCGCCGCGGCACGCGGTACTTCAGCAATATGCCCGTCGCCCCGATCGAGTTCAGCCACGCTGCAACTTCTTCACCTTCGAGCTGCCAGTACAAATTCCAATAGCCGCCGCCGGGGCAAATCAGCACCGCCGTTCCGGTGTCCTTCTCCTTGTCCGGGCGATAGATCGTAATGGTCGGCTTCGTCACGTTCGACACCAGCGTCGTCGATTCCGTGACCTCCACATCCTTGCGTCCCAGCGCCGGCGAGGGCCGCGTGTACTCCGCGCCGATCGCGGCCGTTTCATCCGGCACTTTCCCCGCCGGCCACAGCTCGACGACGCGCGGAGCGTCAGCGGCAATCGCCGCCGCGGCGCTGAGCCAGGCAACGAGGGTGAATGTGACCCATCGCATCGCTTGGCCCCCTTCAGAAACTGGGAACCACGAAAGACTCGAAAAACACGAAAGAACGGGATGAGAAGCGGGTGAGTCGTTGGCGGGGAGACGAGATTGCTCTGCCTCTCCCGTTTCGCGTGTTTCGTGTTTTTCGTGGTTGCTCACTTCCGTTCCGGCTGCCGCTACTTCGGCGTGGCCTTCTTCTCGGCAACGGTCTTCTGCACATCGACCGTTTCGCCGCCGACGACCTTGGCGACCTTTTCAGAGACCATATTGGCGAGCAAGCCGCTGGGGTCGCAGCCGTTGGCGATCGAGACGATCTTGCCGCCCTTGGCGATCAGGAAGTTGGTCGGCATCGACTTGGTCTGAAACGTGTTCCAGCTCTCACCCTTGCTATCGACGGCGTAGAGCGTGTTGAGCTTCTTCTCGGCGGCGTACTTGGCGACCTTCTCGTCCGGTTCGCGGAAGACGAGCAGGCTGGTCAGCCCCTGGTTCTTATACGCTTCGTGAATCTGCTGGAAATAGGCCAGCTCCTTGTCGCAGCCGGAGCAACCGCACGTCAGCCGCACCAGCACCGGCCCGTTCTTCGTCAGGTCGGCCAAGTCGATCGTCTTGCCTTCCTGATCCTTGATTTTGAAGGCTGGCGCCGATTCTCCGATGGCGACTTTCTTGGCGTCGTCGGCGAATGCAGTGACGCCACACATCAAGGCCAGGGCGGCGAATCCAAAAGTGCGGTGCATGACAAACTTCCAGAAGGAGGGAGCGGGTTGGTGGGCCAGTCCAAAGCATAGCGGAGGCATTGCTGGGAAGCAACGAATTGCCCTCGCGCTGCGCTGCCCAATCTCCAATCCCCATCCATAAGCGCCGGCATGTCAACGGGCAATTGGGCCCTGGAATAGAGCCAGCCGGCCTAACTGGCATCGGCCCTGCCTTGTGATACAACAAAGACCTCGTAATCCAAAATCCTTGCTGGGGCGTCTCTCCATGACCACCAACGGCTCACTCAATCGCAAGCTGCGGATGGCCCTCGTCGGCGGCGGCCAGGGGGCGTTTATCGGCCGCGTCCACGCCACGGCGGCGGTGCTCGACAACCGAGCGGTGCTCGTCGCCGGCTGCCTGTCGAGCAACGCGGAGAAGGCCAAGGCGTCCGCTCCCGACTACGACATTCCGGCCGCGCGGGCCTACACCTCGATCGGCGAACTGATCCTGAAGGAGAGGGCCCTGCCGGCGGAGCAGCGGATCGACTTCGTCAGCGTCGCCACGCCGAACCACACGCACTTCGAAATCGCCAAGGCGGCCGTCGATGCGGGTTTCAACGTCATGTGCGACAAGCCGATGACGTTCGACCTGGCCCAGGCCGAGGCGCTGGCCGAAGCGGTCGATAAATCAGGCGTCGTGTTCGCCGTCACGCACAATTACACCGGTCATCCGCTAGTACGGCAGGCGCGGGCCATGATCGCCGCGGGCGAGCTGGGCGAGATCAACGCCATCCGGGCTTGCTACATCCAGGGCTGGCTCCGCACGCGGCTGGAGACGAGCGACCAGAAGCAGGCTTCGTGGCGGACCGATCCCAAGCGAAGCGGCGCCGCCGGCTGTTTTGGCGACATCGCCACGCACGCCTACAACCTGGCCCGTTACACGACCGGCCTGTTGCCCGCCGAGATCAGTTGCCACTTGAAGTCGTTCGAGAAGGGCCGGCCGCTCGACGACTATGGCACGGCGATCATCCGCTTCCAGAACGGGGCCTTGGGCACCGTCACGGCCTCGCAGATTTCGCACGGCCGCGAAAACGACGTCTTCATCGAGATCGACGGCACGAAGGCCTCGCTGTCGTGGCGGCAGGAAGACCCCAACCAGATGATCGTCCGTAAGAACGGCGAGCCGCACCGCATCTACACGCGGGCCGGCGGGCCGTACTTGAACGAAGCCGCGGCAGCCGCCACGCGGATTCCTAGCGGCCACCCCGAGGGCTATCTCGAAGCCTTTGCCAACCTCTACCGCTCGGCCTACGACAACATGATCCTGCGGGCCGAAGGCAAGCCGTTCGAGAAGCTGAACACGATCTATCCCAACGTCAACGACGGTGTGGACGGCATGCACTTCATCCAGCAATCCGTCGCCAGCAGCCAACAAAACGGCGCCTGGCTGCCGCTTGCCCATAAACGAGCACGGAAGTAAGTGGGTGAGTGGGGCAGGCTTTCTAGCCTGCCGCGGCAGACAAGAATGTTTGCCCCACTTTAGTGAGCGTCACGCCATTGCCGGGGACGTTCGGATAGATGCAGCGGCCTTTGTCCAGGCGGATGCCGGTGGCGACGTCTTCGGCCAACAGGACCGCGCCGTCCATATCGACGTAGTCCAAGAGCGGCAGAAGCTGGGCGATGGCGGAGATGCCGACCGTCGATTCGGTCATGCAGCCGACCATGACGGCGAGGCCCAGCTTGCGAGCCGCGGCGATCATTCGCCGGGCCGGTGTCAGCCCGCCGCACTTGACGAGCTTGATGTTGATGCCGTGGAACAACCCCTGGCACTTCGGCACGTCGGCTTCCACGATGCAGCTTTCGTCGGCGATGATCGGCAGTGCCGATTGCTCCCGCACGCGGCGATGATCGGCCTCGGGGAGCTGCGGCTTCAGCGGCTGCTCGATGAACTCGACGCCCAGCTTCTTTAGCTCCGGAGCATTGGCTATCGTCTGGTCCGCGGTCCAGCCGCAGTTGGCATCGACGCGAAAAGTTGCAGTTGTGTGCTGCCGAAGGGCGCGAACAATTTCCAGGTCGCGGTCGGTGCCGAGCTTGATCTTGTAAATCGGCCAGCCGGGGAACTCGTTCAGCTTGGCGACCATCACATCTACGCGATCGATGCCGATGGTGTAGTCCGAGGCGGGGATCTTGTCCGTCGAGAGTCCCCACAGCTTCCACGTCGGCTGCCCGCGGAGTTTGCCCCACAGGTCGTGCGCCGCCTGATCGAGAGCGCACAGTGCGAAGGGATCGTCCTGGAGCGCCGGTTGGCAGGCCGCCCAGAGCGCTGCCGGATCGTCCAGCCGCGCGGCGGCGAGCTTCGGCTGCAAGGCCGTCAAATCGCGGGCCATCCGCTCGATCGTGAATCCGTAGTACTTGTTGCTCGTCGATTCGCCATAGCCGCTGACGCCGTCCTGAATCAACTCGACGATCAGCACCGGCTGCGAAGTGATCGACTCGCGGCTGATCGTGAACGTATGGCGGAGCGGCAGGTCGTAGGCGTGGAGCTTGATTTCCATGGCGCTGTAGGGCACGCCCTCTGTGGCGTGCCGCGGTAACAGAGAAAACGCGGATCGGCGGTTCAGGGAACGCCACGGAGGGCGTTCCCTACAATCGCATCTAACGCGATGATCCGCAACTGACCTCGTTCTCCCGTCAGCGCGGCGGACTTGCCATCGGGCAAAGCGACGACCGCGTAGGCCCAGCCGTCGATCTGGCCGGCTAGCTCCGTCACATCGACCGTGTCGGGATCGATGGCCCGCAGGCGGCCGTCTTCGCAGGCCGCCAGGACGTGCGAGCCGCTGGCTGTCCAGCAAATCGCCGTAGGGGCGACCGGCAGCCTCGCCCACCGCAGGAGGCGATTGTTCGTCGGCTGCCACAGCCGCACGGTGCGGTCCGCGGCGGCGGATGCGACCAGTGGCGGACCAACAGAATTGCCGGGACGTAGTGCCAGATCGCGGACTGGGCCGGTGTGATTCTCGAACGAGCGGATGGTCGCACTGCTCGCGGGATTGAGCAATCGAATCGTCTGATCGACGCTGGCTGAAAGCACGAGATCCTCGGCCGGCAGCCACAGCGTCGCCAAGACCGCCGCGGAATGGGGCCGCAAAGTAGCAGGCATCGGGGCACTCACCCTGTGGGTCGGTGTGCCGTCCGTATCATTGGCGGCCAGAATCCGCACTGCCCGATCCGCGCCCGCAACGGCCAGTCGCGTGCCGGCTGCATTCCACGCCGCGTCATACGCGAGGTCGCTGCCGGCGGCCAAGGTCGTCAGCAACTTGCGCTCTGGCCAATTCCATATCTCCACCGTGCCGCGGTCGCCAGGCGAGCCGCCGGCAATCGCCAATCGGTCGCCCCGCGGCGAGAACGTCAGCTTGTGGACGTGCTCCAATTTGGTGGCGATCGTGTCCGCTGGCTGGAGCTGCGGCAGCGAGAGGACTTGAACACCGGATTGCGAGCCAGTGAGAAGTTGCGATCCATCGGGCGTTACGGTGAGCGCGACGATCGGCGGCGCGGGATCGGCGGCCAGCAAAGTCGCCGCGATGAGAAAGGACGAGAACACGCTCGCAAGTACTCCGTACCCGGTCCTCGGTACTGAGTACGAAGTACAGAGTACGGAGCGTCAACCAGATTATCCCGACATCTGACTTCCGACTTCCCTCGCCTGAACCCTGAACCCCGAACCCTCCCTATCCCACCAGCTCCTTCACCACCCGCCCATCCCGGCTGACATGCACCGGCCGACCGTCGGCGGTGTGCAGGAGCTGCTGCGGGTCGATACCGAGCAGCGTGTAGATCGACGCAGCGAGGTCGGCGGGTGTCACCGGATGGTCCTGCGGGCTTTCTCCGGTCGCGTCGCTGCTGCCGATGACCTGTCCGCCAGGCACGCCGCCCCCAGCCAGGAGAACGCTGAAGACGCGCGGCCAATGGTCACGTCCGCCTTGCGTGTTGAGCTTCGGCGTGCGGCCGAATTCGCCCATGACGATGATGAGCGTTTCAGCCAGCAAACCGCGATCCACCAGATCGTCGAGCAAGGCGGAGAGGGCCAGGTCGAGCGACGGGATGAGGCCCTGCGGCACTTGCGCTCCCGTATAGCCCTCTTTCAGGCGCGTGTAGAGGTTGTCGTGCGTGTCCCAGCCGGGATAGTTGATCGAAACGAACGGCACGTCTGCCTCAATGAGCCGGCGGGCCAGCAGCGTCGATTGGCCGATGGATCGCGGACCGTACTTCGCGCGCGTGGCGGCGGGCTCTTTCGTCAGATCGAATGCCGCTTTGGCCGCAGGCGAGGACACGAGCCGATAGGCTTGCTCGAAGGCAGTCGGCACAGCAGGAGCCGACGCTTCGACTCCGCGAGAAAAGTCCTCCAGCCGCTGCAAGTACTCGCGCCGCCGGTCGATCCGCTCGCCGGAGACGCCGGGATAATAGTCGAGGCCGGCGACGCGGAAATCGGGCCGCGAGGGATCGCCGCCGACGGCGAACGGACGCGTATTTTCGGGCAAGTAACCGTTGCCGCCGTAGCGCCGGCCGCCGACGCCGAAGTTCGGCACGGCGATGTGCCGGGGCAGCGTCCGCTCGGCCTGATCCAAATGCGCGACGACGCTGCCGATCGCGGGATATTCGAGGGCCGGCGTCGGCGGATAGCCGGTCATCAGATAGTGCGTGCCCAGATTGTGCTCGCCCAGCGGCGACGTGACCGAGCGAACGATCGCCGCGTGCTGCATCCGCTGCGCGAGCCTGGGAAGACACTCGGAAACCTGGATGCCCGCGACGTTCGTGGCGATCGGCGCGAGCGGGCCGCGGACCTCGAGCGGCGCTTCGGGCTTGACGTCAAACGTCTCCAAATGGCTCGGCCCGCCGTCGAGCCAGATCAAAATCGCCCGCTTGGCCTTCGCCACAGGCGCTGCCGTCGCTCGCTGTGCGAAGAGCGTCGGCAAGCCGAGGCCCAGGGCACCTAGGGCGCCGATGCGAACGAAGTCGCGACGGCTGGGGCGCTGGCGAATGGCGGATTGCGGATTGCGGATTTCAGACATTGCAACACTCCTTACCACTCACCACCGACCCCTCACCACTCACTCCTACCGATTCATCACAAACTCGCGGCACGAGAGCAAGCTCCAGGCAAAGTCCTGACACTTCTGCGTCCAGTCGCCGCTGGCCAACTCGCCTTGCCAGAATTTTTGCTCCGCGGCGGTCGGCAGGCGCGACAGCGTGCGGAGGTAATAGTCTTCGATCAACTGCCCGGCGGGCGGCTTCGACTCGGCAAGCTTCGCCAGCGCGCTGGACGGGTCGGCCAGCTTGGCGTTCACGACCGGTCCGTTCAGCCACTGCAGCTGCGCCGACAGTTCGTTCGGCGGTTGCGGCAGCGAGTCTTTCGCCTGATTGGGCTGTCCCGCGCAGACGCCGATGCCCAGCGGATCGAACGGAATCTGCCGCGGTCGGTCGGTGACCATCATCGATCTGCCCGGCGGGCCGGTGATCAGGCCGGCTGCATGGTTCTCGACGCCGGTCGCGGCGCAAACCGCCCGCAGCAGCACTTCCTGCGAAAGCGGCCGCGCCAATGCGTGCGAATAGAACCGTTCGTCGTGCTCGCTGCCCGGCTGTGGCGCGATGGCTCGCTGATAGGCAGCCGAGTTGGCGATCAGCCGCAAGGTGTGCCGCAGGTCGAAGCCGGCGGCCACAAAATCCTGGGTCAGCTGGTCCAGCAAAGCGGGATGCGACGCGGGGTTGGTATCGCGAAGGTCATCGGCCGGATGCACCAGGCCGCGGCCCAGGAGCGACTCCCAGAGGCGGTTGACCCACGCGCGGGCGAAATAGCGGTTGTCCTTGGCGGTCAGCCAAGCGGCGAGTTTCGGTCGGCCGTCGCTCGTCGGATCAAGGAACGTCTCGCCTGGAATTCGCGGCACCGCCGCTTCGCCCGTGACCGGGTGGCTCACGTCGCCACTGGAATTTAGCTTCACCTCGCGGCCTCGGGACATTTTGGCAAAAATCGCTGCCAGGCCGTGATAATCGTCTTGCGTCCAACGGTCGAGCGGGTGATTGTGGCAGTTGGCACAGCGCAGCCGGACCGCCAGCAGCGTCTCGGCGACGTGCTCGGCCTCGCTGCGGGCGTCGCCCGTGCTGCGATGAAAGTTCGGCGGCCCTTGCGTGTGCGAATCGCCGGTAGCCGTGATCAACTCGGCGACCAGCTCGTTCAGCGGGCGGCGCTGCTGGACCTGCTCACGCAGCCAGGCATAGTACGCCTGCGTTCCCGCCAGGTCGTTTGGCCCCGGCTGAATTCGCAGCCACTGCGCCAACAGAAAAGTCCAGTGCTCGGCCCACTCGGGTGAATCGAGCAAGCGGTCGATCTCGGCCGCGAGCTTCTCGGCACTCGGCCGCTGGTCGCCCAAATACTCGCGGATCCGCGCTGGTGCAGGCAAGCGGCCGGTCAGGTCGAGCGTCACGCGCCGCAACAGCGCGGCGTCATCGGCCTGCGGCGACAGCGGGAGGCGGAGGGCGGCAAGTGCGGCGTTGATTTCGTCATCGATCCAGTTCTGCCGCGGCAGTTTTTCAATAGCGAGCGGCGGCAGCGGATAGGAAGCGGTGACCTGCACGGCGACGACTTGCGTGAGAAACCGTACGACAATCGCGTGCCGGCCGGGCCGCAGGACTTTTACCTCGCCCCGCGGGCTGACTTCCGTCGAGGCCGGATCGGCCGGCGTATAGACGGCCAGTTGGCTTACGTCGCGGGTCGTGCCATCGGCGAAGTGGGCGATAGGTTGGAGCTGGTAATTGGCGGGCAATTGCCCGGAGCCGGCCTGGGGCCCGGGGCTAAGCGGGCGGGGCGGGGCGACTTCGAGGCGCACAAGCTGCCGCGACTGCGTTCGCTGGGCTCCCTCGGCGATCCAGGCGAACAGCGCGGCTGCTTCCGGACTATCGGCCGTGAATCGCTCGCCACCCTCGTGCTCCAATTGCCAGGTCGGCTTGAGCAGCAAGAGGCTCCGCTCGGGGTGAGCCAGGTTGACGCGGCGGCCTGCGAGCTCGCGGGCGATCGCCCGCTGGTCGGCAGCCGGGTCGCCGCCGAATAGCGAGAGCTTGAATCCGCCGCGGCCCGCTGCCGCGCCGTGGCACGCCCCCGCATTGCAGCCGGCCTTAGTCAACACCGGGAGCACGTCCGTGTCGAAATCGACCGGAGGAGGCGCGGCACTAAGCAGGAGCAGGACGCAGAAGTTCACAGGCGGGAAATCCGGAGGCTGGCGTCTGGTAGTATGACCGGGAGGGCGCGGCCGCTGCAACCACGAACCGTACTCGGTACTTAGTACTGAGTACTTGGTACGGAGTTCATGAGAAGTGTAGGAAAACTTGCCTACGGCTCGCCAACCTGCCGCAGATATTCCGACAGCCTCGCTTGCAGGTCGATCAGGGCCTGCCATTGCCGCAGGTCGAGGATCATCTTGTTCGACTTGGTGTCGCCATGCACCGACCCGATCAGGTTCCGCAGCCGCAGGTGCAGAAACTCCAGCAGCTCGGCGAGCTGAGCGGCCTGGCCGGGCGTCAGCCGCTCGGGCAGCTCCGGCGGCTCCAGGGCGTGGATCGTCGCCTGCAAGTCGGCGTCTTCGCTCCAATTCAGCTCGAAGTCGAGCGACGATATGTTCGCCGCCTTGGCCTGCTCGGGGTCGGGCGTGCGGCTGTCGCTCTCGTCGGCCCGCAGGCGAGCCAGCCGCTGGGCGATCTGCTCGCGGGAGCCGAAGAGCAGCACGCTGCGGCCGAGCTGGATCATGTCGCCAAAGCGGAGGATGCGCAGTTGCACGTCCTCGCCGTTGACCTTGCTGCCGTTGGTGCTCTCCAGGTCGGTGATGACGAGGCGGTTGTGGTCCTCTTGAATCTTGACGTGGTAGCGGCTGACCCGCTCGTCGTTGAGCTGGATCGTGTTGCCTTCCTCGCGGCCGATGGTGATCGGCGGATTGAGATTTTGGTACACGCGTCCCCGGTCCGCGCCGTCCAGCACGCGAATGGTAATGCCGGTGATTGGCCGGACGGCGTGAACGGAAGACGTGCCTGTCATGCTGCTCCTCATGGCGCTTATAACATCCGAAGAAAACCACGGTCAAGTGACGCCGCAGCGCGGCCCGCGCCTCTATCTATCTTTAGTCGGCAGAAGCCTCGACTTTGCGGGGCCGGCCCGGTGAACCTCCGCCCTTTTTGGCCGGGAGCGGGGCAAGTTGACAGCGAACGGAGCAGTCGGCGTGCCGCCAAGCTGCGACAAATTGTCGCTCGATAGCATCTGCCTGGGCAGCGTCGCAAGTCTTTATTCCACCGCAATTAACGGCCAGCCAGCCGAGCCCGCAGGGCTGCGGACAACCGCGAATGGCCCGGCGTTTGCGTTTGACTCCCCTGGCGATTTGATCGCCTCCAGGAAACACACGACACAATCGGAGATATTGCCATGAGGAAATTCTACTACGCACTGACGCTCGCGGCGCTGCCGCTGGTGGCTGCCTGTGAAAAGTCGGTCAACCAAGCCGAACATGACTTGGAACGGACCAGGCAAAACGCGGCCCAGAACATCAAGAACGAACAGCGCGACGTCACCGACGCCGCACGTAACGCCGACGACAAGATCACCAAGGAACAGCGCGACGTGGCCGATACGGCCAAGGCCGAAGCCGACAAGATCATCCAGCGCGAGCGCGAGCTGGAAGACGCCCGCAAGGCCGAAGCCCGCCGCACCGATCCCAACCGCTAACCGCTCGACCTGCACAGCCTACTAAGGAGACCGACATGCGAATTCCTCACTTACTCGTCTTCGCCGCCCCGGCGCTATTAATCGCCGGCTGCGAAGCCTATGTCCATACGGACGCGCCGCCGGCCAAGGTGGAAATCCATCAGACGCCGGCGCCGGCGCCGACTCACGTCGATGTCGATGTCCACCGCGGATCGGGCGGCGTCGATGTCAACGTGAAAAAGACGCCGTAGCCAAAACGGGCGACGACTTGGGGGGGCGGAGCCGCGGGGATGAACGGCTCCGCAATTTTTTGCGCGTTAGCTGCTCTGGGCCGTTACATTTTCTCGACGACGCCGATGCCCAGCAGCTCCAGGCCTTGCTGGATCGTGCGGGCGGTCAGGTCGCAGAGCAGCAGCCGGCTATCGCGCTGCTCAGGCGTTTCCGCCTTGAGCACGGGGCAATTCTCAAAGAAGGTCGAGTAGCTCTTGGCCAGGTCGAAGAGATAGGCCGTCAGATGATGCGGCATGTAGTCGGCCTCGACATCGGCCAGCGCTTCGGCTAAGCGGAGCAGCACGAGACCGAGCGCCCGCTCGGCGGGATGACCGAGGACGATCTTCGCCCCGCCCGTTCGCAGTGCGGCTCGGTCAAACCCGCCTTTGCGGAAGATGCTGCAGCAACGGGCAAACGTGTATTGCAAGTACGTCGCGGAATAGCCCCGCGTATCCAGCATCTTGTCGTAGCTGAACTCGTAATCGCTGGCGCGATTGTGGAGCATGTCGGCAAACTTGAGTCCGCCGATGCCGACGACTTCGGCCACCACGCTCCGCTCGGAGGCGGAGAGCTCGCTGGCGACGTCGTTCTCCGCCACGATGGTTGCGGCCCGGCTGACCGCTTCGTCGATGAGCGACTCCAGCCCCGCCGCGACGCCTTCGCGGGTCTTATAGGGTTTACCGTCGCTGCCCATCACGGTGCCGAACTGCACGTGCTCTAGCTCGACACGGGGATAGCCCCACAGCCGGGCGACGGCGAACAGCTTTTGAAAATGCTCGCCTTGGCGATGATCGACGACGTAGAGAATCGCGTTTGGTTGCCACTCCTTCATCCGATACTGAATCGTCGCCAGGTCGGTTGTCGAGTAGAGAAACGCGCCGTCCTTTTTCTGCACGATCATCGGCGTCTCGAAGCCCTCGACGAACACGCACACCGCGCCCTGGCTGTCCTGTGCGAGCCCCTTGGCGCGCAGACTTTCGACTACGCCGCTGAGCATGTCGTGATAGAAGCTCTCGCCATATTCGTGGTCGAACGCGACGTTCAGCCGGCGATAGACACGGGCGATCTCGTCGCGGCAGTGAGGCAGAAATTCGTGCCACAGCCGCAGGTTCTCGGCATCGCCCGTGTGGAGCTTGGCCGTCTCCTCCAGAACGGCACTGCCAATCTCCGGATGCGCAGCGGACAGCGCGGCGAGTGTCTTGTCACTTTCTACAGCCGCGATCTTCTTCTCCAGTCCCGCCATTTCTTCGCAAATTGCGTCCTCGGCGTCCTGCAGCTTCGCCACCGCCTGGGCGGCTTTTTTGTCGGCTGCCTTGTCGCCGGTTTTCGGTTGCAACCTGGCGGGAAACAACTCTGACTGCTTCTGAGCGAGCCGCTGCTTCGCGACCGGCAAGGCGGCGAGGCTTTCGCGATAATCGACCAGTTTGCTGACCAGCTTGTACAGCCGCCCCAGCTCCGCGACCGGATTGGCCCGATAGGCCGCGTCGTCGCGGAAGTGCTTGTAGCCGTATAGGATCATCCCGAACTGCGTGCCCCAGTCGCCCAGGTGGTTGTCGCTGATCACCCGGTGGCCAAGGAACCGCAGCGTGCGGCAGAGGGAGTCGCCGATCACGGTCGAGCGGATATGGCCGACGTGCATCGGCTTGGCGACGTTCGGCGAGGAATAGTCGATGACAACGGTCCGCGGATGCTCAGCTCGCGCGATGAGCAGCCGCTCGTCCTTCGCGGCAGCGTTCAGTTGATCGGTCAACCAATCATCGCGCAAGCGAAGATTGATGAATCCCGGGCCGGCGACTTCGGCCGGAGGGCACAAGTCGTCCAAAGCAGTCTTGGCAATGACCTCCGCCGCGATTTGCCGAGATGGCCGACCCAGGTCCTTTTGCAGCGGCATTGCGAAATTGGCCTGATAATCGCCGAACTTCGCGTCCTGAGCCGGACGGATCATGGCCAAGAGTTCCGCCAGACGGTCAGCGGCGGCGACCACTTGCGATAGGGGCTGCCGAAAGCGTGACCGGAGTAAGGCGAGAACATTCATGAGCAATAGCCGCACTCGCCAGAGCGTGGAAGGTTGAGTCAGGTAGCCAATTGTATGGTGCGTGCCGTCGCTTGAGGCGAGGCCGCCCGGCATCCGAATTGCTCACCTAGGGAGCTGCGATGCGGAGATGGCTCTTGGTCAAAGAACGGGAATAGTTACGAAGTTGAGTCAGAAACTTGTTTTTGCTGTCAGGTTCGGCTAAATTGCAGGGAGTTCTCACTTGCTGGCCAACTATTGGCGGTGGTGGCGGCAACGGGATTGGGATTCTTCGGGTGTAGTTGGGCTGGTGACTTAGTGTTTGCAGCGCTGGAAAAGACTTTCCCGCTGTATTTGGGCGGCAATTATTTTTCTTGGGTTTTTTGGGGCGGCAATATGCAACTGGTACGTCTCCGTCGAGCTTTCACCCTTGTCGAACTGCTGGTCGTGATTGCGATCATCGGCGTGCTCGTGGCGCTCTTGCTGCCCGCGGTACAAGCGGCCCGTGAAGCCGCCCGCCGCTCCACCTGCCAGAACAACCTGCGTCAACTTGCCCTGGCCCTGCACAATCACCACGACGTGCGAAACGCCTTGCCGCCGGGCAGCATGTACTTTGGCACCTGCTGTGAGCCTCAGATGTACACAAACTGGGCGATTGAAATTCTGCCGTACATGGAACAAGGCAACCTCTATCAACTGTACCGGCAGAACGAGATCAACACGTCCGCGGCCAACAATCTCGTCGGTCAAAAGCGAGTGCCGTCGCACGAGTGCCCTGGCGACACCATGAAAGGCAAGCTCGAAGAACCAGCGTCGGGGCCAGCCGAGGTTGCCAATCAAAACTGGATGCACGGCAGCTATCGGGCGGTGAGCGGCAAGCTGAATCTTTCGATCGGCCACGGAAATTGGGACGGTTTTGAGCCGGAGCTGTGGCCAAACAACATCATGGACCATACGTACAAGTCATTTTTGCATGCGACGGGAGTGGGCTATAACGGCATCACTTCTCCCAACGTTACGAAGAATAGCCAGCACATCTCGACGATGGGTGGTCCGGAGCGATTTGCCAGCGCCACCGATGGCCTTTCCAACACGCTCATGATCGGCGAGTACGCGACCCGGACGACGACGCGTCGCAGCACGTTCTGGGCCGTCAGCTATGCCTCCTACAACCAATCGTCCGTCGGTGTCGAAAGCCGCCTGTATGGCAAACCCTATGGCCGCGACGCCAACGACAAAACAGGTTGCTGGGGAACGGCGTCCTTGTTTAATAACGACCAGACTTGCAAGCGGGCCTTCAACGCCGAGCACCCCTCGGCTGCGAACTGGGCTTTGGGCGACGCCTCTGTGCGGTCGATCAGCTACAACGTGGATGTCAACTTGCTCCAGGCCATGGGCACGATGGCCGGCGGCGAAAGCGCCGTTGTTCCATAATCTGATTAGGAGTGAAGCCGATGCGATTGGGTCTGTGGGCCGCTTGCGCGCTGCTGGCGGCCGCCGTGGGCTGTGGCGGGTCAAAGTTCGCGCCCGTTTCCGGCGTGGTCACACTGGACGGCAAGCCGTATGGCAAGGCGGCCGTGAGCTTTCAGCCGGTCGGCGACAAGGACAACCCGTATCCCGGTCGCGGCTCCAGCGCCTACACGGATGAAAATGGACGGTTCGTTCTCGTCAGCGACGAAAACAACGGCGCGGTCATCGGCAAGCATCTGGTCCGCATCACCACGCGGGCCAACGAATTGGCGACCCAGGAAGGCGTGGGCTCATCCGACGGCGCGCCGGTGAAGCGGGCCGAGCGGATTCCGCCGCAATGGAATTCGGAGAGCCAGAAGACATTCGAGGTCCCGCCGAGTGGAACCGACAAGGCCAACTTCGAAATCAAAACCAAGCCGTAGTCGCAGCCAAGTCGTTTCTAGTTGGTGGCTTTCTAGACGAGCGCTGTGACGCCCCGGCCGGCCTGTCTCATGAGTACGGTCGTCTGCAGGTGCTCTGGGGCAAACGTCTCCTCCACCAGGTCGATCACCGTCTGCACGTCAAACTCCTGGCAGGAAAAGACGTCGAGATACGCGTCGCCGCTGGAATCGCAAAAGTGGCCGGTGATCGAGCTGGTCTCGATCAATTGCACCAGCGTCCAGCCGGCGGCTTTCGGCGAGTGCTCGGCGAAGTGGGCCAACAGCGGAGCGCCGTAGGCTTTCATGTGGATCGCCTCGACGAGCTCGCACGCGAACCGGCGGATCACGTCGGCGCTTTGAATCGCCTCGCGCCGCCCGCCGGCCAGGTCGATGATCAGGTGTTGTCCCCACATGGTCAGGTTGCTCCCTTGTAGCCGTCACGCCCTGCGTGTGTAGCCGTCACGCTCCGCGTGACGAGCCCTTTGGCCCTCTCACGCGGAGCGGGAGGGCTACGAAATGGCTCCAGCCGCTTCGTATTCGTCTTCGACCGTCTTGAGAAATGTCCCGCTCCGCCGGGCCCGTGCGATCATCGCCTCGCCGACGCCCCGCACGCTCACGCGGCAGGGATAGCACGGCTCTTCCCACTGCATCCGCAGCGGCCCTTCGACCGATAGCGGCCAGCCCAACCCGCGGTACGACGCCAATTTCTCGTGCGGCACTTCCATCCACAGCTCGCTAATCCGCTCCCGCAGGCAAAACCGCCACATCGCCGCATACAGCGCCCAATACAAATGCCGCCGGCCGCGAAATTCTTTCCGCAAAGCCACCAGCGCCACGTCGGCGACGTCCGTCCGCCCGGCCAGCCCCAGTTCCGGCCAGACCTTCAGCACCGGCAGGCCCTCGCTCGTGCCGCCGCGGACGAGTTGCACCGCGCCTTGAATCCGGCCCGCGTCTTCGAACGCAAAATAAACCGAGCTGCTTGGATAGGCAGAAATCTGATCTCCCGGCTGCCAGGCCATCTCGATCGCCGCCTCTTCGTATAGGGCAATGATCTGGCTCACGTGCCGCGGATGGTCCGCCGCGGTGATCGCCTGCACCACGATGCCGGCGGGATCGAATTCGATGCGCGTAGGCATAGCCGCTGCCAGTCGCCCAGGAAACCGGATTGACAGGAAAGGCCCGTTGGCTCGGTCAATCCGTTGAAAGATCGCCGCGTCGGCAGCCTTGCCGCACAGCCGCCGTAGTATCTCCGCCGGCCGCCCTCCTGACAAGCGCCGCGGCGCGCGATTTGTTACTGGTTTTTAGCCGTGACCAAACCTGGTCACGGAGTGCCGCCGTAGAGCGTCCGTGCGTAGGTTATGCTTCAGCATAACTTCTGTGGAATTCGGGAAGAGTTAACCTGCGCCTGTTGGCCTCTGCTCCGGATCAAACCAGCACCGTATCGCTGTGCTCGTAAGCCGGCGCACAGCAGCACAGGAACTTGAGCGGCGAATCGCCGGTGCACAGGATCGTGTGGACCGCGCCCGGCGGGATCGCGATCGCGTCGCCCGGCCCTACATCTTGCGCATCTTCGCCAATCGTCATCCGCCCGCGGCCTTCCAGAATGTAATAGATCTCCTCGGTCGCCGGATGGTAATGCGGCGCGGTCCGCGCTCCGGGCGGCAGCCGGGCCTCCGCCAGGCTCTGCTTCCGAATGCACGAGTTGCGATGAGCCAGCAGCTCACGAATTTCCGACCCATCCTTCGTCGCAAACGCTCTCACGCGGGCGATATTCTGAACATCCATCGCAACCCCCTCGTCACTCGACCCGGCCAGCAGCCGATCGCCGATCGTAAACCCCCGCCACAGCATTCGCCACCAGCGGCATCTAGTTTCATCCCTCCTTCGCGATTGAAGCAGCTTCCTCACGCCGAGGAAGCAGGAGCGGGGAGCGGTTGCCATTGGAGGAGAGTTCCCCGTGCAACGTTTTCTAGCGCCGCTGGTTCCTGACGGCGTCAGGAACCCACATTTCGGCCCGCGCCCTTGCGGCCGAAACGCTCGCCCTGGACCGCCAGCTCGATGGCCTGGTGAACGAAGCCTATGGCTCACGCCCGAAGAAGTGCAACTGATGTGGGACACCGCCCCGCCCCGTATGCCCATCCCGCCGCCTCAGCCGCTTCGCGACTGAATTGCCTCAGGGGCGGAGCCCCGGCAGTTAATAGCCCCGATCGTAAGATCGGGGTTCGCGATCAACCGTGAAGATCGTCAAGAGGCCCGCAGGGCCGGTACACCGCGCCGCGACAAACGTGTCGGCCCTTCGGGCCTCGCAATCGTGGTCGGCTTTGGATTCATTTCCCGGCCCTGACGGGACCGGGCTATTGCCTGTCGGGCCTTCGACCCTGAAGACAAAAAGCCTCAAGGGCGAATTCACCCGCACGATCTCCCCGGCCCGCGCCCTCGCCGCCGAATCGCTCGCCCTGGATCGCCAACTCGATGGCCTGGTGAACGAAGCCTATGGCTCACGCCCGAAGAAGTGCAACTGATGTGGGCGCCCCGCCCCGAATACCCATCCCGCGACCCGCTTAGCCTGCTTCAGAGATTGTCCGCCTTACAGCAAGCTCTTGCTGGCAGAAATTAGCCTCTCGTGATTTGGGATTTTCGTGCAGCTTGTGAGTTAACAGAAGATCACGCTGCACCCCAAAGCACGGAGGC
>Ga0184625_10000092_pt1 | contig 24594 bp, 19 predicted proteins | sample PLM3_30_b1_FD_133151 | JGI IMG/M metagenome (GOLD analysis project Ga0184625, IMG submission 133151) | Groundwater sediment microbial communities from an aquifer in East River, Colorado, USA - PLM3_30_b1 | ecosystem: Environmental > Terrestrial > Soil > Riparian zone | place: USA: East River... | reverse complement strand
GGATTCCAGTCGAAACCCACTGAGTGGCGCACGCCTCTGGCGACGACTTCAGCGCCGGTGCCATCAAGATTGATGCGGCGGATCTGGCCATGCGCGGGACTGTTCAGCACGTTATTCCCCGGCTGCCCGACCTCAAGATAGAGCTTTTCGTCGGGACCAATGGCGATGAACTTCCAGCCATGCGCTTCGTCCTTGGGCAGATCGGTGTAGATCACCGTCGGTTTCGGCGGCTTGTCGAGGACGTTCTCGATGTTCTCGATCTTGGAAATCTGCGACAGCTCGGCGATATAGAGCGTGCCCTTGTGGAACGCGAGACCGTTCGGCCGGTAGAGGCCTTCGGCGATCGTCTTGATTTCGGTCTTGCCGTCCTTCTTGACGATGGCCGTGACTTTGTTGCCCAGGCGCGTGCCGACGAACACCGTGCCCTTGTCACCCACCCGTAGCGACCGCGTGTTGGCGATGCCGCTTGCGTAGACCTCGATGTTGAAGCCGGGTGGCAGCTTGAGCTTGGCGGTCGGCAGCTTGTCGGCGGCTGCCGGGATCGGTGGCGGCGCAACCGGCGCGAGCTTGGCGGCAGCCTCATTGCCTGCAGGGCGGCCGATCAGGGGCGAGCCGGGCGGCAACGCCTGTGGCGCGGCGGGTGCCGCGGCGGGTGGCGTCGCGGGCGGAGCGGATGCAGGCGGTTGCTGGGCAAAAGCAGGTGCGGTTAACAGAACGCCGGCAATCGTGCCGGCAAGCAAAATAGAACGCTTGGCCGCGAAACACGGAATCATCGAAAGCCCTCCCTAATGTGGAGGCGCTTAACTCACGTGGCCCAATTGCGCACGGCCCCGGAGCGCGCCCCTTTGCGCCAAGTCTCCACCATTTCGCCCCTCTGTTGCAATCGTGGACTTGGTAATTCGGGTGTGATCAAGAATGACGGTACTCGTAAGCGGCATCCAAGCGCTCTGCCGCGGCATCCACCACAAGTGCGTGATCGGGTGACAAGTGGCAAACCGGATCGGTCGCGCGGGCATCGCCCGTAAGTATGAAAGCCTGGCACCGGCATCCGCCAAAATCCTGGTCGCGGCGAGGGCAGGATTTGCATGGTTCCCGCATCCAGTCCGTGCCGCGGAACGCCAAGAACGCCGGCGATGCACGCCAGATTTCGGCGAGCGAATGCTCGCGCACATTCCAGAATTCGAGGCCGGGAATGATCTCGGCCGCATGGCAGGGCAGCACGCGCCCCGCCGGGGTGACATTGAGTGAGCGGCGCCCCCAGCCGCCGACGCACGGCTTCGGAAACCGCGCATAATAGTCCGGGACCACCGCATCGATGACGATCTGTCCCCGGTGTTTCGCCCGCAGCGATTCGACTTTGCTTATGGCGTCATCAACCTGCTCCCGCGTGGGCATAAGAGCGGCGCGGTTCTTCAACGCCCAGCCGTAGTATTGCACGTGAGCGATTTCTACGCGGCTGGCGCCAAGAGATAATGCAAGCTCCACCATCGACTCGATGCGCCCAATATTGGCGCGGTGAACGACCATATTGATGGTGAGCGGCAGTCCAAGGGCGACGACCTCCCTCGCGACTGCGCGTTTGCGCGCTGATGCACCTTGGTAGCCGGCGATGTGGTCGGCGGATGTCTCCTCGCTGTCCTGGATGGAAATCTGCACGTGGTCGAGCCCGTTATCCGCCAGCCGGTTGAGATTTTGCGCCGTCAAGCCGACAGCCGAAGTGATGAGATTGTTGTAGAGACCCGCATCACGCGCAGCTTTGACAATCTCGGGCAGATCGCGCCGCGCCGCCGGCTCCCCGCCGGAGAGGTGTACCTGCAGAACGCCGAGCGCGGCTGCTTCACGGAATACGCGGGCCCATGTTTCCGTGTCGAGCTCGCCGTCGCGCTTGTCGAGGATGAGCGGATTCGAGCAATAGGGACAACCCAGGGGACAACGGTGAGTCAACTCGGCGAGCAGGCCGAGGGGCGCAGGCAGGCTGGCACCGTTTGTCGTCACAAGCCGTCTCTCTTCAACCCAACTCCAGCAGCTTTTTCTCCGCCAGCCCTCCCAGCAGCCGCACGACATCCGAATGGATGCGCTCACGCGGGGCTGTGAATGTCTTGGCCAGGTCGTCTACGATCGCACCGAGTGTTGCTTCACCGGTGCACCGTTTGAGGATTTCGGCCGTTATGGCGTCGGCCTTGAAGACGCGTTCTGGCGCGAGCAAAACCCAACCGCCCTGCGCTTCGTTGTGGGTGAGTCGTACACCGCGCGGCAGGCGGGGTCGAGTGCTATCGGTGACTTGCATCGCCGGCTGCGTCATCGCTGATCCTCCGGCACAAACGCACCTTCCGGTATGTGCTTGGGCGTTACATAAGCGTGGTACAGCGCATCCAGCATAGTCCACAACACCCTGCACTTGAACTCGAGTGCAGCAAGCACCGCCTGTTGCTGCTCGGGCGTCCTTGCGTTCCGCTTGACGAAATTGAGCGCGAAATCGGCATCGCGTTCGGCCTGTGGCGGGCGCTTGTCGAAATAGCTCAGCGTCTCGCGCGTGATGAAGTCATAACTGGACAACATTCCGGCCACGCGTTCACTGATAATCACCGGTGAGAACATTTCGGTCAGTGACGATGCGATCGCTTCCAACAAAGTCTTCTCGCGCACGAAATGCACATAGGCATCGACCGCAAATCGCGTTCCCGGCAACAATCCGCGCAGCGATGTGACGTAACCGCGCTCCAGCCCGAGACCATCGGTGAGCTTAAGCCATCGTGCAATGCCGCCGTCGCCTTCATGTTCGCCATCGTGATCAACGAGACGAGAGCGCCACTCCCGGCGCACGGCTGAATCTTCGCAACGCGCGATCAGACTCGCGTCCTTGATGGGAATCATCGCCTGATAGTAGTAGCGATTGAGCGCCCATGCCTGCACCTGGCCTTTGCTGCATTTGCCGCCGTGCAGCAGTGCATGAAACGGATGGAGACGGTGATAACGCCTGGCACCGATATCGCGTAGCGCGGCTTCAAGCTCATCTGGAGAAAGCAGCTTCACAACACGATCTCCATGCCGTCTTCGGCGACCTGCCAGCCGGCACTCTCAACCTTACGACGTTCAACAGACCCATCGACGAGAATCGGATTGGTATTGTTGATGTGGACGAAAATACGCCGCGCCGACAGTCCGGTCAGCGCGCGCAGGGAGCCGTCTTCTCCGTCGATCTGCATGTGGCCCATCCGACGGCCGGTTTTTTGTCCAGTCTTCGTGCGGATCATTTCGTCGTCGGTGAACAGCGTGCCGTCAAATAGCACAACGTCGGCGCGGGCGAAGCGTTCGCGCATGCTCGCCGTCACGGCCGCGGTTCCAGGAACGAATACCATCCGCGCGCCCTCCCGCTGCAGCTCAATGCCGACATTGGCGGCGCTTTCGGTATCGAGATCGGGGGCTTCGCCCTCAAGATAAAGCGGCAACTTTCCCGGCACCATAAACAGGGTCGCTTCGATCCCGCCCGCCAGCGTAAAGCGCTCACCCGGATTGACGGCACGGCGTGTCATCGAAGTCATCGCGCCAAACATGGCATTGGCGCCAACCGCCGCGTGACTTGCCGGGGTGGCGTAAAGCGCAAAAGGCGTGCTTTCGCGCAAGGACAAAAGCCCGGCTATCTGATCAATCTCGGCCCCGGTCAGCACCACGGCTTCAATTGGACTGCCCCGCAAGCCGTTGCTTGGATGAAGCGCCGCCGTTCCACGTATTTGCGCTGGCAAATCGGGCGAGGCGTTGATCAGGGTCCAATGGCCATCGCCTGCGGAGACCGCAAGACCGGTTTGGGTGCGCGTCTTGACGCGCGAATCACCTGCCCACGCCAAGGCGCAGATCGGACAGCGGCAATTCCATTGCGGAAAAGCGCCTCCCGCCGCCGAACCAAGCACAATGGCGGTAAGGCGCCCCATCTAACGGGGCCTTGCGGAGGTCAGAAAATCAGAATTCGGCCGGAAGATAGCCGTTGATCTCAAGTCCAATGCAGATCTCGACGAGGATCGGGGTCGTCCAAGCCATGGCGCTTCCTTTCGACCGCATTTTAACCGGCGGTTCCCGGCCAGATTACCGTAGACGGAAAACGCCGCAAGGGGCTGTCGGTTCATCGGCGACTTCACGTTTTTGTCATGGTAATCGCCATACCCGCGCCGCACGCGAGAGTTATGGGTATAAGTGCTGAAAACTACCTTCGAATCATCCACCTTTTCGTCCGTTCCCTTAGACTCTGGCCGTTGCTAAAAGCCGCGGTGAATCGCGTGAATCATATAATCTGGCAAAATAGCCACAGTTGACGCTTGTTCTGCCAGGGCTATTGGGAAAAACGTAACTGGCTGCACGCTATCTGTTAGAAACGCATGAAGTTATAGGGGGCAACCTAGCCTTCTGACACTACTAGGAGAGACCGTGGTGAAAAGTCCTCGATTTGACCGCCTGCTAGCCTCGACGGCGCTCGCTCTGGTGCTGGCCCTGTGCAGTCATGCCGGCATGGCTCAGACCGAATCGGTGCCGATTCCCGACACCACGCTGCCTCCTCCCCTGACAGCGAAGGACGTAGAATCGCAGGCCAAGCAGGCTCCTTCGGCCGCCACCCGCAGCGAAGACGCAAAGCAAAACGTTGCGGTTGCGGCTGCCGCTACCCCCGACAGCCCGGTTGGCGAGAAGCTTCGTGAACTGATCACCGGCAAACAGTTTGAGCGGCTGGTTAGCCGCAAGGCCGACCGCGCTGGCATCGAGGCCTACTACAGCGCGCGCAACTACGCGCCGCTGTGGGTTAGCAGCAACGCGGCCAATGAGCGCGCCAAAGCGGCAATCGCCTATCTGGCTCAAGCGGATGCCGTCGGACTTGACCCGAACGATTATCCGACGCCCGATTTCAAGTCGGCGACCAGCCCAGACGCGCTTGCCGAAGCCGAACTCAGGCTGACGGCTTCCGCCCTCACGTTTGCGCGCCATGCGCAGGTCGGGCGCATCCATTTTACGCGCGTCGGTCCTGACATCCTGTATGACCAGATCGCGCCCGATCCGGCCGACGTCTTGACCAAGCTCGCCGGTGGCAACGATGCAGCCAAGGTGCTCGACGGCTTCAATCCGCCGCAAGCGGGATTCAAGGCGCTCAAGGCCAAGCTCGCCGAACTGCGCAAAGGACCCGTCGCTCCCGAACCCAAGGCTGCGGCAAAACCCGAGCAACCCCGTGTCCATGTGCCGGACGGCAAGATCCTCCGCCCTGGCATGAAGGATGCGCGCGTCACGGCACTACGTAAACGACTCGACATCGCGGGCGACAAAGAGAACCCGCTCTACGATGACGCCGTTCGCGACGCGGTAAAAACCTTCCAGACCGAAAGTGACATCAACGTCGACGGCAATCTCGGGCCAAACACGGTGCGTGTGCTCAACAGTGAGCGCAAAGAGGTACGTCACGCATCTGCCGACCCGACCGAAACGATCATCGTCAACATGGAACGTTGGCGCTGGCTGCCGCGTGACCTCGGCAATCCGCACGTGATCGTCAATGTGCCGGATTACACGCTGACGCTTTACACCAACGACAAGGTTTACTGGCACACGCGCATCGTCGTCGGCAAACCGAACCTGGCCACGCCGATGGTCAGCGCGGAGATGAAATTCATCACCGTCAATCCGACCTGGAACGTGCCGCCGTCGATTATCGAGAAAGAGTACCTGCCGGCGCTGGAGGCAGACCCGCAGGCGCTCGATCGCATCGGCCTCAAGCTGACGCAGGACGCCGACGGAACGATACATATTTCGCAGCCGCCGGGCGCCGGCAACGCGCTTGGTCGTATCCGCTTCAACTTCCCGAACAAGTTCCTGGTTTATCAGCACGACACGCCCGACAAGCATCTGTTCTCGCGCGAGAAGCGGGCATACAGCCATGGCTGCATGCGCGTACAGAATCCTCTGACCTACGGCGAGAAATTGCTGTCGCTCGTGCTGCCGAAAGAGCGCTATACGGAGGCGCGCCTTGAATCGATGTTCGGAGGCAATGAGATCAATATCAACTTCCCGAAGTTCATCCCGGTGCACCTGACCTACCAGACCGCATTCGTGGATGACGCCGGTAAGTTGCAGTTGCGCGAGGACGTCTACGGTCGGGACGCGAAAATGTTCGCGATCCTCAAGAGCAATGAGCGTAAGGTTGCCGATATTGGAATCGAGCGTGCGCGCGACACATCATCCAAGCCTGTGCGTATGCCGGCCGGCATGTACGGTGGCGGTGGTTACAGCTATGGCGGCGGAAATAATTTCTTCGATTGGATGTTCGGCGGACCTCAGGGCGGACCCCGTCCCTATCCACCGCGCAACGTTCCGCCTCCGCCGCGCAACAACGGCCGTTACAGTTGGCGTTAAGCGTAAAGCCAATCAATACGAGAACGCCGGCGCGAGACGCCGGCGTTTTTCTTTGGGCGATGCGCGGGCGAAGGATGGTACAGGCGGGTGGACTTGAACCACCGACCTCTGGTTCCACAGACCAGCGCTCTAACCAACTGAGCTACGCCTGCACACTCGATCGGCTCATCCGATGCTCGATGCGAGCGGGCGGAACCTAGGTGCCGCTCGGCCTTTTGGCAAGCGGCCCTGCAGGACCCGCTCGCCTAAACGAAAACCCGGGCATTTCTGCCCGGGCTTCGCACCCACTATTTAGAAGCAAAGAGCTCGTCAGGCCGCCTTGTTGAACGAACTAATGCTTTCCTTAATCGGCTCGGCAGTCTCGGTCGCCACTTTTTGCGCGTGCTCGGAGAGTTCCTTGGCTTGCGCGATCATGGCGTCGAATTGCTTGCGCCAGAAGGCGCTGTAGAGCTCAACCATTTCCGAATAGGACTTCGCGGTCATGAGCTCAGTCATCAGATCAAAGGTGGCGTCGCTGTTCGCCCGGGTGGTCTCGATCACCTTGAGGCCGTAGCTCGCACAACCCTTGGAGGCCGTGGAATAGGTGTCTTCCAGGACGTCGGTGGCCTTCTCGGCCGCGCTCTTGACCTTCTCGTAGTTCTCTTTGGCCTGGGCAACGCCCTTTTCGGCAAACTCGCGGAAAGCCGTCGGAATCTCGAATTTCGGCACTTCGAACTTGGGCATCTCGAATTTAGGCATTTCAAAAGCTGGCGCCGCTATGGCGACCGGCTTTGGCTTGGATTTCGTCGTATGAGCGGAAGTGGTTTCTGGCATTGCTATGATCCTTCGCTGGCGAGGGCTGTCTAAACGGACCGTCCGCCCTCTATAAAGTCGGCCCACTATTTCGCGACCTACCGCGCGCACCCTGGGTTCCCTCGTGCGCCGGCGATCAGATTTATAACGCTTATACCCCACTTTTTGATGCAATGCAACAAAAATATTGCATTGCACAAATTCGCAAAAGGCCGAGTTCCCCCGCAAGCCGCCGGGTTCCAATGGCCAAGATCGCGAGATCAATGCTGGGTTCCCTGCCCAGTCATTTTCGCTGCGCGCTGGCTTAGTTCCTTGCCCTGCTCAGTCAGGGTCGCGATCTGGGAATTTACATACTCGGCATGCAGGGCCAGGACGTCCTTGGGCTCCTTCGCCTGCAGCAATTTTTGGACGAACTCGAACCCGGATGCGATGTTTCGCTCCGCGAACCCAATAGCGAGTTCACCCACCTCCTTCGCGCCGGCTTGCGCGGTGGCCGCCTGATTTTCTGCTGTGCTCACAGCGTGCTGCGCGGCCGAAATGAAAATATCGAAAGCCTGCTTGGCCTGCTCAACGCTCTTTTCTGCCAATGCCCGCATATCCGCCGGGATTTCGAACGGGGTACTTCCTTCCTTCGCCATGACATTCCTCCGCAATGTCCACCAGCGTTTGCCGGCGGCCTTAACTTTATTTAGGTCGACCCGGTGCAGGTGCCAGTCATGGAACCGAAGTTGCGTTAAGGTTATTGCGGTTTGCCATTCGCTGCCCGTTTGCGTGCCGTGGACGCCGCACGTCGCTGGCCGTATTAGGGTTTTATTAGCCGAAATTGCTGCGACACGATGATGACGGACGCGAATTTGCAGCTTGCCTATCTGCGCGATCCGCGCCTGGCGGAACACGCTCTCAATCCGGCGCCGGTCTGGCTCTGGAGCGGAGATGCCAAGCAAATTCTGTGGGCTAATCCAACTGGCGCGGCAATTTTCGAGGCTGCCTCACCTGGTGCAGCCGCATCGCTGCATTTTGACTCGCGTCATGTTGTCACTGCACAAGTCAACCGCCTCTCCCGAACCCTGCCCCATGGCGGGGCGCCCCGGCTTGAGCGACTGCGCGGCTTCGGCGCCAACATCGGCGGTATGTTGATATGCTTATGTTCGCGCGTGACGCTCGCCGACAACAGGGCGGCAATACTGATTGTTTCAACCGAGCGCGCTGCCCGTGACCTCGCCCTGCCCGACCGGGCGCACCGTTTGCTCACTGATGTCGAACCGGCAGCACTCTTCACGGCCGACGGTGAACTGATCGAAGTACGCCCTGCGGCACAGACAGTGCCCGGCGACCAGCGCGACCTGGTTGCGCTTGGCGCAGAAAAGCTTGCGCGCGAAGCAACCCTCAACGGAAGCGCCGAAGGCGAGACCAAGGCCGGACAAATCAAGATCCTTAAACTGGGCGCGGGCTCGACCTTCGCCCTGCTCGTCGTCTTTGACCGACCGACCGCCTCTCCGCACGTGGACTCTATCGATCCGGTTTCAGCAATGTCTCCGGAACGTGCGAATCCCGCATTGCATACAGGGCGTTCGCACCAATTTCCCTTCCGGTTTGTCTGGCAGACCGATACGGACACCAACTTCAGCCTGGCAAATCGGGAATTCGCCGACCTGCTGGGACCGAAAACCGCGGCAATACTTGACCGCCACTGGCCTGAGATCGCCCAGACCCTCAATCTCGATCCGCAGAGCCAAATCGCAAATGCAATTGCCGCGCGGGAGACCTTCAGCGGCATCGTACTGTCTTGGCCGCTGGATGATTTTGACGAACGCCTGCCTATCGAAATGTCGGGGCTGCCCGTATTCGACCGCGACAGGGAATTCAAAGGCTTTCGGGGCTTCGGTATCTGTCGCGACATGGACCGGCTGCGGGAAATTCAACGGATCCGCGCAGGCGAGCCGCCGTCCCTGTCGGCAGCGACCGAGCCTGCTTCCAAAGTTCTTCCATTCCCTTCAACGCCCGAGGCTCGTACGGAAGAGCCAAAACTCAATCCACGTGAGCACAGTGCATTCGCCGAGCTCGCCCGCGAGCTGAGCGAACGCCTGAAGAAACCGAGAACCGGCGGCGCGCCTGATACCTCGGACGATTCCAGTGCTGAACCTGTCACCCCCGTCACCCAACCGTCCCGTGCGCCACAAAAAATCGCCGCTGACGCACAGGACAGCCGGCCGATCCTCGATCGATTGCCGGTTGGCATCCTGGTCTATCGATTGAATACCCTGATTTATGCAAACCGCGCCTTCCTCGAATGGACCGGTTACCCCACGTTGGAAGCTCTCAATGACGCCGGAGGTCTCGACAGCGTGTTCATTGAAAGCAAGGGCAAAGATGGATCGCCAGACCACAGAAACGGCGGCAAGTCGTTGACGATCACCACAACCAGCGGCACGCAAAAGCCTGTCGAAGGACGGCTGTTCAGCACGGCCTGGAACAACGAGAACGCACTGGTACTGATGATCGACACGCGTGCGAAAAGTAACGAGAGGTCGACAGATGCTCCGGCGTTCGCCGGAAGAGATACGGCTCAGGCCGAAAGAGAAAACCGAGAGCTCAGGGCGATCTTGGATACAGCCACCGATGGCGTGCTCGTCCTTGATCGCAATGGACGCATCCTTTCCGCAAACCGTAGTGCCGAGGCTTTATTCGGGTATGAACCCGCAGACCTAGTCGAGCGCTCCTTCGCCGATTTACTGGCGCCGGAGAGTCGACGTTTCGCGCTCGAACATTTCGACCGGTTGACGCACGGCACCGGAACGGGCGTTCTCGATGCCGGCTACGAAGCGATCGGGCGCGTGCGCCAGGGCGGGTTGGTGCCGCTATACATCACCATGGGCCGCATCGAAGGCGGCGACAAGGTGTGTGCGGTGCTGCGTGACATCACTGCATGGAAACGCACCGCGGAAGAACTGACGACCGCAAAGCAGGCGGCTGAGAAAGCGTCGATCGCAAAATCGGAATTTCTTGCCAAAATCAGTCACGAAATTCGCACACCTCTTAACGCGATCATCGGCTTTTCCGAAGTGATGATGGAGGAGCGCTTCGGTCCTGTCGGCAATGCGCGCTATCGGGAATATCTGAAAGATATCCACGCCTCCGGCGACCATCTCATTTCGCTGTTAAACGATTTGGTCGACCTGTCGAAGATCGAGGCCGGAAAGCTGGAGCTTACGTTCATAGGCGTCAGTTTGAACGATCTGGTCCAGCAATGCGTCGCCATTATGCAGCAACAGGCCAACCGCGAACGCGTCATCATTCGTACCGCGCTGTCAGCAGGCCTTCCGCAAATCATCGCCGATGCACGCTCGATGCGTCAGATTGCACTGAACCTGTTGTCGAACTCCATCAAGTTCACCGGCGCGGGGGGCCAGGTCATCGTTTCGACCGCCTTGACCGACGACCAGGAGGTGGTGCTGCGGGTGCGGGACACCGGTTCTGGCATGAGTGAACAGGACCTGCAGACCGCGCTTGAACCTTTCCGCCAGACTGCCACCGCCGTTAATTGGGGCATCACCGGAACCGGCCTGGGCCTGCCGATAACCAAGGCGTTGGTCGAAGCCAATCACGCCAGCCTGCGGATCGCGAGCGAGGTCGGCGACGGGACGCTGGTCGAGATTGCATTTCCCAGTGCGCGGGTGCTGGCACAGTAATTCCAAAATCGGTTAGGCTGCGGACATGGGCCAAATCTCCCGCCGCGCATCAATCGTATTGGGGCTTGCGTTTGCCGCATTCGGCGCTGCACCTTTGCGAGCGGCGGAACCCGTCGATCTGCTTTTGGTGCTGGCGGCCGACGTCTCGCGCAGCGTCGACAGCCAGAAATTTCAGCTCCAACGGGAAGGTTACGCCGCGGCGCTCTCCAATCCTCGCGTGCTCGATGCCATCCGGTCGGGCCGGCGAGGCCGTATCGGCGTGCTGTTTTTGGAGTGGTCAGGGCTCGGCAACCAGAAGGTTGTGATCGACTGGGTGCTGATCGATGGTCCGAAGGCCGCGCAGGCCTTCGGTGACCGGCTGCTTGAATCGCCCCGTTCTTTTGCCGATCGCACCTCGATCAGCGGCGGCATCGATGCCGCCGTCGCCCAGCTTGCACGTGCTCCGTTTGACGCCGAGCGGCGCACTATCGATGTCTCCGGCGACGGAACCAACAATGCCGGCCGTGACGTCGGACAGGCTCGCGACGAGGCCCTGGCACTCGGTATCAACATCAACGGGTTGGTGATTCTGAGCGAGACCCCACTGCCCTGGAATCCCGAACACACAAACCCGCCCGGCGGACTGACGAAATACTATCGCGACAACGTCATCGGAGGGCCTGGCTCCTTTGCACTGGAAGCCAAAGACTTCAATTCGTTCGGTGAAGCGATCGTCAAGAAGATGATCGCGGAAATCGCCGACGCGCGGCCGCCGGGAGCGGCATTTGTGAGCAATCTTAACAGTTTGGGTTCCCCAGCCTTGAAAGGGTCACATACCCCTTCCAAGGTTGGCGCTAGCGGGACCGATGCTATAGTCCGTCGGCATTGACGCCAAAATAACCGGAACCCCTTTGACAACAGCCACCGGCTTGAAGCGCCTGGGATTTATCCTGCTCGCGGTAATTGCGGGTGGGTTGGCCGTGCTGAGTACGGCGGGGTACCTGATATCCGCCGATTCGATACGCCAACAGGTGATGGCCGAAATCCGCGAAGTGACCGGCCTTGAGCCGGTTTTACGTGGCAAGGCCAGCGTTTCCCTGTTCCCGAGCGGTAGTGTCAATTTTGCCGATGTTGTGCTCGGGGATGCCAAAGAACCTGCCCTTACAGCCGAGCGCTTGACCGCGCGCTTGCGGTTTTTCCCGATGCTGATCGGGCGTGTCGAGATTGCAGACGTATCGCTCGACCACCCTAAAATCACGATTGATCTCCAGCCGAACGGCCAATCCAACTGGTCAGGCCTGATCGATGCATTGGTACGCAGCCAGACAAGCACGCATCGGCTCACCGCGTTCTCCGAGATGCGTATTGATGGCGGCACGGTGGTCATCCGCGATGACGCACGGCAGTTCAACGAAACGCTGTACGGCGTGGAGTTCACGCTGGCCTGGCCGTCGATCTCGAAGAGCTTTGGCGCCACCGGCCGGTTCGTCTGGCACGATGCGCCGATGGATGCGAGCCTCACGCTCGCCGATTTTGCCACCACCCTGGCTGGAAACCGAAGCGGATTGAAAGTGCGCGTCTCCGGCGCGCCGATGAAGGCAGCATTCGAAGGCGCGATCAGCTTCAAGCCCACTCTCAAGATTGAAGGCACGCTCGCGGCTGATACCGCCTCGCTGCGCAGCGCATTGGTCTGGGCGGGACAGAAGCCGTTGCCGGGTGGCGGCTTCGGCAGGTTCGCCATCAAGGCCCGCACGAATGTCGTGGGCGGCACCATCAGTTTGTCCAATGTCAACGCAGAGCTTGACGGCAATACTGCCGAAGGCGTTCTCACCTACGTCGGTGGCGGCCGGCAAACATTGCAAGGTACGCTCGCCGCCGACACGCTTGACCTGACGCCCTACGTTTCGACCGTTCGCCTTCTCACCACCAACGAACGTGCGTGGAACAATGGCCGCATCACCCTCGACGGGCTCGCCGGACTTGATCTCGACTTGCGCCTCTCGGCGGCAAATGTCGTGGTGTCGAACGCCAAGATCGGACGCACTGCCGTTGCGGCAAACTTGCGTGGCGGCCACTTGGTGGTGACCATCGGCGAGGCGCAGGCCTACGGCGGGGTAATCAAAGGATCTCTGGCGCTCGCCAATTTCGAGCACGGCGTCGACCTCAAATCGCAATTGCAATTCACCGATGTGGACCTGGAGACCTGCCTAGGCCAATTGTTCGGGCTGCGTCGACTCGAAGGCAAAGGCAATATTGCGCTCGTTGTCGAGGGCGTGGGGGACAGCGTGCTCGGGGTGACGGAGACTCTCAACGGAACGGCCACCTTGACTGGGGCGAACGGAGCGCTCGCCGGCCTCAATGTCGAGCAATTGTTGCGCCGCCTGGAGCGGCGACCCCTGTCCGGCGGCGGCGAATTCCGCAGCGGACGTACGGCTTACGATAAGATCACGGTTGCGCTGAAGATCAACCAGGGCACTGTCACGGCCGAAGACGTGAAAATCGAGGGGCCTGCAGTCGTTCTCGCGCTTGTTGGCTCGGCATCGATCCCCGCGCGCGAACTCGATTTGAAGGGCACCGCCGCTCTCGTAACTCCGCCTAAACCGGGTGGGGCGCCATTCGAATTGCCATTCATCGTGCAAGGCTCGTGGGACGACCCGATCATGCTCCCTGACCCCGAAGCCCTGATCCGCCGCTCCGGGGCCGCAGCCCCGCTGCTCAATGCGGTGCGTGACCGGAGCGCGCGCGACTCGGTGCGTTCGGCTATCGAGAAGCTGACGGGTGGCGGCTCAGCCGGCAGCCAATCGACGGCGCCGACAGGGAAACCAGAATAACCGCATCTCCCGGCGTGCCGCCGGGCAACGGTTTCGACTATCATTCCCTTGCGACGACTCACCCGCCGGCAGGAACCGGCGCGAGGGGCTGTGGGGATGCAATCGTGATCGTGCCGATCTGGTTTGTGGTCTTTGTGTTCCGCCCGCCCGGCAAAAGCAGTAGCGACTAGCCGCACATCACACCTGGGCGCCCAGAGCTGCGCGCTCGCGCCGCGCGGCCCCTCTTTTGGCTATCAACGATGCGGCTATGGTCCCGATGGCCACGACTGCGATCATGATCGTGCAAATGGCGTTGATTTCCGGCTTAACGCCCAATCGTACTTCCGAGTAGATGCGGATCGGCAATGTCGTTGCGCCTGGTCCGGTCGTGAAACTGGCGATCACCAGATCATCGAGCGACAACGAAAACGCCAACATCCACCCCGCGGCGATCGCTGGCGCAATCAGCGGCAGTGTGACGGTCAGGAAGGTCTTGAACGGCGGACAACCGAGATCCATCGCCGCCTCTTCTAGGCTGCGATCGAAACCGACAAGCCGTGACTGCACGATGACTGTAACAAAGCACATGCTCAGCGTAGCGTGGGCAATGACGACCGTCCAAAATCCGCGATCGGCGTCGATCGCAACAAACAGCAGCAGCAGAGAAAGCCCGGTGATCACCTCCGGCATCACCAGCGGTGCGTAAGCCATGCCGGAGAACAACAAGCGGCCGCGAAAAGCTCCCAGACGGGTGAGCGAGAGCGCGGCCAGCGTTCCGAGAATGGTGGCGACGCTGGCCGACAGCGCGGCAACCCGCAGGCTGATCCAGGCGGCCTGCTGGATGGCGACGTCCTGCAGCAACTCCCGATACCATGCGAGCGACCAGCCGCCCCAGACCGTCACCAGCCGTGATGCGTTGAAAGAGTAGATAACCAGGATGATGATCGGCAAATAGAGAAATGCCAGACCGAGCGCAACCGAGACGACATTGAAGGGCGAAGCTCTTTGCAACATCAGCGCCCTCCTTCCAATGATCGCTGCTGGAGCCGTTCGTAAAACAGGATCGGCACTAGCAATAGAACCAGCAATGTCATCGCGATGGCTGAGGCAACCGGCCAGTCACGATTGGAGAAAAACTCGGTCCACAATGTCTGCCCGATCATCAACGTCTCCGAGCCGCCAAGCAGGTCGGGAATGACGAATTCGCCGACAATCGGAATAAAGCAAAGCAACGCACCGGCCGCGGCTCCCCGCGACGATAGCGGCAGGGTCACCAACCAGAACGTCTTCCACCGCGGACAGCCGAGATCGGCCGCGGCCTCCAGCAAACTGTCGTCCATCTTCTCCAACGAGGCATAGAGCGGCAGCACCATGAACGGTAAATACGAATAGACCATACCGATATAGATCGCGGTGTCGGAGGAGAGCCAGGTAGCGGGCGTATCGATGATGTGCAGTCGCATAAGCACATCGTTCAGCAAACCATCTCGCTGCAGAATATTGATCCAGGCATAGACGCGTATCAGAAACGACGTCCAGAATGGCAGCACGACCGCCATTACCAACAGCGGCTGCAAGCGGCGCGGCGCGCGCGCAATGCCATAGGCGAACGGATAGCCGATCGCGAGCAGGATCATCGTCGAGATTGCCGCGACCTGCAGGCTCTTGAGATAGGAAAGGAGATAAATCAGATCGGAAAACAGCAGCTGATAGGAATCGCCTGAAAGCTGCGTGATAAACTCGATCACCCCTGCCCAGCCGCCATCAATATCGAAGACCGGCAAATAAGGCGGCTGTGCCAGCTCAGTCTGTGACAGGCTGATCTTGAAAACGATGACGAATGGCGCAAGAAAAAAGACGATGAGCCAGAGATAGGGCAGCAGCACAATCGCCCGTGCATCCCACCGATTTTCAGGCTCTCCGGTCATCGTTATCCTGCCAAAACGACGCCGGCCTCAGGCGGCCAAGACACCCAAACCAAATCGTTTACCGCAAACGGAGCTTTGCCAGCCGCGCTTGTATTGGCGCGCGCGACCTTCATGATTGAACGGTCGGCGAGCTGTACCTTGTATATCGACATGTCGCCGCGATAGCCGATCTCGAACACGGTGCCGGCCACCGTATTGAGATTACCTTTTGGGTGCTCGGCGCCCATGCTGATTTTCTCCGGGCGCAACGCCAGCCAGACTTTGTCGCCGAATCGCGCCGTTCCTGTGTTGGCGACGCGTAGTTCGCCCAGAGTGCTGTCAACGGCGGCGCCCTGGCCAATCCGTCCCTCGATCATGTTCGTCTCGCCAATAAACCCGGCAACCCATCGCGAACTTGGCCGCTCATAGATCTCGGCCGGAGGCGCGACCTGTATCAGCCGCCCATGATCCATGACCCCGATACGATCGGCGACGATCATGGCCTCCTCCTGGTCGTGCGTGACGATGACGAATGTGGTGCCCAGCTTGCGCTGCAATTCCATGAGCTCGAACTGGGTTTCGGCGCGCAGCTTCTTGTCGAGCGCAGCAAGCGGCTCGTCGAGCAAGAGAACGCGCGGATGCTTGATCAGTGACCGCGCAAGAGCCACCCGCTGACGCTGACCTCCCGAGAGCTGGTCAATCCGCCGCGCGCCGAAGCCCTGAAGACGCACGAGGGCCAGCATTTCGGTGACACGCTCGGCGATTGCTTCCCTGGTCGCTTTCTCCTGCCGCAGCCCGAATCCCACATTGCGTTCCACCGTGAGATGCGGAAACAGCGCATAGTTCTGAAACATCATGTTCACGGGCCGCCGGTGCGGCGGCGTGGCAACGATATCTTCCCCGTCGAGCAGGATGCGGCCCTCTGTCGGTGTCTCGAAGCCGGCAAGCATGCGTAAAAGTGTGGTCTTGCCGCAGCCGGAGGGACCAAGCAGTGCGAAGAATTCGCCTTGGGCTATTTCGAGCGTGAGGGCCTCAACTGCGGTAACTGCGCCGAAGTGTTTGCTGACCGCCTCGAAGCGCACGAGTGGCTTGGTGTCGCCCCTCGACCCGCCCGCTGCACCACTGTCCACCATCGAATCCCCGCTTTCGCGGGCCGCACGCTAACGGGCGGCGTCGGCACGCTCAACCCTGAAGCACACCGGAAGCTAGTCTGGTCTGAGCGTCAGCGTGCGCTCTACCGCCTGTTTCCAGCCGGAATATTTCTGCTCCCTTACAACTGGGTCCATGCGCGGCTCGAAGCGGCGATCGAGCCGCCATTGCGAGGCGAACTCGTCGAGCTCAGGGCAGACCCCCGCGGCCCGTCCGGCGAGATAAGCGGCGCCCAATGCCGTCGTTTCCATGATGATCGGTCGATCGACCGGGCTGGCGAGAATGTCGGCCAGACACTGCATGGTGAAGTCGCTCGCGGTCATCCCGCCATCGACGCGCAGCACGGTGACCGAGGTTTTCGATGCTGGCCAGTCGGCATGCATGGCTTCGAGCAGATCGCGGGTCTGGTAGGCCACCGCCTCAAGCGCCGCCCGTGCGAATTCCGCCGCCCCGGAGCTTCGGGTCAAGCCGAAGATGGCGCCGCGCGTCTGCGCATCCCAATAAGGAGCGCCAAGACCGACAAAGGCAGGTACCAGATAGACCTGCTCGGCCGGGTCCGAGCGCTCCGCCAGCGGCCCAACTTCGGATGAGGCAGTTATGAACTTCAACCCGTCCCTGAGCCATTGCACGGCGGCGCCGGCGACAAAGATCGCCCCTTCCAACGCGTAGGTGCGCTTGCCCTCAAGCTGATAGGCAATTGTCGTGAGCAACCGGTTTCGCGACCGAATGCGCTCTCGGCCGGTATTGAGCAGGGCAAAACAGCCGGTGCCATAGGTCGATTTCATCATGCCCGGCTTGAAACAGCCCTGCCCCACCGTCGCCGCCTGCTGATCGCCGGCGATACCGAGAATGGGGATCGGGCCGCCGAACAGCTCCGCGACCGTCTCCCCGAACGCGTCGGCGCAGTCACGCACGGCGGGCAGCAGCTGCCGCGGCACGCCAAACAGGCGGCACAGATCGCGATCCCATTCCGCCTTGTCGATATCGAACAGCAAAGTGCGGGCGGCGTTGGTGGCATCGGTCAGATGCGCCTTGCCGCCGGTGAGCCGCCACAGCAAAAAACTATCGATGGTGCCGAAGGCGAGCCTGCCGTCCTCGGCCGCGGCGCGTGCGCCGTCTACATGATCAAGCAACCAGGCGATCTTGCTGGCGGAAAAATAGGGGTCGAGCAGCAGTCCGGTCTTGCTGGCGATTTCGTCTTCATGGCCGGTCCGCTGCAACGACTCGCAATATTCGGCGGTTCGCCGATCTTGCCAGACGATCGCATTGTGAATGGGCTTGCCGGATTGGCGGTCCCAAATGACGGTGGTTTCGCGCTGATTGGTAATACCGATGCCGGCAACATCCTTCGCCGTGATTTGCGCCTGCGCCATGACGGCCCGCACCGTTGCGACCACCGCAGTCCAGATTTCTTCCGGGTCATGCTCGACCTGGCCCGGAGACGGATAGATTTGAGGCAATTCCATTTGCGCAGCGGCAAGCGGCTGCAACGCCGCATCGAACGCAATTGCGCGCGTCGAGGTCGTCCCCTGGTCGATGGCAATGAGAACGTTCGGCAACGGCTTTCCCCAGGCACCAGCTTACCCTAGTTTCGCCAGGGAAAAGCGCGCGAACGAACGACCGGCCTGGCTGTAAACGGCCTAGCGGACCGGCATACTCAGCGATGTGATGAAGCGATCGAGCGCCGCGCAATCTTCAGGGGTCGCCCTGAGGCCCATCTTGCTGCGACGCCAGAGCACATCGTCCGCATTCTGCGCCCACTCTTTTTCCACCAGGTACCGCACTTCCGCAGCGGTGAGATCATCGACAAAGCGGGGTCCCAATTCGTCAATGCTTTGTGCGTCTTTGATAATCCGCTCGACGCGGCATCCATAAGCACGCACCAGGCGTTGCGCGTGCGAAGCCGATAAGAACGGCCATCGCGCCCTTGTTGCCGCTATCTGCGCGCCCAATTCGTCCGGAGCAAACTCTCCGCCCGGCAGTTTGGAGCCGGCCGTCCAGCGCGGACCTGCCTCAAAGAAGTGGCCGATGCGTCCCAGCGCGGCCTCCGCCAATTTGCGGTGAGTGGTGATCTTCCCGCCATAGATGGTCAGCAGCGGCGCTGCATCGTTACGCTGGTCGAGGACCAGTTCGTAGTCGCGCGTGACGTCCTCCGGCTTGCCGGCATTGTCGTCATAAAGCGCGCGTACCCCGGAAAACGACCACACCAATTCATCGGGTATGACCTTGTCGCGGAAATACTGATTCACCGCTTCGCAAAGATAGGCAATCTCGGACGGCTCCGGCGCCACGGAATTAAGATCACCGACGAAATTCTCATCGGTTGTCCCGATCAGAGTGAAATCCTGGGCGAACGGCAAAACGAACACGACGCGCCGATCCGGCGCCTGCAGAATGTAGCCATACTCATGCTCGAACCGCCGACGAACCACGATATGACTTCCCTTGATCAGGCGCACGGCCTTCGGCAACGGCTGCCGGATTACGGTATCTGCGACCGCGCCGATCCAGGGCCCGGCGGCATTGACCAGGACACGCGCAGTTTTCACTTCACGCCGGCCGCGATTGTTGAGAACGAGTTCCCACTCGTCTCTCCGCTCGACTCGTGTGCAGCGGGTGCGCGTGCGAATGACCGCGCCATGCTCGGCGGCATCCAGTGCAGTGAGCACGACCATCCGGGAATCATCGACCCAGCAGTCGGAATACTCGAAACCGTAACGAAAAGTTCGCTTCAGCGGCTGCCCGACCACATGGTGGGTGAGATCGACCGTGCGGGAAGCCGGCAACAGTTTGCGCGCACCGAGGAGGTCGTACAGGATCAGCCCGAAACGCAACAAAAGAGCCGAGCGCAACCCAGGCATCGGCGGCAACATGAAGCGCATGGGCCGCACCAGATGCGGCGCCATGCGCAAGAGCACTTCGCGCTCATTCAAGGCTTCGCGGACAAGGCGGAAGGCGCCGTGCTCGAGATAGCGCAAGCCCCCATGGATCAGTTTGCTCGACGCTGACGAAGTGCCCGAGCCGAGATCGTTCATCTCGACAAGCAGCACGCTGATCCCGCGGCCGGCTGCGTCGCGCGCAAGTCCCGTTCCGTTTATGCCGCCGCCAATGATGGCGAGGTCGAATTCCGCCATGCCTGATGATTCGCTTTATCCCGCAGAATGAGCGGCTTAGGCGCCGCACTCAAGAACAGAGCGCGTTAACTCCGAATTTGGGCCACAATATTCGTGGAAGTTGCAAAATGAACGCATCGCGGCCATATCCAATGAATTGATGCTTGTTATTTTCGTCCTGGACGCCCACCAGGGAACCTGAAACGAGAATTATGCCCTCGCCCCGCCTGCTCGTCATCGAAGGCAATTCACCGCAAACCACCGCCGACCACGTTGCCGTCGGCGGCACACCGGCAAGTAAGGGTTATTCCGACCTGCTCCGCGAGCTGCTGCCGGGAGTGGCAATAGACATCTGCTATCCGGGCGATCCTACGGCTTTGCTGCCGGAAGGTTCTTCGCTCGAGGGCTATGACGGCATCGCCATCACGGGATCGTCTTTGCATATCTACAATGCAGGCCCGGAGGTGATGCGCCAAATAGAACTGGTCCGTGCGGCGCTTAAGACCGGAACGCCGGTCTTTGGATCGTGCTGGGGCCTCCAAGTCATTACCGCCGCAGCCGGCGGCAGCGTTCGCAAGAATCCGAAGGGGCGAGAAATCGGGTTCGGCCGGAGTATCCGTCTCACCGAGGCCGGCCGCAAACACCCCATGTATGCCGGCAAGCTTGATGTGTTCAACGCGCCGACCGTCCACCTCGACGAGGTCGAGGCGCTGGCGCCCGGAACGACTGTGCTTGCGACAAATGCTGTGTCCGACGTGCAAAGCGCCGAAATCCGGACCAACGGATCAATCGCCTGGGGCGTGCAGTATCACCCGGAATATCCGCTGCGCGAGGTGGCCGCGATCGTGCGGCGCATCGGCACGCGGCTGATCGAGGAAGGCTTCTTTGCCGACGCGACCGACATCAAGACCTTCGAACAAGACCTCGACATGCTCGACCGCGATCCCGGTTGCAAGCGACTGGCCTGGCGGCACGGCGTGAGCAAAAACGTGCTCGACAAGAAGCTTCGCGTCAGCGAGGTGGCCAACTGGATCGAATTCCAGGTGCTGCCGACGCGGGTAAAACGTGGGCGCGGATGATCATGGATCTGTCGGGGCGGCATGCGATTGTCACGGGCGGCACCGGTGCTCTTGGCACCGCGGTCGTGAAGGTGCTGGTGGGTTCCGGCGCCACCTGCACCGTACCCTATGTTCACGAAGCGGAAGCGCAACGGTTTCCGTATGGCGATCAGAAGCAGGTTACCCTGCTCAAGGTGTCCGATCTTGCCGACGAAGCCGACGTCTCGAAGCTCTACGCGACTGTCCGATCGTCTTTGTGGGCCTCGATTCATCTGGCCGGCGGCTTCGCCGCCGGCAAGGTGGCAGAGACCGATAAGAAGGCGTTCATGACGCAGATCGACAACAATCTCACCTCGTGCTTCGTGTGCTGTCGCGCGGCGATAAACGCCATGTTGGCGGGGGGCCAGGGAGGACGCATCGTGAATGTCGCGGCTCGCCCGGCTTTGGAGTGGCGCACAGGCGCTGGGATGACAGCCTATGCCGTGGCCAAGACCGGCGTCGCCGCCCTCACCATGGCGCTGGCCGAGGAGGTCGCCAAGGACGGCATATTGGTCAATGCAGTTGCGCCTTCGACCATGGATACGCCCGCCAACCGCAAGGCGATGCCGAAAGCGAATTTCGATGCATGGCCGAAGGTCGAGGAGGTTGCGGCGACAATCGCCTTTCTCGCTTCGCCCGACAACCGCGTCACCCGCGGCGCAATCGTTCCAGTTTACGGAAAGTCCTAGCCGGCAATCGGAACCAGTTCGAGCGGTGGCCGCAGCAGGCGTTGCACGGCACTTGAGGCGACGACTGCGCGTCCTTCCGCATAAGCCTCATGGTTCTTCTCGATGTCATCAAGGGCGTACAGGTAGTTCACCATCAATCCATTTGCTTGCGTAATTGCCCGCTCGGAGGTGTCCGCGAGCCAGTTGATGCGTTCGAGCCGCGCGCCGTTGCCAAGATGGAATCGCGCCACCGGATCGACCGGCGTACCGCGGCCAGTGCGCGCGCGCACGTAGTACCACGCCGCCGCCCGCATCAGCGGCTCTTCCAGCTTGCCGAAGATTTCCGAGTCGGTCCACCAATGCGGCCGTTCCATCAGCTCGAACACCGCACGATCGCTTGCGCTGATTGCCGGCGAGTTTTCAGCTTTCAATTCGCCGGCGAGCCAGCGCGCGAACCCCGGCGCCGGCGACAGCGTGACGAACGTTGTGAGCTTCGGCAGCTCGCGACAGATTTCTTCCACGACCTGTTTGATCAGGAAATTTCCGAATGACACACCGGAAAGTCCGCGCTGGCAATTCGAGATCGAATAGAACACGGCGATGCGCGCCTTGTCCGGCTCGATGAATTGCTGGCGGCCGCTGGCAAGGACCGGCGCGATGGCGCCGGGGATGTCGCGCTCGAGCGCCACTTCGACGAAGATCAGCGGTTCGTCGACCAGTGCCGGATGGAAGAAGGCGTAGCAGCGGCGGTCTGGCGGATCGATGCGGCGCCGCAAATCGTCCCAGCCGCGGATTTCGTGCACCGCCTCGTAGCGGATGATTTTTTCGAGCACGATTGCCGGCATCGACCAGTCGATGCGGCGCAGCACCAGAAAGCCGCGATTGAACCAGGACGAGAACAGGTGCACGAAATCCGCATCGACCGCGACAAAATCCTGCTGCCGGCGATCAAGCGCGTCGATCAATTGTTCGCGCATCCGCACCAACGCAGCCGTACCGCCGGGTGCAAGATTGAGCCTGCGGAACAACTCTTGTCGGCGCGGCTCCGAGGCGGCATGCACTTCGGCGGCAGTAGCGTCCGAGGGCGCCGTGCGCCAGGCAGCGATTGCCTGCTCCATGCGCGCCGGATCAGTACCGAACCGCTGGGCGAGCGCCTCGAAAAAGGCAATGCGGGGGCCTGTCGTGAGCGCGGCGTAGCGGCCGAGAATTTCGCGTGCCAGGGCAACACCGGAGGCCTCGCCGCGACCTGATAAAAGGTCTTCACACAGCTCGACCAGGCTCTCGGAACGGGCCGATGCCTCGCCACGCCGATCACGGGCAAGCAGCGCGCGCCCGCGCTCGGAAATAGTCTGCAGTAGCTCGCCGAAAAATGACGTATTCATTTCACTGTTGGGGGACCCATGACCAGGTCCGGGAACCATGTGGCGATACCGGGCGCAAAACACAATATCACAACGCCCAGAACCATCAGGGCAACAAAAGGTAGCACGCCCCACATCACATCCTTTAAGGGAATATCTGGCGCAATATTGTTAATGACGAAAATATTAAGGCCTACGGGCGGGTGAATCAGGCCCATTTCCATGACAATGGTCATGATGACCCCGAACCAGATCAGGTCGAAATTCGCCGCCCGCAACGGCGGCAGAATGATCGGCGCGGTCATGAGAATGATCGAGACGGGCGGCAGGAAAAAACCAAGCACCACGACCATAAGCAGAATCGTGATTAACAGAACCCAACGCGACAGATGCAGAGAGACGATCCATTCGGCGGTCGACTGGCTAATGTGGAGGTAACTCATTACGTACGAATAAAGCAGTGACATGCCGATGATCAGCATGAGCATCGTCGATTCACGCAGCGTGGACACCAGAATCGGTTCGAGATCGCGCGGCGTCCACACGCTGTAAATGATGGCAATCAGCGCGAGCGCCAGCACCGCGCCGAGACCGGCCGTTTCGGACGGTGTGGCAAAGCCGCCATAAAGCGCGATCATCACGCCGGTCAGCAGCACAACGAACGGGAGCACCCGCGGCAACAGCGCGAATTTGTCGCGCATCGACAGGTTATCAACCCGCAATATCTCGGAATGCGTCCCGGACTTCTCGTAGGCTGCCTTGGCCTGCTGGAACTCCCAGCGAAAATGCCACATCGCATAAGCGGTAAAGAGCGCGACCAGCAACAAAGCTGGCCCGATCGCAGCGAGAAACAGCCGGCCGAGAGATTGTTCCGCTGCGACCGCGTAAAGGATCATCGTGATCGAAGGCGGCAGCAAAATCCCCAGCGTTCCACCGGCGGCGATAATCCCCGCGGCGAAGCCGCCCGAATAGCCGTGCTTGCGCATCTGAGGGATGCCGGCCGAGCCGATAGCGGAACAAGTTGCCGGCGACGACCCCGCCATCGCCGCAAACAGCGCGCATGCAAAAACGTTGGCAATTCCGAGGCCCCCGGGGATCCGGTGCAGCCAAGCATGCAGTGCACCGTATAGATCCTGCCCGGCCCGGGACCGGCCGATCGCCGCGCCTTTGAGAATGAAAAGTGGAATCGACAACAGCGTGATCGATGCCATTTCCTCGTAGACGTTTTGCGTAATCGTATCCACAGACGAGCTTGGCATGAACGCGATCATGAAGATGGTCGCAACCGCACCGAGCGCAAAAGCGATCGGCATGCCGGCGAACATCACGAGCAAGGTGGAAGCACCGTATAGAAGCCCAATGGACAGGGTGCTCATTGAGGCTTGCTCCAGCGCGAGATCTGGGTGGCTATTTGCAGAATGAGCTGAATGCTGAGCAACACCATGCCGCACGTCATCAACGAGTAAGGGATCCAGAGGGGCGGCTGCCAGGTCGAACCGGTGCGATACCCTTCGACGATCGCTTCATGCAGCAGGGTCCACGATTTCCACGAAAAGTAGACGCAGAACACAAACGTCGCGATATCGACCAAAAACAACCGGATGCGGTTTGCGCGCGGCGGCATCATGGCGGAGACCGCCTCAAT
>Ga0184625_10000091_pt1 | contig 24757 bp, 29 predicted proteins | sample PLM3_30_b1_FD_133151 | JGI IMG/M metagenome (GOLD analysis project Ga0184625, IMG submission 133151) | Groundwater sediment microbial communities from an aquifer in East River, Colorado, USA - PLM3_30_b1 | ecosystem: Environmental > Terrestrial > Soil > Riparian zone | place: USA: East River... | reverse complement strand
GCCGTGACGTTCGATCGGGTGATCCGCGACTATCGCACACTGCTCAGTGTGGAGCTGGGCTATCACCGGGCCCTGGGGCAGCTTGCGATGGCCCTGGCCCGCATCCGCCAAACCGTCGGCGTGGACCTGCTGCCGACGCCGCAGCCGCCCGTGCCCACGCCATAAGCACTCGTTTTGGCTGGACAGCAGGCTGATTGCGGCGGATGATGGAGGCAGAAGCACTCCAACAGGCAGCCATGTTCCGGTTCCGCCCTCACCGCAGGCTCTTCACGGCGATCCCGCTGCTGGTCGCGCTCGCGGTCGGAGGATTGTCGGACGCTTTCCAGCCTCTCGGCTCCTGCCTCTCGGTGTTCGGCTCGCAGGCCGCACACGCCTGCACAAGCGTGCGGAAATGCTGCTGCGGAGTAACGCCCGTCGTTTGCGGATGCCAGGAGCAGGATGAGCCGGCCGCACCAGCCGCGCCCAATCGCCGCAGCGACGACAGCGGCTGGGTGAAATGGTCCGTCGCTTCGCCGCTGCCTCTGTCCGACGACGGCATCGTCGCCAGGAAGAGCGCCGTTCTTTCATCAACTCGGCTGGCCGGCGAATCACCTGGCCGATCTTTGCAGTCGCTGCTTTGCGTCTGGCGGATTTGACGGCGCTGCGGGCTACCTTTGCGCGCTGTCGCGTCCGCGTAGCCCGTCACTCTGGGGGCTGACTTGGCCCCCGCCCGTAACGCAGCGGCCCTTCGCGGCCGCCGGCTCCTTCATCTCGACTATTTGGGACCACACGATGTCCACTCCCGAAACCGCGCCGCGCCCTGCGCCTGGAATTGCCGCTCGCTTGAGCTGGGTCGCCAGCAGGCTGCTGCCCGTGGGGCTGTTCCTGGCCGCCGGTGCAGGACTCGTCTTCCTCGTGGGCGTCGCCCAGCGGAGCGGCTGGCTGCCGGTGGCCTCGTCGGCCACGACCAGCGGCGCAGCTGTCGCCGGAACGGTCTATACCTGCGCCATGCACCCGCAAATTCGTCAGCCGACGCCGGGCCGCTGCCCGATCTGCGGCATGGCGCTCGTGCCCGCGGCCAGCGCCTCTGCCGATTTGAATGAGCTGGCCGTGAAGATCGAGCCCGCCCAGCGCCGGCTGGCGAACATTCAAACAGCGCCCGCCCAAAACACACCGCTCGTCGCGACGCTGCAAACCGTCGGCGCGATCGCCATCGACGAGAGCCGGCAAGCGACGATCGCCGCCTATATCGACGGCCGACTGGAGCGGCTCTTCGCGGATTACACGGGCGTCCAAATCACGAAAGGCGACCACCTGGCGGTCCTCTACAGTCCGCAGTTGTATGCGGCGCAGGTCGAATACGTAGAGGCCCGCCGGGCGCTCGCCGCGGCCGTTGGACTGGCCGTGGTTCGCCAGGCGCAAGAGTCGCTGGCGGCCAACACGCGGCAGCGCCTGCGCGAGTTCGGCATGACCGACGAGCAACTCACGGCGCTGGAACAATCGGGCAACGCTCAATCGCGGCTGACCATCTATGCCCCGCAGGGCGGCACCGTCGTTGAAAAGCTGGCGGTCGAAGGCAACTACGTCAAGGCTGGCGATCCCATTTATCGCATTGCCGAGCTTTCGACCGTCTGGCTGATGCTCAAGCTCTTTCCTGAAGACGCCACGCGCGTCCGCTTCGGCCAGCGCGTGGAGGCGACGCTGCAATCGCTGCCGGGCGAGCGGCTGATCGGCCGGGTCGCTTTTATCGATCCCACGGTCGATCCCAAGACACGGACCGTCGGCGTGCGTGTGGAGCTAATGAACGACGGCCGGCTGCGGCCCGGCGACTACGCCGAGGCGTCGATTTCGTTGCCGCTCGGCTCGCAGGGCCGCGTTTACGACGCCGACCTGGCGGGCAAATGGATCAGCCCGATGCACCCGCAGATCGTCCGCGGCGAGGCCGGCAAGTGTCCGATCTGCGGCATGGATCTGGTGCCGACAGCGCGGTACGGCTTCGCCGACGAGCCCGTGGCTCAGCCCAGCTCGCTGCACGTTCCGCGCTCCGCCGTGCTCATGGCCGGCGCGAGCAGCGTCGTCTATGTGGAGACGCAGCCGGGAAGGTTTGAAATCCGCCCGGTGACGCTCGGGCCGATCCTGCGGGATAAGGTCGTGATCCTCGCCGGACTGAAGGCGGGCGAGCAGGTTGCCACGGCCGGCAATTTCTTGATCGACTCGCAGATGCAGCTCGCGGGTAAGCCCAGCTTGATCGACTCGTCGCGGGCCATTGCCAAGACAATGCCGCGGAAAGGGCCGCTTGCATTCGAGAACATCGAAGTCAAACCAGTCGGCGGCGAAACAGGCCAGCGGTTGGAGGAGCTTTACGCCGCGTATTTTCAGGTGCAGCAGGCGCTGGCGGCCGACAAGTCGCCGCCCGAGAGCGCGGCCGTGTCGCTGCGTCAGACGGCCCTGAAGCTGGCGGGCGATGCCGCATTGCCGCCCACCGCCACAAGTCTGCTCCAGGAAGTCGCTGCCAAATCCGAGCATCTGCACCATCAGGAACTAGTGGCTGCCCGCAAGCAGTTCAAGCCGGTCAGCCACGCGATCGTGACGCTCGCCGCCCAGGTGCGCAGCAGCCAGGCCCAGAACCCTCTCGTGCACTACTACTGCTTCATGGGCCCTGATGGCGGCGCCGACTGGGTGCAGCCCGGCGGGGACATTTTTAATCCCTACATGGGCGTGGCCAGTGGAATGCTGAGCTGCGGTGAGAAAGTCCACGTGTTCCCCGCTCGGGGCAAAACGGCGCCCCAGCCGCCTGCGAAGCAACCCGCCGTCGGCAAGCAGAAAGGAGGCTCCTAGCCATGCTGCGAGCCGCGATTGAATTCTGCGTTCGGCAGCCGCTGCTGACCCTGCTGGTCGCGATTGGCGTAGCGGCGATCGGCGGCTACTGCGCGATGATCGTGCCGATCGACGCGATCCCCAACGTCGGCGAGAACCAGGTGATCGTATTCACCGAGTGGCCCGGCCGTTCGCCCAAGGACGTGGAGGATCAGGTCACCTATCCGCTGTCCGTCGCCCTGCTCACCGTGCCGCACGCCGAGAGCGTTCGCGGCAAGAGCATGTTCGGCTACAGCTTCGTGCAGGTGACGTTTGCCGACGGAACCGATTTCTATTGGGCGCGGTCGCGAGTGCTGGAGCGGCTGGGCACGGCCGTCGCGTCGCTCCCCACGGGCGTGACGCCGACACTCGGCCCCGACGCGACCGCCCTCGGCCAGATTTTCTATTACGTGTTGTCCGGGCCGCCCGAAATGAACCTGGCGGAGCTGCGGACGCTGCAGGACTATGTCGTTCGCTACGAGCTGCAATCGGTGCAGGGCGTCAGCGAAGTCGCCAGCGTCGGCGGCTACGTGCGGCAGTATCAGATCGAGGTCGATCCCGATGCCCTGCGGTTTCACGACGTGCCCCTGGAGCGGCTGATCGCCGCCGTCAAGGACTCCAACAGCGACGTGGGGGCCAAGACGGTCGAATCGGGCGGCATGGAATACGTCATCCGCGGCCGCGGCTTCATCGGCCAGAACAAGGACGTGCAGCAGTCGCTGGCCGACATCGAGCAGACGGTCGTCCTTTCCCGCGATGGCGTTCCCGTGCGAATTCGCAACCTGGGCCAGGTGCAGCTCGGCCCGGATTTTCGCAGCGGGGCGATCGACCTCAACGGCAGCGAGGCCGTCGGCGGCGTGGTCGTGATGCAGTTCGGCGAAAACCCGCGCCAAGTGATCGAGCGAGTACGGGCCAAGATCAAGCAGCTCCAGCCCGCCCTCAAAGGCGTCAATATCGTGCCGATCTACGACCGCACGGGGCTGATCAACGAAACCGTGGCCACGCTCACCGAGTCGCTCCGCGAAGAGCTGGCGATCACCGCGGCCGTCATCGTCCTGTTCCTGCTGCACTTCCGGGCCAGCCTGATTGTCGCTGTCACGCTGCCGATGTCGGTGCTGATGGCCTTCATCGGCATGGAATGGTTCCAGATCGACGCCAACATCATGTCGCTGGCCGGCATCGCGATCGCGATCGGCGAAGTCGGCGACCTCAGCATCATCATTTCGGAAAACGTCTATCAACATTTGGCCCAGTGGGAAGCGGGCCAGGCGTCCGAGCGGCGCGACGAGCGAACTCGCGTGCAAGTGATCGTCGATGCGACGCACGAAGTAGCGCCCGCCATCATCACCGGCGTCTCGACCACGATCGTCAGCTTCCTGCCGGTCTTCTTCCTGACGGGCCGCGACCTCAAGCTCTTTGCCCCGCTGGCCTGGACCAAGACTTTCGCGATGGTCGCGGCTTTGCTCGTCGCGGTCTTCCTCGTCCCCGCACTGTGCCGCTTGCTACTTAGCAGCGCTCGCTGGCCGCTATGGCGAAGCGTGATCGCCACCGCGGCGGGCGGACTGGCGGGGATGCTGGCGACGATTTTGTTTTGGCATCCGTGGATCAAGGGCATCTCGCCGCTGCCCGTTTGGACGACAGCCCCTCTCGCCGGCCTGTTCGTCGGCGGCCTGGCGTGGATGATGTCGCGCGAGCGGCTGCGTCCGATCGAAGAAAATCCGACCAGTCGCCTTATCTTGTGGGTTTACGAGCCGACACTGCGCTTCTTGTTGGCCCATAAATTCAGCTTCGCTGCTGTGCCGGTACTGATCATTGTGCTGGGTGCCGGCGCGTGGTTCGGCCTGCCGACGATCCTATATCCCGTCGAGCAAGTGGCCCGCGGACTGGGGGCCGAGCCGAACGACCTGCCCGGCTACGTGGACCTTAAACACCGTTTTCCAGGCCTGCGTACCGACGACTGGATCGCGCTCGATGAGGGCACCTGGTTCTACATGCCGACGCTCTATCCCGCCGGCAGTTTCTCGCAGGGCATGGAGGTGCTGCAAACGCAGGACGCGCTGATTTGCCAGATTCCCGAGGTCGAAAACGTCCTGGGCAAACTGGGCCGCGTCGAATCGGCCCTCGACCCCGCGCCGGGCGTGATGATCGAGACCTATGTGATGCTCAAGCCAGAGTCGCAGTGGCGCAAGGGAGCCACCATTCACAGTATTTGGAACGAGATCAACGCCGTGGGCACGCTGCCGGGCATCACCCCCGCGTCGCCGCTGCAGCCGATCGAAGGCCGCGTGGTGATGTTGCAGAGCGGCATCAAGGCCCCGATGGCGATTCGCATCTACGGCGACAACCTGGACGGCCTGGCCGAAGCCGCCCGCCACGTGGCCGAAGAGCTGCGGCAGATTCCGCATGTGAACGCGGCGACCGTCAATCCCGACATCGTGCTGGGCATGCCCTACGTCGAGTTCGAGGTCGATCGGGAGGCCGCCGCCCGCTTCGGCATGACGACCATGTCGGTCAATCAAATCATCGAAACCGCTCTCGGCGGCATGAACCTGACGCAAACGGTCGAAGGCCGCGAGCGATATCCGATCCGCCTCCGCTATCAGCGCGACGTCCGCGAGCGGATCGACGACCTGCCGAAGCTGCCGGTCGTTACGGAAACCGGCGAAGTCGTGCCGCTGGAGGTGCTGACTAAGATGAAGACCACTTGGGGCCCGGGCATGATCAGCAGCGAGGACGCTCGCCTGGTGGCCCACGTCTCCTTTGCACCTTCCGGCCTGGCCGGCGACTTGGAGACCGTGCAGGCCGTCGAGAGTCGGCTGCGGCAGTCGCAAGCATCCGGCTCACTTCAGCTCCCGACCGGGTACGCTCTGCTCGCCGTGGGCTCGTTTCAAAACCAGATTGAGGCGAATCGCCGCTTGCAGCTCATCATCCCGATCGTAATCCTGGTCGATCTGCTCATCATTTATCTCAACTTCCGCAACCTGCCGCTGACGCTGATCATCTTCACGCAGGTCCCAATCGCCGTGATGGGCGGCATGATCGGGCTGGGCCTGTATGGCATTGAGATGAACACCGCCATCTGGGTTGGGCTGATTGCCTTGATCGGCATTGCCGAGGACGACGGCGTCGTGATCGCGACCTACATGGAGCAGCTTTTTGCCCAGCGGCCGATGCGGACCGTACAGGATTTACGCGATGCCACGCTGGAGGCCGGCCGCCGCCGCATCCGTCCCTGCCTGATGACGGCGTTCACGACCTTCGCCGCGCTGCTGCCCGTGATGCTGGCGACCGGCCGAGGCGCGGACGTCGCGCGGGCCATGGCCTTGCCCGTGTTCTTCGGCATGTTCATCGAACTCGTTTCGCTGTTCGTTGTCCCTGTGCTCTACTGTGGCTACATGGAAGCCAAACTCGGCCTGGCCGTCGCTCCGAATCCATCGCCCTCCGATCTCGCCAGCCCCGCACAAGCCTGACGATGAACAAGAGCATCGAGCCACCCTATTACGCCGTCATTTTCTCCTCCGTCCGCACGAGCGACGATCCGGCGGGCTACGAAATGACCTCGCAGCGGATGGTGGAGTTGGCGGCGCAGCAGCCGGGATTTCTGGGGATCGAAAGCGTCCGTGGCGCGGATGGGCAGGGGATCACCGTGTCGTATTGGACGAGCGAAGAGGCGATTCGTGGCTGGCGTGATCAAGTCGAGCACCGCCTCGCTCAACAGCAGGGTCGAGCGAAATGGTACGCGCGGTTTTCGCTCCGGGTCTGCCGCGTCGAGCGGGCGTGCGACTTTGCCTCCGGGTAATTATGAGGCAATGAGATTGAGAAGCAGTCTCGGGAGCGGGCGTGCTAAGTGATTTCGGCATTTGGAGTTAGTTCGCTCTGGACAGTCTGCCAATCCTGGCTAAGATTCCAAAAGTTCAAAGACAAAGGAGCCCACCGTGGATAAGATCAAAGTCGTCGAAAAGCTAAACGAATGCCTCCGCCACGAATGGACGGGAGTGGCTCAATACGCTCAAGCGGGATTCGTGGTCGCCGGACTGTGGCGAGAAGTCTATTCCGATATGTTCTTTGACAACGCGAAAGAGTCGTTCGGCCACGCCAAGCAAGTCGGCGAAAAAATTGTCGCCTTGGGCGGTTTGCCGACGGTCGAGCGGAATGCCGTCAAGCAGACCAGCGATCTGGTGGAGCTGCTCAATTTCGCGCTCGAATTCGAATCGAAAGCCGTCAAGCTCTACAACGAGACATTGCTGCTGGCAGCCGGAGACCGCGCTCTGGAGGTGTTCATCGAGAACATCCTGGAGGAAGAGCAGGATGGCGTGGACGAGCTGACCCGCATCCTCCGCGATCCGAAGGCCGTCGCCGCTTCCTCGGGCGCTGCCAAAGTGGGCTAATCTGGGCGATTCTACCGCCCAACTGTCCAGTCGAATCGCCGTTTTTCGTGAAAATTCATTTAGACGGATGCCGCGGCTAATCGTCCGCCATAACTCCGCGATTTGTCGTGTTTAAGGCGGTTTATCTGCCGTAAGGCTTCTCTCGCTCGCAGCGTATTCCGCGGACGTAACAGAATGTCTGCGGAATTATCTTGCCAAGTCGCTTGACTTGTCGCCCAGCCAAACAAGAATAGCAGGACATGTAACCGGGGAAAAACTGTTGGTTAACTGCACTAAGTTGTCTGCAATCCCGGCGGCATGTGTCACCTGGAAGTGGCGGGATGCCGCTAATTCACTAAAAGTTCGCATCGAAAGCCGTGATCGGCCCAGGGTCTCGTCGCGGCTGCCTACCGCAACCCGCAACTTGAAGGAGCGTTTCGAATGTCCAAGTCGTCTTCCGCGGACGATGTGAAGCTCGCCACCAACTACGACACGTTGCGGGCGACCCTGCAAACGAAGCCCTTTGCCGACCGACTCGACCGGCCGCTTGCGTTCTGGGCCCTGCCCAGCGACCGGCGATTGCCGACTGCTCTGCTGGGCAGAACGCTGCGGGAGTTATTCGCTCAGTCCTTCGACCAGCTGGCCGCCACCGCGGGCATCGGCCGCAAGAAGCTCGAAACCCTGATTAAACTGCTGGTCCGCGCCACGAAAGAAGACGCCGTGGGCGCGAGCGTCGAGAACCTGCCCGGTGCAGAGGAAACGCCGGCCGATGGCCGCGACGAATCGGGAAAATTCGATCCGCTGCGAGTCTCGGAAATGGTCTGGTCGAAGTGGCGGGAGACGGTCCGGCGCCAAGGCATCGGCGGCGAGAAGCTGGGCCGGCTGACGCCCTCGCTCCAAGCGCTGCCTTCCGTCGTCTGGAATACGCCACTGTCGTTCTATCTTGACCAGACGCTGAACGAAATTCGCAACCTCAAGACGCACGGCGAGAAGCGCGTGGCCGTCGTGCTGGAAGTCTTCCACACGATCCACGAAATGCTCGACCACATCGATCCGCAGGGCGACCTGGCCGTGCGGCTGGCGCCGCGGACGATTGTCGCGGCTGAGGAATATATGGTCGAAGCCAAGAGCCGGTCGTTCCCGCCGGGCCGCGAGGAGATTGAGCAGAACCTGATCGAGCCGATCGTGCAGCAGCTTGCCATCGACGCGGGCGACACCGTGGCCAAGCTCTCGCGGGGCCGCTTGGGCGTCGGCTCGAACGCCGAGTCGGTCCGCAACCAGAGCAAATCGCTGGGCGTGACGCGGGCCCGCGTATATCAAATGCTTGAGGAATGCCACAACGTGATGAGCATCCGCTGGCCCGACGGCCGCCGGCAGCTCGACGAATTCGCCCAGTGGCTCGACGAGAGCTACGCCTCAGCCGAGTCCGCCAATTTGCTGGCCAGCTTCCGCGAGCTGCTCTATCCCCTCAAGTTCGACTCCGTCGCCGAAACGCTCCGCGCCGAAGCCTCGTAGTTGTTGCAGCCGCTATGCCTGCTCCCGACCATCTCGCCGAGCTGGCCCGGCAGGTTCGCGGCGATACGTTGCGGCTGCTCGAACGAACGCCCGAAGATTGGCTGACGTTCGCCCCGGCTGGCACGTCGAATCACATCCTCTGGCACTGCGGCCACGCCCTGTGGGTGCAAGATGTCCTCTTCATCGAGCCTGCGACCGGCCGCTCGGAGCTGCCGACGGGTTGGGACGAGACCTTTGGCATGGACGGCCGCCCTGTCAAAGAGACGAATGCCCGCCGGCTTTGGCCAGCCCGCCTTGAGATCGAGCGGCTGCTGACGGCGCAGCTATCCCGGGTGCTCGATCTGCTCGCCTCGCTGCCGGCGGCCAAACTCGCCGCGGATGCGCCGCGACTCGAAGGCTACGGCAGCCGCAATCTGCAATCCTGCTTCATCCACGCCTGGCACGACGAAGCCAAGCACCAGGGCGAAATGTACCTGCTCTTCAAGCTGCGGCGGGGCTGACTTCGTCGGTCCAGACGCGGAACGACTGGAGCTGGTTGATGCCGAAGGTGGTAGTGAGGGCGACGTCGGCGGCGTCGCGGCCGCGGGCCATCAGGACGCGGCCGATGCGGGGGACGTTGTTGCGGGCGTCGAAGGCATACCACTGGCCGCCGAGGTAGGCCTCGAACCAGGCGCTGAAATCCATCGGATACGGAACGGGCGGCACGCCGATGTCGCCCAGGTAGCCCGTGCAGTAGCGGGCCGGAATGTTGCAGTTGCGGCAGAACGTGATGGCCAGGTGCATGAAGTCGCGGCAGACGCCGACCCGCTCGCGATAGACCTCCAGGGCGGTGCGGTTGGCGCGGGCCAGTTGATAGTCGAAGCGAATGTGCCGATGCACGAAATCGCAAATCGCTTGCACCCGCGGCCAGCCGGGCGGAGTTCGTCCGAACATGCTCCACGCCAGGTCCTTGAGTTCGCTATCGACCTCGCAGTACCGGCTGGCGAGCAGATACAGCAGCACCTCGTGCGGCAAGTCCTGCACCAGGGCTTGCGACGCCTGCGGCGCTTGCAAGTCCGGTAGGCCACAGTCCTCGACCAGGGCCTCGTTGCGAAACACCACGCGTCCGGCCGGCGCGATCAGCCGTCCGCAGCGGTTGCCGTACAGGTCGTAGTATTCGGAAACCGGCAGCCGGGGCGTAACTTCCAACCGGTCCGGCTTGCGGGTGGTTAACTCCCGCGTGGTATGCAGGTACAGCATCAGCACCATCGGCGCCGGCTGCGGGGAAACAAAGGCAATCTCGTAGCCGACCTTGATGAGCATCAATCGAACAACGTCATTCCCGTCCGTTTGCGCAGCGGCGGAGCGGGGCAGGAGCGCAGGTAGCTGAGCACGTCGGGAAGCTGAGCGATAGCTAACGCCAGGCAGGAATCGGCGCCGCCATAGTACATGCGGATCGCGCCGGTGGCCTTGTCGTGAATCCAGCCGCAGGGGAACACGACGCCGTTGACGTCGCCTTGCCGCTCGTAGGGCATCTCGGGCGCGAACATCCACTCGTCGCTGCGGCGCAGCACTTGCCAGGGATTCTCCAAATCGAGGAGCGCCAGGCCGAGCCGGTACAGGCAGCCGCCGGGAGTGTGCCGGACGCCGTGATACATCAGCAACCAGCCTTCGGGCGTTTCCAGCGGCGGCGGGCTGAGGCCGATCTTGTTCGCGTCCCACCACGCGCCGCGGCGGGCGTGCAGCAGAATGTGGTGATCGCCCCAGTGCGTGAGGTCCGGCGAAAAGGACAGCCAGATGTGCGCACCGGAGCTGCCGGCCGACACCGGCCGGTGGATCATGGCGTACCGATTGCCGAAGCGACGCGGAAAGACGGCTGCGTCCTTGTCCTCCGGAGGCATGACGGGCCCCAGTCGCGAAAAGGACGTGAAGTCTTTCGTCCGCGCCAGCGAGACCATCGGTCCGCTAGGCGAATAGGCGGTGTAGGCGATGATCCATTCGTCGCGTTCCTCCACCCAGGTCAGGCGCGGGTCTTCGACGCCCCACAGTTCTTCGGAGAAGTTCGTCGGGTCCGGCGCGAAGCTGGGCTTCGAGTCGATTTGCCAGTTCGAGACGCCGTCGTTGCTGCGGGCGACGGACAGATGGGAGTGGCCGCGGCGATCTTCGACGCGGACCAGCAAGATCGTTTCGTCTCCCACCTGGCAGGCCCCCGCGTTGAATACGGTGTTGGCCGGATACGGCCAATCCTGGGCCGTCAGGATTGGATTATTCGGATGGCGATGAAACAACTCCTTGTACAGATTCGGTTTTTTCGATTCTCGCAGCATTCCGGCGTGCCTCTAAAAAATAGGTTGTGGACCTCACTCGACCCATCGCCTAAGCGCTGGCGACGGCGGACTTCGTACGTTTTCGCAGCGCTTCTTGGGCAGCAAAGCTATGCAACTCAGTCCACAGATACGCGAGCGTCGATTCGGCGCCCTGGTTGCGATTGACTCCCGCCGGCTCCAGGCCGTCGAAGCAGGCCCCGACCTGCACGTCGGCCAGCGGCTGATCCTGGCTGTTCTGCCCGTGGAACCAGCCGTGTGCTCGCAGAAAAACCGCCAGGTATTTGTCGTCGCCCCGCAAATCCAATCCGGCCAGCGCGGCGGCAGCCATGGTGGCCGCTTCGACGGGCTGCTGGTCGTAGAGCGACTTCTCCTCGCCATGCGAGTACCAGTCGCGATTGCCGATCGGCCAAAAAACCTGGTCGGCCGTCGTCACCAGGTCGAGAAAGGCAAGCGACGACTCCGCGACGGCGAGAAACGCCTCCGCGGGCCAGCGCTGGGCCGCGTCGAAAAGCGCGTGCGGCAACACGGCGTTGGCATAGGTCATCCGCGACTCGAACCACGGCCAGTCCGGCCGTTGCGAGCGGTGATAACATTCGACGAGCCGGTCGGCCGCTGACCGGGCGACGCCCTCCAGCGGGCCGATGTCCTGCACGCCGGCCCGCCACAAATGGGCCCAGGCTTGAATCACGTAGGCTTGGGCCCGCAAACTCCGCAGCTCGGCCAGGGCCGGCAACACCGCGTCGAGCAGCTCGCGCGCCAGCTCGCGGTATCCGGCCGGCAAACGGCTGCCGAGCACTTCGGCCAGCGCCAGGACCGCCTGGCCCTGGCAATCGCCCGTTCCCGCGGCATCCAACCAATCGCGTTGGTAGCTGAGGAAATTGTGGAATCCGCGGACCGGGCAGCGGGCGTGCTCCAGAAAGCTCAAATAGCAGGTCACTCGTGCCAGCATTCGATCGTCCGGGTACTCGCCCCACAATCGAGCGCACAGCCGCAGCGCGCGGGCATTGTCGTCGGTCGTATAGCCGCTCTCGCGGCGTGGGATGCTATAGATGGCGTGCTGAATCAGCCCCGTCGAGTCCGTCAGGCGGTCCAGATGATCCAGCGGCAGGCGGCTGCGAGACTGCATTACATTCCCCGTTGCGAGAATTCTTCGCGGTGAATCTTGCCGCCCAGAGGCGAGCTCTGGCGACTGAACTTGGCGGACATCTGCCGGCTCTCGGCCACGATCTGGCTGAAGAAGTCCAGATATTGCCGGCCGACGTTCGGCCAGAACATCGGCCGGGCGTACTGATACGCCTTGCGCCGGGTTTCAGCCAACAGCGGGGCATCGGTCAAGAGCCGCAGCGTCGCCGCGGCCATGGCGCCGCTATCGGCAAAGGGCACCAGCAGCCCCCGCCCGTCGGCGAGGACTTCTTCGGCGTAAAGATAAGGAGTGCTGACCACTGCCCCGACAGCAGCCATGGCGTAGGCCATCGTGCCGCTGGCGATCTGGTCCTTGCCCGGATAGGGAGTCACAAAGACTTCGCAGGCCTGCAGATGGACGAGCAGCTCGGCGAGGCTGAGATACTTGTTGACGAAGCGGATGTTGTCACCAACTCCCAGCGAGTGGGCGAGCTCGACCAGGCTCTCGCGATACGCCTCGCCCTCCTGCCGCTTCACCTGCGGGTGCGTCACGCCCACGATCAGATACGTTGTTTCCGGGCAGGCACCCACAATTTGCGGCATGGCCCGGATCATGTACTCCAGCCCCTTGCCGCGGTTGATGAGTCCAAACGTGCAGATCACCCGGCGGCCCGCGAGCCCCACTTCCGCCTTGTGACGCTCGTCGCGCTCGAAGGCGACCGTCGGCACGCCATGCGGAATGACTTGCACGGACGAACTCGAAACGCCATACACATCGGCTAGCAGCTCCGCGGCAATCTCGGTCATTACTATGATGCCGCGGCTGTTGGCCGCCAGATTCTGGACCAGGCGCCGCGGCAGCGGATCGGGCGTGGTCTGCAGCGTGTGAAAGGTGGTGACGATCGGCTTCTCGCAGTTGTGCATGAAGTCGAGGATGCGGCCGCCCCATTCGTCGGGATACAGCCCGAATTCGTGCTGCAAGCTCACCACGTCGCATGGGCCATTGTTGGCCACATCCGCGGCCAGGCAATAGGCACTCCGGCGGCTGTTGTCAATGATGTGGACCACGCGCGGATCGCTGCTGGGAATCGTCCGCGTCTTTTGGATCGCCGCGACCGACGACACGCTCTCGCCGGCCGCAAGATCCACGGCGTCGGCCGAATCCTTCGTGAAGGTTGCCAGCCCGCACTCTTCCGGCGGATAGGTCGATAGAAATAGGGGTCGCACGAATTCGATGGGTCACCTCCTCCAGTGAGTTGTGGCTTTGGCGGACGCTGGGGCGACTAGCTTTCGCCGCCAATGACTTTCCGGTCCTTCTTCCGCGGTTTGCCATTCCCAGACGAATTCACGGCCATGAGTTGGACTTCCAGCTCGATGAACTTGCCGGCCAGCGGGTGGTTGGCGTCCACGATCACGGAATCGGAGTTGATCTCGACGACCGTGACGCGGCGGCGGCGACGGGCCAGCCCCTGGACCGCCGACAGCCGCTTGCCGACTTCCAGGACGAGGTCCTGGGGAAATCGCGCCCGCGGGATTTTGACAATCAGCTTGGATTGGACGGCGCCGTACGCCTCCACAGGCGGCAGTGAAAGCTGCTTGCGTTCTCCTGGCGCCATCCCCACGACGCCGTGGCTGAGCGTGGGAAAGACATCGCGGCTGCCTACCAGGAACACCAACGTCTTCGGTTTCTTGCGCCGATCGGACCCGGCATCGGGAGGAAGCTGCAAATACTGCACTCTGACCTGGTCGCCAATTTGAGCGGTGCTCATGTTTTTTCAGCCTTTCAATCAGGCAGCCGGTCGCAGAGCGATGGCTGGCACGGCAGCGGCGACCTTCACGGACGCAGCTCGCAGGTAGGGGGCGTTTTCTAAGGTGTATTCCAGGCGCTGGCCTTTGCGCAGGTCGTCGAAGCCGTTTCGGTTCTCGACGACCTCGTGAGAGAAATAGACTTCGCGTCCGTCGGCATCTTCGATCAGGCCGTAGCCCTTATCGTTGCGATCGGGAACCAGCCGCGAAGTGGGCTGAAATCTCTGCTGCGACAAGTGGACGAGCTTCTTCAGTATTCCAGTGGGCATGCGCGGATTCCTGCGCTAACGACGCGGGTCGCAGCGCTACGGGGCGTTTTGGCGGATGAATTTCTCGAGGTCGGCATTGGAGTTGCCCTCGCTGAAGTCCGGTCGGGCTTGGACGGTGAGCCTGGGATAACGCCGGGGTTTGGTGTACTTGGCGTACTTGCCCGGGTCGGGGAAGGTTGGATCGGTGAAGTTCTCGGCCAAAAAGCCGATCCGAAAGCCCTTGCAGTCGTAGAGCACGCCCTCGACGAACCAGCCGATATGCAGACCGCGCCAACCAAACACTTGCTCGCCATCGATACAGGCGACAACGTGGCCGTCCCAGGTATAGATGTTGTTCTCGCCGTCGGCGGAGATGTAAACCCGCGGCCGGCGATGGGCGTCGTACAGCGTCTTTTCCATAGATCGAACTCACTTTCAACGTTGAAGGAATAAGCCGTGCAGCGCGACAATCCACCGTGGATCAGGTGAGCGCCCGCATGGCGTAGGTGCGATAACCGAACAGCGCCACCATCGTCCCGACAATCGCCATCAGCAGAATGCGGCCATCGAAGGCCGTCACCGAAACACCGGCGACCAGTGAGCCCAGCAGCCCGCCGACGAGGCCGCCGGCCACTCCGATCAGGATTGTGCCCACGATTCCCGCGGGGTCAGGCCCCGGCACGAGGCGCTGCGCGGCGAATCCCGCGGCGAGCGAAAATGCGATAATGACGAAAATCATGATTCCCATGGCGTTCTCCCAAAAAAGGACCTGGCCGTTTCCGCGATGGGCCGAGGCGTTAGGGCTGCGGCCCGTCGGTTCGTTCCTCGCCGGTTCCCGGAGCAATGACCGCTAGCGGCGTGCGGTTCTGCCGCACGCTCGCGGAGGCAATGCTCAACAGGATTCCATTGCCCATCCCGTCCAACTTGACGAGGCAATTGCCGTCGCGCCCCAAACGCACCAACAGGCCGCTCGATCCTCGCAGCAGGCCGCGCCGGATTTCGACCGCCTGCCCGACCACCAACGGCCTTTCCCGATGTCGGCGCGCGTCGCGAAACGCCTGGTTTGCCATGCATACCTTCCGTGTGTACGCGCCCGTTGATCGACATGAGTCTTGGCCTCGCTGTCACCGCTTGCGATTCCGCCCTTGTTCCGGTACTAGCGATCGGCCGGCGCCTTGTCGCCAGAACCTGCGGCTGGCTCCGTCGCCTTGCCGACCAGTTCGCTCGTCTTTTTCTGCACCGCGCTGGCATCTTCCTGCATCTTGTCGCGGTCGAGAGTCAGGTTGACGTTGACCTTGTTGCTCCCCGCATCGGGACTGCGGCTCGAGAGGGTGAACCAACCCCGGTAGAAGCCCACGGCGACCACGCCGATGACCAGCACCAGCACCACGGTAATGATGTTCCTTTTCATGACTCACTCCTCCGATCCTTGACGCTTTGCACTTTGCACTTTGCCGTCCGCGCTCTCCGCTCGACTACCGTCCGGTGTTATTCCAGCAACAAGAAACAAAAAAGCCGACGTGCCGCTGCTGCCTGTAGGCATTGCGGCACGTCGGCTTACTGGTTAACAAGCCTCCCGGCCTGGCCGGGCTGCCCTTTATCTAGTCGTCCGACTATTCAAATGGTTGGTCAACGTCGTGATGCCACGCATCGACTTCACCAACTCATTCAATTATAGCTTAACCCGCGGGCTCAACAAGGACTAATCCGAGGTCGGCCCAACCATCAACGTCAGGGATTCGTGGAATAGACGCTGCGGCGGGCCTCTTGAAGCGTCGAATAAGTGTTCGAGGCCGACATGTCGTTTTGATTCCAGACGATCCAGCGATTATCGGCGACGGTGGTCGTCCACCAGGCGGCGCCGTCGGCCGCGATGAGTGTTGTCGAGGCAGCGAGCAGCTCGCGGCGCGAAGCAAAACCAAACCGCTCTGCAAACAGGTCTTCCCGAAAATCTGGGATCGTTTCGCGCTCCGCCGCTCCATCCACAGCATCCTTCGCCAGGACGGTTGATCCCGCCTGGTGAATGAGGATTTGAGCCTGCATCTCGACTCCCTGCGGAATGGGTGCCTGATGCTCGCAGCCTGGCGGATAGACCGGAGCTGGCGGCGGGGGATTGTCTCCGGCTGTCTTCCGAACTTGCTTCTCGGATGGGTGTGCAATCTCCATTACAGAATCCTACTTATGAAGGTGAGTTTTCTGGCTGGGGGCCAAGCTACCGGGTCGCTTCATCACGACGCCCCCGCCATGACGAGTGGAGCGCGCTCTGGCTGCGGCTGATGCTCGGCCGGCGACAGGGGCGGCGGGTTCATCAGGCGGATCTGTTCCTGTGCGTCGGCCAGCGTCGCAACCACGCTGGCGCCGCAGCCGATGCGCTCTGTGGCCTTGGCCAGGTCGCCCGGGGCGTCCCACAATCCCACGACCAGCTTCGCCTTGGGAAGATGGCCGCGGAGGCGTTTGCAAAGGTAGCGCGCATGCATCACCGCGGCAGGCGGTGTGGCGGAAATGCAAATCACATCGGCGGCGTGCCGCTCGACAAGATCGACCATTTCACTGGCCAAAGACGCAACCGAGACGGTCTGTACAACGCAGCCGCTCGTCTCCAACACCTGCGCCAGCATCAGGGCGGTGATTTCATCTGCCTCGGTCCGCGCAGGCAGGCAGAGGATATTCAGCTTGGAAGAGCCGGTCTCCGTCGCCCCTAGCGGATCGCCATTGGTTGCGGGCAAAGCCGCGGCGTCCTTGGCCGTCCGCAGTTCCTGCTCGCGCTCGCCCCGGTCCTCAATCATCTCCTTCAGGCATTGCAGGATGAACCGGTGCTTGCCTTCGTCGAGCTCGCCGAGCCGCGAGTGTGTCTCGGTCAAGGCCAAGGCCGGGATCAGCACCGTGTCATAGACTTCGGCCAGCGGCCGGTGCTCCAGATCGTCCTCGAACAACTCGGCAGCCTCTTCCTGATCTCCCGCCAAGAGGCGCTGAAAGATCCGCTCTTGCGGCTCAAACACCGGCTCTGTGCCCAGCAGAATGTCCAGGAATGACAGCTGCGGCACGTGCTTGCCGACGACCAGCACGCACACGGTCAACGGGGTCGCCAGCAGCAACCCGACCGGTCCCCACAACCAGGTCCAGAAGACAGCCGCGAGCATGACCGCCACCGCCGACACGCCGGTATGCTTGCCATACAGCCAGGGCTCCAGAAGGTTGTTGTTGAACAGCTCCAGCGCCACGAACAGCAACACGGTCAGGATTGTCGCGCCCCAACCCGTCGAGATTGCCATCGACAGGCAAATTGGCATCACGGCGGCAATCCACGGGCCGATGTAGGGAATGAACCTCAGGGCTGCAGCCAGGATGCCCCACAGGACGGCATTGGGCACGCCGATCAAGTACAGCCCCGTGCCGACCGTAATGCCAAACGTCACATTGAGCAGGAACAGAATCGAGAGATAGCGGCTGACCCGCGCGCCGGCGTCTTGCAGCATCTGCGTGGTCAGGGTGATGTGTCCCTTGCCGACCAGATGGATGAAGCGATCGCGCAGGTCCTCGCGCCGGAACAGGAAATAGACCACCAGCACGATGACGATGCCGCTGGTTCCGAGCACTTCGAATAGCGTGCCGAACAGACCGCCGAAGACTTGCAGGGGGCTCGCCGGCGAGGAGAGAACGCGGACCGAAAAGGGCAGCTCATTCGTTCCGCGGGGCTCGACTGCTTGATCTGCCGGCGAGAGCGTCGGGCCTATTCCCTGCGCTGATTTGGTCAACTTGCTCAGCGCCACGCTGGCATATTCGTTGACCGAATTCAGCTTCGCTTCGATATTGCGCTGATACTCAGGAACTCGAGGCGCGAGGCTGCTGATCTGCACCGCGGCCGTCCAGACGGCGAGCCCCAGCACGAGGAAGCCCAGGCTGGCCGTCACCAGCACCGCCGGAATCCGCCCCAGCCGCCGCCGCTCCAACCAATCGCAGACCGGGCTCAGCAAAAAGCTAAGCAGCACCGCCAGCGTCAAGGGAACCAGCAACCCCTTAGCCAGGTACAGAGCTGCCACGACCACGGCGATCGACGCCAGCGTCAGCATCCAGGATGATTTTGCGGCTTTGTCTGGGTTGGCCATAAGAAGTTCTGGGTTGTGGTGCGCTATTCGGCCCTACCAGGGCTTGAGTTTCCACCCCAGCACAAAACCAATGCCTAAGCACCACAGGGCGACGACTTCCGGCCGCTCGCGGGCGTATTGCCGAAAGTACTCGACCAGGTCGCTGGACGGCGTCTGCCGCTCGCCCACCTCGTGAACGTCCCGATCATTTTGTTCGGCTGAGTAGGTTGGTTCTGCATTCATCTCACGGTTCTCCAAGAGTTGTCGGTGTTGTTCTTTCGCGAAATCCGGCTGCGCTCGAGTACCTTTTTGATCCACCGCAGGTTGCGGACGAGCTCCTGCTGCGAGCGCCCTAACACCGCCACTCGCTGGCGGACTTGAAACCAGCCGATCGCGCACAAGACCGCGCTCACAACGGTTCCCACGGCAGCCGTGATCAGGAAACTCGCGGCAGGGGATGTTTGAAGGACTTGGACGAGGAGCAGCGCTATCGCTGCCAGCGCGATGGGAAAGCAGGCGAGGCCCAGCGCCACTCCCGCTATCAAGACCAGCCCCGGAACGAACGCGCGCCGGCCGCATTCTTGCACGTCGGCGGCCAAGAGCTGGCCCTGCAATTCCGCCAAGGTCAACACATTGTGCGCGAACTCGCCGACGTCTTGCGCCAGGGCGTTGGAGGTGGTCGGGGGCGAGCCGTTGCGCTCGCTTACCTTCGCTTGATGATCCATCCGAGCAGGACCCCTATGCAAAATGCCGCGCCGATTCCCGTCACCGGATGCGCTTGGACATACGATTCGACTTGACGCAGCCGGTCGGCAATCTGCTTTTGAGCCAGGCGCCGCCACTCTGGAATAGCCGCCGGCGACGCCTGGCCGCTGCGCTTCGGAGGCGGCAGAAGTTTCGGAATGCGGTTGATCATGATGGATCCACCGGTGGTGACTTGGGCCCCGCCGGGGGAAAGAGCCGGCCAACTTGCTGCAGGGCGTACGACGAGACTGCCCGCATCGCCAGATTGCTCACCAGCGACAGCAGCATGCCGCTTGCGCCGCCTTGCCGCGGCAACTGAGACGACGCGAGCGCGCGGCCCTGGTTTGCCAACCTGGCCAGCGCTTCCCAAGGGCGTCGCGGAACGATCAGGTAGCCGGCCACTGCAGCGGCGCCCAAGCAGACCCACGGATAACTCCGCACATAGGAGCGCCAGTCGCCCATGTCGCGAGCGCCCTCGACGATCTCTTGAACGTCTTCGTCCAAGTCGCAGCGGACCGCTTCCATCCGCCGCCGGATGGCTGTCGTAGCGGGCGAATCGTGCAGCAAACTCTCCACGGCTGATTCCTTGTTCTCTTAGGCCGCCATGTGTTTCGACAACGACTCGGGCAGGACGGCGGCGATGGCATCCAGGATTTGGCGGCCGACTTTCTCGGCTGCCAGCTCCGTCCGCTTGGCCAACGACGGCGGAGGCACGGCGGGGCCGCCGAGCATGGCTCCCAGGGCCACGCCGATCCCCAAACCAACGCCAAACACAACGAGGACCGACGACAACGGGTAATCGCTTATCACCCCGTCGGACTTCGCGACAGCACGTGCCGTGGACGGCACAACCGGCAACCTCTTTTGTCCAATGCTCATATCATCACTCATCCTGTAAAAGGTCTAGTTCGATGCCGCAGTGTTAGCGCCGCAAAAGCAGGCCCACGACCACGCCCGTAATGACGCCGGCGCCGAAACAAACCGCCAACGATTCGGCCGGTCTGCGCCGCACCATGCCCTCCACTTCGGCGTATCCCTCGCGTACCGAATCGGCGGCTTGCTTGGACGTTGCCTGAACGGATTCGGCCGCGTGCTGCGCATACGCGCGGACCGCCTCGCCCGCCTGGCCGATCGCGGAAGCCCCGTTGGAACTGAATTGCTCGAAAAACTGCTCGATGCTTTCGCGGGCCTCTCCCGTCTTCCGCTGGATCGTGCCCACCAATTGATCCACATTTCCATTGAAGACCAAAACATCGTCGTCCGTGAGCGAGCCCCATTTGCTCCGCAGCTTCCCTTTGATCTCGTTCCAGTTTCCCTGCAGTGTTTGTTGATTGATCATCGTTCGATCCTTCTTCCTTTCCTGTAAGATCAGCGACCTTACTGCTAGTTCCTGGGCGTGTTCTTCTTTTTGCCTTTGGACTTTTCCTGGGGCGCATCCGGCGGTTTGTCGTTGGATTCGGCGGGCGGCGATTCCTTCGGTTCAACTTTGGACTTTCCCTTCGGCTCCGCCTTTGGCCGTTCGGGGCGTGGCTCCGCCTTCGGCCGTTCGGGCTTTGGCTCCGCCTTGGACGCCTTCGGAGCGGACTTGGGCGCTTCCGCGGGCGGAGCGTCCGTGGTTGGCCGCGGCTCCACGAGGACCGATTTGGTCTTGCCGCGGACTGGCCTCGCGGTCGGCGCGATCTTGGGATCCGGCGGCGGAGCTTCGTCCAGCTTGGGCGGAACGTGGTCCTTGTCGAGCCGATCGGCCGGCAGGGACACGATCGGCGACGGCGGCAGCTTCACCCGGGTTGGCTGGAATTCGCGGGGTGACTTCGACTTGGCGGCAGCCGCATCCGCTGCCGCATCCTCCAGCTTTTCCCGCTGCTCGCGGAGCTGCCGGACCGCTTGCTGGTGCTGGGCGAGCTGTTGCCGCTCGGCCGTGTCGAGCGATTTCAGCTTCAGCGGATGTTCCTGGTTCTTGGCCAGCTCAGCCAGCGAGGCGGCCATCACGACGTTCTGCCGATTCGGCGCACCGGCGGTCGCTATGCGGGCCTGGTCCGTCCAGGTGCGCGGCGGCCGCGCACTAGCGTTATCGCGGCGGTTCTGGAAATCCGCTTGGATGTTCTGTTCCCAGCCGCGGTCCTGGCGATGGACCCACCGCTGCTGCGCGTAGAACGGATCGTAGCCATACCGGCTGGAGTTGTACGAAAACCACGGCGAGTAGCCGGCCGTGGCGTAGGTGGCTGCGTAAAAGTCGCCGTAGTAGTAGTGGCCGTAGCCCGTTCTCAAGAACAGGTGGCTGGCAAACACCGCCGGATTGATCGCCACAGATGGCGAGTAGGAAAAGCCGCGCTGCGTGTAAATGCCCGAGTTGAAATACACCGGCGCGTATAAGACTCCGCGGCGGGCCACGGAATGATCGTAGTAGCCATCGACGAACACATAGCCGCGGGGCGTCCATACATAGTGGGCTGGAACCCAGTCCCAATCGGATTGCCCCGCCGCCCAGTAGCCAGGACGCCAGGCGTAGCGGTTCTGCTGCCAGAGCCAAGAGCCGGGCAGCCAGCGGTGGTCCGGCGAAGGCGCTGCGACGTTCGGTCCCACTTCAACCGTCGCCGGCGGTTCGGGGAGGTATTCCACTTCGCTCGCTTTGGCGTCGGCCCAATAGCCGCTCGTCCATTGAGCGCCGCCAGCGGAGCGGCCCCAATATCCGCTCACCCATTGGCGACCGGGCGGCAAGGACCGCCAGATGCCGCTGACCCACAAGTAATCGGTACGTTCGTCGTCCCAGGCCCAATAGCCGGAAATCCAGGCCACGTTGGCGCCCTCCGGACGCTGCTCGGGCGGCGCTTCCTCGATGGGGGCCGGCGGCGCTTTCGGCGCGACGAGGCCCGGTTCGGGATCGAAGGTCACCGTCTCCGCGAAGGCTTCATGCACGGGACCGCGCGTGAGCACTTCGACTCCATCTGGCGCGCCCGGCGGACCCCGCTGGAAAGCAGTCGCCTGATTCAGGCCAATGGCCACACACAGAGCCAGCAGGGCGGCGACGATGCCGATGCTGAGAATACGCATAACGTTCATAAATCTTGTTCTTATTAGTTGTGTTTCGTTCGCTGCACTGCCGGCTTCCTCGTGCAGCCGGCCGGGCGCTGGCAAGTGGCCAGGCGCCCGGCAGTTCGTTGCTGCCCTATCTGAATCCTTGGCGACCTTAGAGGGCCGCGAAGTCCAGATTCTTCTCGATTGCTTCGACCCGAGTCGCTGCATACGGCGCAGTGCTCTCGAGCGTGACGCGGACCTTCAAGCCCGGCTTCAAGTCGGCGGCCTTGCAGACTTTGCCGTCACAAGTGACGTTGGCGGTCGTCGTCAACGTGTAGGTCTGCGCTTCCGAGCCCTGCGTCGGCATCACCACCAGCTTGTTGCCGGTGACGCTGACCACTTTGCCGTCCTGGCGGGTGCTGGCGAAGTCCGCATTCTTGTCCAGCCCTTCGATCCGGCTGACGACGGTGTTGCCCTCGCCCTGCGTGGTGACGCGAATCCTCGTGCCGGCCTTCAGATCGGCCGCCAGGCAGGACTTCCCGTCCAGGGTCAGTTTGGCTTCCTTCGTCAGAGCGTGGGAATGCTCCTTGCCGTCCTTGGCGGTCATGACCAGCTTTTCGCCGGTGATGCTGACCAACTTGCCGTCGTGCGTGACCGGCTCGGCGGCCTGGGCCGCCAGCGTGGCCGCGCCCAACAGGAGGGCCAGCGCCAACGACGCCACAGAAATCATGCGGAATGACATTCGGTAACCTTTTCCTTACGGAACTGCTCAGACCATACGCGGACGCAAATACGCCCGCTCCTAGCTCCACCGTCTCGGACCGCTGAGTCCTTCAGTCCGAGGGCCTGCCGCTGGAAGCTGAAATCAATCCAGTTTCCAGGCGTTCGGCTGGCCTTCCCAACAACCCGCAAGAGAAGACGCTACGGTCAGTGTCGCGGCAGTTTCCAGCGCGGCATCGGCAAAGCCTGGGCGATGCCGCAGTCTCCCAAAAGGGCGAACTGGCGACGTGCCGACCGAGTCAATCTATTGGGCTATTCATGAATCGTTTGATGAGTTTGGACTCTCTACAGCACTCGCTCGATTCCCGCGTTGATCCGCGAGTGCTCATCGAGGGGCGTCCGGGCCCGCGTCGCGTTGGGCACTTCGATGCCCAGGGCGCTGGCGAGGGCCACCTGATGGTCTTGCTCCTGCACCAGGATGTCGCGGATATGTTCGGCGATCGCGTACTCCCCCAAGGCTTCGCATTGCTGCACGCGCTGGCGGTAGTGATGGATCGTGTCGGTCTCGGCTTCCAGGTCGAACCGCAGCATGTCTTCCGCCTTGGCCGACGTACGCACCGGCTTGGGCTCCGTCACGGGCATTCCGCCCAGATAGTCGATCTGGCCGGCGAGGATCAGGGCGTGCGACAGCTCCTCGGCGGCGTGCTTTTCCAGCTCCGCGGCCACGTTCATGTACGCCGCGCCCTTGAGCGTCTGCGAATAGACCACATAGGAAATGACCGCCTGGTATTCGCGGGCCAGGTCGTCGTTGAGCAGCGCGACCAGGTCCTCGCGCGTCACGCGCACTTCGCCGTTGGAATCGGCATGTCGGTTGGACATGTATTTCTCCTAGGAACTCCTAACCCAACCCACAATAACCCGACGCGTAAGCGAGGGATTTTTTGAGTTCGGGCCGTATTGAGAAAGGCCCTCGCTCACGCTTCGGGTTTGTGTTAGCAGTTCTAAATCACACGCAAGAGCAGCAGCACGATCACGATCAACAAAATCGTTCCCAGGCCGCCGCTGGGGGCGTAGCCCCAACTTCGGCTGTGGCCCCAGGTGGGCAACGAGCCGAGCAGCATCAGGATCAAAATCACCAGCAAAATAATACCGAGCGTTGACATTGCAGATCTCCTTGGATCAATGGACCGAACACACAGGAACCGCCCACAGATGGCTTCCGAGGGAAGCCATCAGGATCTTGAACAGAAGGAAGCGAAGGCAGCGAAGAGTAGAGCGAGCCACCGACTTGCCTCTCCTCCTTTGCTTCCTTTGCTACCTTCTGTTCCCTCTCTGCCGCAGGCTCAACCCGACAGGATCGGCGGCCCCTCAGGGCAAGCTCCACCGCCATTCAGCTCGCCCCGCGCACACATTCGTTCCCAAATCTCCTCGCGATTCACGGGAATATCGGCATCGACCTGAAAGCCGAGTTTCACCTTCCCACCGGCGATTTCCAGCACTGTGACCTTGAGCACGCGGGACAGGCCGCCGCCGCCGCCCACTACGACCGATTCATGATTTTTTCTCGACAGAACTAGCACGAGGCACCTCCATTCGCCGACTTCACGGCCAGGCGCGAGCGCGGCGTACTGACGGCCCCATCCCGCTGACTGCCGTGCGCCCGCGGCCGATTCACGCGTGCGAGCTCCAGCATCAACAGCGTTTCCATGAGCGACGGCTCGACCGGCTTTAGGAGCACCAGGTCCATACCAGCTTCGAGGCACAGCCGGCGGGAGTGGTCATCGGCCCAGCCCGTGACCCCGATGATCAAGCAATGGTTGGCAAAGTCGAGACGCAGTTGCCTGGCGACCTCGCACCCGTCCATGAAGGGCATTTCCAAGTCCAGGAGCACGACGTCGGGGTGCTGGGCCGCCGCCACCTTCAGACCCGTGGCGCCGTCGTATGCCCAGCGGGCCGCATGCCCCCAGCGGCTGACCAGTTTGACCAGTCCGTCG
>Ga0184625_10000090_pt1 | contig 24770 bp, 26 predicted proteins | sample PLM3_30_b1_FD_133151 | JGI IMG/M metagenome (GOLD analysis project Ga0184625, IMG submission 133151) | Groundwater sediment microbial communities from an aquifer in East River, Colorado, USA - PLM3_30_b1 | ecosystem: Environmental > Terrestrial > Soil > Riparian zone | place: USA: East River... | reverse complement strand
GGGAGGTCATCACACGAATGTGAAGGTCGGCACCCCGCCGGGCAATGCTGTGTCGGGCGTCTGACAGCTCGTCCTCTACCGTTTGGCGCATGGAGGTAGCGATCCGCCGCGCCCGAAGCGCCGACGTGCGCGCCATCCGACGGCTGATCGACACCTACGCGGCCGATCGCAGGCTGCTGTCAAAGGCGACGGTCGCCCTCTTCGAGGACATCCAGGAATTCTGGGTAGCCGAACTCGCCCACGGCGGCGCCGTCGTGGGCTGCGGCGCCGTGCACGTGATGTGGGAGGACCTGGCGGAGGTGCGCACGGTCGCGGTCGACCCGACCTGCCGAGGGCAGAAGATCGGGCACCGCATCGTCTCGGCGCTCCTCGACACGGCCCGCGAGCTCGGCGTACGGCGGGTCTTCGTGCTCACCTTCGAGACCGACTTCTTTGGTTCGTTCGGGTTCGTTCCGATTGACGGCACGCCGGTGCCGCCAGACGTGTTCGAGCAACTGCTGCGCTCGTACGACGAGGGCGTGGCCGAGTTCCTCGACCTGGAACGGGTCAAGCCCAACACTCTCGGCAACACCCGGATGCTCCTACACCTTTAGGGTTGTGGGCGTGGGCCGAGTTGCGGGGATCGACAGGGTCGCGGCGGTTGACTGTGGCACGAACTCCATCCGGCTGTTGGTGGCGGACCTCCCGGACGACCCGGCGGGCTCGTTGACCGATATCGCACGGCGGATGGAGATCGTGCGTTTGGGCCGGGGCGTCGACCGTACGGGCAGGTTGGCTCCCGAATCGATCGAGCGCACCCGGATCGCCCTGGCCGACTACGCAGAGCAGATCTCGACGCTCGGTGCCCAGCGGGTCCGCATGGTCGCTACTAGCGCCACCCGCGACGCGGCGAACGCCGACGAGTTCCGGGCGATGGTGGTCGAGACAATCGGTGTCACGCCCGAGGTGGTGTCCGGCGATGAGGAGGCGCGCCTCTCCTTCGCCGGTGCCGTGCGTGGGCTCCCGCCACAGACCGAGCCACCATTTCTCGTGGTCGACATCGGCGGCGGTTCCACTGAATTCGTGCTGGGTCGCCAGACGGTCGATCACGCCATCAGCGTCGATATCGGTTGCGTCCGGATGACCGAGCGGCATCTGCACGACGACCCGCCGACCGGCGACCAGGTCCGGGCAGCGGAGGCTGACATCGCGGCGAACGTCGATCGGGCGCTGGAGGTCGTGCCGGGTCGGACCGCCCGTACTCTCGTCGGCCTGGCTGGTTCTGTGACCACCGTGACCGCACTCGGCCTCGGCCTGGACTCGTACCGGCCGGAGCGGATTCATCACGCGCGAATCAGCTACGCCGACGTCGCGAAGGTCACCGGAGATCTGCTCGCGTTGACCCATGCTGGGCGGCTCGCGCTGCCCGTGATGCATCCGGGCCGCGCCGACGTCATCGGCGCGGGGGCGCTCATCCTTCGGGTGGTGATGGAGCGGGTCGGCGCCGAGTCGGTAGTGGCGAGCGAGCACGACATTCTCGACGGCATGTGCTACAGCCTTCAGGAGATGATCTAGGGGTCGCCGCCAAAGATGACAGTCCTGTCATGTTGATTGTGAGTCTTGTCCGGAACATTGCAGAATCAGCCCGTGAGGCTGCGCCCGGTGGGTCGCCTGGCGATAGTCGTCGCGTTGACGCCGGTATACCTTGGCTTGGCGGTCACCCCGGCTGTTGCCCATGGGGGAGGGCGGGACGCGGCTTACTACCGCACTGAGTTCACAGAGATGGTTCCGCAGCCACCTGACGTCAGCGCACATGTGGACCCGGCCGGCGAGTGGATCGAATTGACGTACACCGGTGCGGGGAATGTCGTCGTCATGGGTTACCTCCGCGAGCCGTACCTGCGCATTGCCGCCACGAGCGTCGAGGAGAATGCGCTATCGCAGACCACGTATCTCAATCAGGTGATGTTCGCCGACATGCCCACTGGCACGCCGGAGCCTACCGTGCCGCCGAGTTGGCGCTCGATCGCTGGTAACGGGACCGGGGCAGGCCGCGGGGCCTATCGGCAACGGTGTGGATCATCCTGGGTCTGGTCAACATCCCGTTATTTGCGATGGTGCTCGTGATGAACCGCTCGCGGGTAATACCTGAGGGGGTCGACCCCGTCAGGCCCGGCACGGGCGCTCCGCCTGCTGGCCCGAGGAACCCGGAGCGCCAAGCCCTAGACGGGGCCGGACCGTTCCGGTGGCGGGCAGGTGGCGCAGGTACTACGGTGCGATCCGCATGGAAGTCCGTGCGACGCTTCCGCAAGAAACGGCGCCGAGAGGATTATTTACCATGAATGAGTACGAGAAGGACTCTTCTGGTCAGGCCGCGCCGGCCGGGGGGCCAGTCGAGTCGATGGGCTCAGCACCCGTACCGCAGCAGTCGTTCGGGCCGGCGCCGGACGGGGAGCAGGAGATGGGTGACGCCCCCCGCCCCTCTGAGACCATGGGCGACGCCCCCGGGAAGCCGCAACCACCCGCGCCGCCGCCCGCAGTGGCGGGCAACAAGAACATGGCGTGGCTGATCGGCGGCGTGATCGCGATTCTGGTGATCGTCGCTGCCATTTTCGGATTCGCGATGCGCTAGCGGCGACAACGTGCGCCCGCCGGAGCGCGGCGCCGTCGAAGGAGTTACGGTAAGCGCCGATCGTGGTCACCACCCCCTGGGAAAGGAAAGCACGTGTCCGAACAGAACCCCTCCGCCGATCTGCCGCCGGCTCCGCAGGCACCGCAGCCGCCGCAGGTGCCGCAGCAGTCGTTCGGCGCCGCCCCACCAACCCCGGGCGGTTCGGAAAGCTTCGGCTCAGCCCCTCAGTCCGCCGAAACCGTTGGTGAGGCGCCGGCGCCGAAGAAGGGTGGGGTCGGCAAGATTATCGGCGTGATTGTCGCGGTCGTCGTGGCCGTGGTAGTCGGTGGCGGTTTCTTCCTCGTCCGGAACTTCCTCGACGCCGACGCGACCAACGAGGCGACGGCGGGATCGTGCATCGCCAACCTGCCGGCGGTCTCGGAGGGCGAGGACAAGGAGGCCAACGACGCGACCGTGGTCGACTGTACGGACGCGAACGCCGCGTACAAGGTGGAAGGTCGATTGGAAGGCAAGACCGAGGCCGAGGCCAAGAGCGAAACGATCTGCGCGGCCTATCCAACGGCGGAGTTCGTTTATCGTGCCATCCCGGCCGGCGGAACGGGCTACGTGCTCTGCCTCAGCCAGATCACGAAGTAACTAGCCCCACCCTGGTGTGATCAAGGCGTCCTTCCCGTTGTATGAACAGCGCGGAGGGCGCCTCGGTCGTCGCGCGTAAGCCGGGGCTCGACAAAGGAGGGTGATCCATGGGCGAGATGGTGAGCTTCACCAGCAACGGCGGGACGAGTGAGGGCTACCTCGCCGTGCCCGAGGCACCGAACGGCTCCGCCGTCATCGTGATCCAGGAGTGGTGGGGCCTCGTTGGCCACGTTCGCGACGTCGCGGACCGGTTCGCGGCGAAGGGCTATGTGGCGCTGGCTCCCGACCTCTACCACGGGGCAAAGACCACCGAACCGGACGAGGCGGGCAAACTCATGATGGGTCTGGCCATGGATCAGGCCGCCAAGGACATCGCCGGCGCCGCCGCGTATCTGGCGGACCGAGATGAGGTCACCAGCGGCGAGGTGGGCACGGTTGGTTTCTGCATGGGCGGCAGCCTCGCCCTGTGGTCCGCCACGCTGTCGGACCACATCGTGGCCGCCGTCGGCTTCTACCCGCCGTTGCCGTGGGAGCGCATGAGCCCGCAGTGGTCCAACTACGCGGGCAAGGCCGCTGTGATCCACTGCTCCGAAGGCGATGGCACCTCGGCCGCTCCCGGCATCCAGCAGGCGAAGCGGGCGATCGAGGCAGCCGGCGGCGACTGCGTGCTCTACGACTACCCCGGCACGGATCACGCGTTCTTCAATGACGAACGGCCCGAGGTGTACCACGCCGGCTCGGCCGAGAACGCGTGGGAGCGCACGCTCGCGCTCTTCGCCAGCCGGCTCGGGTGACACCCAGCAGAGAGTCGGGCCACGACCATGGCGGCAGCGGGGAGACGGGCGTCGGCCGAACCCCCTGCAGCCCGTACGCCCGGTGACGTCGTGCGGGGGGCGTCGGAGGCCCCCGACCTGGCCAGCCTCGATCGGGCCATCAGCGACTGTCGGGCCTGCCCGCGGCTGGTCGCATGGCGGGAGGAGGTCGCCACCAACCGCCGAGCCTCCTTCCGCGACGAGGAGTACTGGGGCCGGCCGGTGCCGGGCTTCGGGCCGTCCGACGCCCGAATCGCCATTCTTGGTCTCGCGCCCGCGGCACATGGCGGTAACCGAACCGGACGAGTCTTCACCGGCGACCGCTCCGGCGATGTGCTCTTCGCCGCCCTGCACCGTGCCGGTCTGGCCAATCAGGCCACCAGCGTCTCGCGTGCGGACGGTCTGCGCCTGTGGCGCACCCGGGTCTTCGCGGCCGTGCGGTGCGCTCCGCCGGAGAACAAGCCGACCCCGACGGAGCGGGACACATGTGCGCCGTGGTTGCACGGCGAGCTGACCCTGCTCCGCCCAACGCTGCGGGTCGTGATCGCGTTGGGGGCGTTCGCGTGGGCCGCGTACTGGCCCGCCGTGACGGCTGTCTACGGTGTCGCGGCGCCAACGCCGCGGCCTCCATTTGGTCACGGCGTGCGGGTAGACCTTTCCGATGCTCCGTCGCTGCTGGGTTGTTACCACGTCAGCCAGCAGAACACCTTTACCGGCCGGCTTACTCCGGCGATGCTGGACGACGTGTTGTCCGCCGCGCGTGCGGCCGCTGGTGTGGTGTGAGCCGTGAACTCCCTGAGTGGGCGCGTTCTGGGTCGATGGGTGCCGCTCGCGGCCGTCATCGCCCTGCTCGCAGCCGCCATGCTCGCCGCGGCGTTCGCCAATCCCACGATCGAGAACGTCCCTGTCGCCATTCGGCCGACGCGGACGTTGGCGGAGAGCCAGCCCGAGGTCCAGCCCTCGGTCCTGGCGGAGACCACCTCGGCTCTTCCGCCGGACGCGGGGCCCATCCTGCCGCCGTGGGTGGGATGGCTTGTGAGCGCACTCTGCGCTGCAGGGGTCCTCGTCGTCGTCGCGACGCTGCTCTGGCTTCTGTTCCGGGACCGTCTGGCCGCGCGGAGGTCGCCGCTGACCCTGGAGACGGCAGCTCCGCCGACGATCGCGGAGTCGCAGCAGTTGGTCCGCGCCGCCGTCGACGAGGGTCTCGCGGACCTCGACGATGCCGATGCCGACCCGAGGCGGGCCGTCATCGCCTGCTGGGTGCGCCTGGAACGGGCGGCCGCGGCCGCCGGTACGCCGCGCGAGGTAGGCGACACGTCGACCGACCTCGTGGCGCGGTTGCTCGCGACCCATTTGGTCAGCGGCGAGGTTCTGAGCACATTCGCCGAGGTCTATCGCGAGGCGCGCTTCGCCACGCATGCCGTCGACGCGGCCATGCGCGAGCAGGCCCGCTCCGCCTTGGTTCAGCTTCGAGACGAGCTCGCGGTTGGTGCCCGGTGAGGGCCGACCGGAGTGCGGGGGTCATGCCCAAGCGCAAGCGCAGCGCGCAGGCGCCCGACGCGCACCTCGACGACCTGCTGCGGTTCTATGACGCGGCACCACCGCTCCCAGGCCCGCGGCCGCCGCGGCCGTGGCTCCTTCGGTCAGCTCTGCAGGCCTTCATCGCGTCCGCCGTGATCTACACCGCCTTCCACGCGTTCAACCTCGCCCCGCCGTACCTGCTCATTCTCGCCGTCTGCGGCGCAGCGGTGCTCGTCCACCGGGCGGTGGCCATGACCGCGGAGCCAGCCTGGCAGCGTACGCAGGATGTGGTGCGGCCGCCGGGGGCCACCCGCAGGATCGAGCCGGGTGGATGGTTTGCCGACGCTGACGGCATGCTCGAGGCGGTACGGCGCTGGGATCGGCGCCTGGACTGGGGGGCTACCGCTGCCGAGCGCTTCGGTGCCACCGTGGCCGGTCGCCTAGGCGAGCTCGCCGACGAGCGGCTACGCCAGAGCCACTCCATGACGCGCGCCACCGATCCTGTGCGGGCTCGCCGCTTGCTCGGCGACGACGTCTGGATCTTGGTGCATGGGCCGATAGGGCGGGTTCCGACGCCGAGCGAGATCTCGGCAGTGGTGGATCGACTGGACTCAGTGTGAGTGAGGGGGACCTTCGAGTGGTGGACGGACCTAGTGGTGTGAAAGGAAACGATTGTGAGTCAGCACGGCGTTGAGGTGCAGCCGCTGTCGCCGGCGGAGGTGGGGGATGTCGCCGGTGCGGTATTGGACGCGGTCGGCACCGTTGTCGTGGGCAAGCGTGACGCGCTACAGCTCGTGCTGGCGGGCATCCTCGCCGGCGGCCACGTGCTGCTCGAGGATCTGCCCGGCCTCGGCAAGACCCTGACCGCTCGTTGTTTCGCGCAAGCGCTCGGGTTGGGCTTCAGGCGGCTGCAGTTCACGCCGGACCTGCTGCCCGCGGATGTGACCGGATCGTTCCTGTACGACCAGCGCACACACGACTTCACCTTCCGGGCCGGCCCGATCTTCACAAATCTGTTGCTGGCCGACGAGATCAACCGCACGCCGCCGAAAACGCAGGCCGCACTGCTGGAGGCGATGCAGGAGAAGCAGGTCAGCGTCGAAGGCACGACATACGTACTCCAGCCGCCCTTTCACGTCCTGGCCACCGCTAACCCGATCGAGCACGAGGGCACCTACCCGCTGCCCGAGGCTCAGCTCGACCGCTTCATGATGCGGGTCCCCTTTGGATACCCCGCGCCCGACGAGGAGTGGGGTGTACTGCAGCGGCGGCTGGCCCGCCGGCGGGAGGAGGCCGTGCTTGATCCCGTCGTCGATGCCGACGCATTGCTCCAGATGCAGGCTGCACTCGAGGACGTCGCTGTTGAAGACTCGGTCGGGCGATACATCGTCTCGCTGGCCACGGCGACGCGGGAACACCCTCAGGTTCTCGTCGGCGCGTCGCCTCGCGGATCGTTGGCACTGATGCTGCTGTCCCGGGCCGTAGCGGCCATGGCGGGCCGCGACTACGTCGTACCTGAGGACGTCAAGCGGGTCGCCGTGGCCGGACTGGCGCATCGCATCACCCTGCGGCCGGAGATGTGGCTTCGGCGCGTCGACTCGGCATTTGTCGTCGCGAGCGTTCTGGAGCAGGTGCCGGCGCCACCGACGGGCGCCATGCCCAAGCACGGGGCATTCGTGCCGGGCCCGTCCGCCGGCGAGGCAGACCGGGTTCCGGACCCCGCTCGGTGGGCATGAGTCGTGCCTGACCACGCGACGCCGGCCGAGTCGTGGGCGCCTACCCGGGCGCTCGGCCGTGCGGTGCTGCTCACCGGCCTACTCATCCTCCTGGGTGTCCTGCTGGGCCGGCTCGACCTCGTCGCCGTGGCTACCCCGTTCGCGCTCAGCGTGGCGTGGGGGCTGCGCCGACAACCAACTCGCGCGCCGACGGTCGACATCGCGCTGCCCGCGGAGGCGGCCGCCGAGGGTCGTGACATCGATGCGGTCGTCCGCGTCGGCAATCCCAACCCGGTCGGCTTCGACCTCGCCGTGGCGCGGCTGGTACACTCGCCATGGCTGCGCCTGGTCCACGGCGATCGCCCGTACGGGATGGACCTGTCGTCCGGACAGACCACCGAGATCGAGCTTGCCGGCGCGGCTCTGCGGTGGGGCCACCACGCGGTTGGGCCCGCGCTGGTCTACGCGGTCGCCTGCGACGGGCTGCTGCTCAGCGCCCTCGCCGTGACCGCCGGCGGGGATGTGCGAGTGCATCCGGTGATGCCACCGTTCAGGGCGGACGAGACGATGCCACGCTCCTCCGCGTTGGTCGGGATTCACCGCTCCCGCCGTCCCGGCGAGGGAGGCGAGCTTGCGGGCGTCCGCAGGTACGGCCCGGGGGACAAGCTGCGTCGCGTCGACTGGCGGGTTACCCTGCGCACCCGGGAGCTGCACGTCGCGCACACGCTGTCGGATCGCGACGCCGAGGTGGTAGTCCTGCTCGACGTGCTGCACGAGGCGGGGCGCTCCGGCGGCATCCACGGCGCGGCCTCGGTCGTCGACACCACCGTGCGGGCCGCTGCCGCGATCGCGGACTACTACCTGCGTCAAGGCGATCGGGTCGCCATGCTGGAGTACTCCGGGCATCCGCGCCATCTGCGCGCGGCGAGTGGGCGAGCGCAGTTACAGGCCGCGCTCGAGTGGCTCATGCACACGCGGTCCACGGCCGGCGCCGGCGATCCCCCGGTGTTCGGCATCGAACCGCATCTGATCCCGGGGTCCGCGCTGGTCGTCGTGCTCACGCCGATGCTGGGACCGCAGAGCGCGGACATGATTGCCACGCTGGCCAGGGCTGGACGCGTCGTTGTTGCCGTGGACACGCTGGGCGAGCTGGCCCGTCGGCCGATAAACGGTTCACAGTGGACCAGCCTGGCTCAGCGGTTGTGGCGGCTGGAGCGGGACAACACGATCGGCCAGTTGCGCGAGGTCGGCGTCCCGGTGGCCGCCTGGGCCGGCGCCGGCACGCTGGACGAGGTGCTCCGGGACATGACCCGGATGGCGGCCGCACCGAGACTGGATATCCGATGAGACGGTGTATCCGATGAGGCGGTGTATCCGATGAGCGGCCTGGGTCCGGATCTGCGGACGGCCTTCGGTGGTATCCGCAGCCGGGTGCTATACCTGGTCTCGCGATCACGACGCATGACACCAGGCCCGGCGCTGGTCCGGCTGATCGCGGCCGCTGCGGCGCTCGGCGCCCTTGCCCTGGCCGTGCCGGCGGATGTGCTCCGCTCCAGCGACCTGCCCCGCACCGCGGTCATACTGGTGCCGGCCGCGCTGGCCGTGGGGCTGTTTCCGCGTACCCGGTGGGTCAGCCTGGTGGCGATATGCGCCATCGGCGGTTGGTTGGTGTCGACGATCGGTTTCGGCGATCCCGTCCACGTTGGACGGGTGGGCGTGCTGGCGAGTGCGCTCTATGTCATGCACACCGCTGCTGGGTTGGCGGCCGTACTGCCGTACGACTGTCTATTGGCCCCCGGCGTACTGTTGCGGTGGGCCGCACGGGTGTGCGGTGTGTTAGGCGTCAGCCTGGCGGTCGGCCTCGGCGGAATGGCCCTCGCGGGTCAGCTTCCGCAGGCACGATCGGTGATCGGGCCCATCGTCGGCTCGATCGTCGCCGCCAGCCTCGCCGGATTGCTCGCGTGGCATCTGCGCCGCCGCTGAGCGGGGCGTGCGCGGCTGGAGGTGAGTTGCGCGACAGTGACCGATGTGAACGCGAGCTGCGTGAGTCGTAGGGAGTAGCGTTAACCGTGTGAAGCCGCAGCGGATCCTCGTGGTTGGTGCCGGTCACGTCGGTCTCTACGCAGCACTTCGGCTGTCGAAGAAGCTGCGCTCGACCGAGGCCGAGGTCATGGTGGTCGACCCACAGCCACACATGACGTACCAACCGTTCCTGCCGGAAGCCGCGGCCGGAAACATCTCCCCGCGGCACAGCGTCGTGCCGCTGCGCCGTGAGCTGCGTCGCTGCCGGGTGCTATCGGGTGAGGTTGTCCGGATCTCCCACGCCCGCAAGGTGGCAACCGTTGCACCCATCGTCGGGCCGGCGGTTGAGGTTCCGTACGACCACATTGTCGTCGCCCCCGGTTCGGTCTCCAGAACGTTACCCATCCCCGGCCTGCGCGAAAACGCCGTAGGGTTCAAGACGATCGGCGAGGCCATCTGGCTGCGAAACCACGTGCTCGATCGTCTCGACGTCGCGGCGACCACAGTGGACAAGGACACCCGGCGAAGGGCATTGACCTTCGTATTTGTCGGGGGCGGCTATGCTGGCATCGAGGCGCTCGCCGAGATGGAGGACATGGCGCGCGACGCGCTGCGCTACTACGCCGAGCTCGACGCATCCGACATGCGGTGGGTGCTCGTGGAGGCGACGCAGCGGGTGCTGCCGGAGGTCGATCGTGACATGGGCGCCTACACGGTGGAGCAGCTGCGCCATCGAGGTATGGACATCAGGCTTGAGACGCGACTGGAGTCCTGTGTGGACGGTGTGGTGAAGCTCTCCGACGGCGACAGCTTCGAGGCCGACACCATCGTCTGGACGGCAGGAGTGAAGCCTTCTCCAATGCTCGATGGGACCGACTTTCCCCGCGACGAGCGTGGCCGCATCACCTGCCTGCCTACCTTGCAGGTCGTGACCGCGGACGGGTCAGTCGTGGCCGGCGCGTGGAGCGCCGGTGACTGTGCTGCGGTGCCCGATCTCAGTTCGTCCCAACCTGGTGCGCTCTGCTCACCCAGCGCGCAGCACGCGGTTCGGCAGGCGAGGCGGTTGGCCGACAACCTTCGGGCCATGCTGCGCGGCGCCGCGCTGCGGAACTACTCGCACAAACACGTCGGCTCTGTGGCGAGCCTCGGTCTGCACAAGGGCGTCGCCCAGGTTTACGGCATCAAGGTGCGCGGAGTGCTGGCCTGGTTCATGCACCGCACCTACCACCTGAGCCGGATCCCGAGCCTCAACCGCAAGATCCGCGTTGTGATCGACTGGACCCTGGCCCTGTTCCTCCGGCGTGAGGTCGTCTCGATGGGCGAGCTACACACGCCGCGGGCGCCCTTCACCGACGTCACGCCCCATCTGGACCGCTGATCCAGATGGGCCGTCAGCGGGTGATCTTCCAGGTCTGCGTGCCGACCGAGTAGGTGCCGGGGCCGAGCAGTTGCTCAAGCGTGGTGCGCAAGGCGTCCTCGTGGGGCACGTGGGCAAGGGCGACGCAGTCGGCTCGCCAATACGCGAGATCGGCGCGTGCCTGGTCCCGCGCGGCGTCGTCGACGACTGGCACGGTGCCGGTCTTCGCGACTTCGGCTAGGAGCTGCGACGTGGGGCGCGGATACGTTCCGATGGAGGACTTGCCCCCCGGCCCGTAGGGGCCGATGAAGAAGCCCTCGGGAATCCCGAACGCCACATTGGCCGCCGCCGGCCAGCGCATGAGGTCCGGCTGGCGAGGGATCGGCAGAGGCACCGGAACGATGACGCCGCCCTCGGGCGCGCACTGACGCCAGGCTCCGCTGGAGACAAACTCGGGAACGGGCTGGCGGAATGTTGTCGCGAGCGGCACCGGAAGAGTGGGGACCAGCGCCGCGACGACCGCGATCGGCACCGCGAGGCGGGCGAAGCCGCCGGCCCGCGCGGCCGCGTCGACCGCGTACGCCAGCATGACGGCGATGAGCGGGATAAGAGCCAGGGCGTACCGGGTCGGCAGCGCCCCGGTGATGACCGGTATCCGAGCGATGTTGTTGTAGAGGCTGGGCCACCCGGTGCGTGCTCCGTCGAACGTGACGTAGGGGCCGAGCGACAGGTACGCCATCACGAATCCGGTCACGGCGGCGGCGACGGTGACGGGTGCGCGCCAACGCCAGAGCGCGCAACCGAGCACGACCAACAGCAATGGAACGCCGAGATAGGTGTTGTACTCGGTCGCGCTCGTCGCGAGCCGGCCCGCCTCCGCCGAACCGGCCACCGACAGCGGCGAGAAGACGGCGAAGCTGGCCACGTCGGCATAGAAATACTCCGGCCCGAACGGGGCGTTGGGCGTGTGCTGCGGACCGTGGAACTGGACCCACAGCGGGTACGCGAGGACGGCGACGGAGATCACCCCCGCCAGCGCTATACCGGCGAGGAAACGCGGGGCGACCCGGCGGGCCCAGTCCGGCCGGCAGATTGCGTACGTGAGCGAGAAGATCACGAGGCAAAGCGCGGCGAGAAATAGAACCTCCTCGCCGAGCAGGAGCTGAGCGGACACGAGTGCGCCCAGGCCAACCGCAGTCGTGATCGTGCCTCGTGCCGTCGTGACCCGGGTTAGCCGTATGACACACCACACGATCGGCGGCACGAGCCATTGCGCCGTCATGTGTAGGTGGCTGTTTGACTGGGAGATCATGCCCGGAGCGAAGCCGGCCACCGCGCCACCGATGATCCCAGCGCCGCGACGCAGGCCCAGCCCCCGGACGAGCAGCAGATACCACCCCGCCGCGGTGGCGGCCAGGTTCAACGCGACCAGCAGGGCGAACGAGACCGCCACGCCGAACAGCGCTGTCACCGGTGCCATGATGACGCCGTGGACAACGTGTGAGGCGTTGCTCATGAGGTTGACGCCGTCGGGCGCGTTGAGCCGGTCGGTGACGAGGGAGAAGTCGCCAGTCCAGGCGAGCACCCCGTGGGCCAGGAACCACTCGATCAGCGCCTGGTCGTTGACGTTGTCCGCAATTGCCCGGGTGGCTGGGTCGGGCCAGAGCCCACGGGTGAGCCAGAAGGCGAAAGACAGGTAGACCAGGCAGACCGCAAGATCGAAGGCGGCCGGCGTCTCCCACCACCCGGCGAGTCGGCGGCCGGCGCGCGCCACCAGCGTCCGGCCGCGGGTTGCGGTGCCGGCGGGCTGGCTGGCGGATTCGCCCCGATTCGGGACATCGGCCGCCTCGACCTCTTCCGCGATCGGGTTACGGGCTGCGCTGCTCACGGCCGCTACGGTATCGCCCATCGCATCGCTGCGTAACGGAGCATCCTGCAGAAGCCGCTGCCGCCGGGGTGGGTGCGTGCCTCGAGGAACCGTCGGGACGGGGACACACGGCGTGCGGAGACGCTAACGTAGTCGCTGCCCGCCCGGGTGGTGGAAGCGGCAGACACGGCCGCCTTAAAAGCGGCTGCCTTCGGGCATGCGGGTTCGAGTCCCGCCCCGGGCACCCATCCGCGCGCACTTCTGCGCCGATCGAGGGCAATTTGCGCCGATCAAGGACTTGCGGCCGTGGTTTGATCTCCGAACCACGGCCATATGCCCTTGATCGGTGGGGCCGGTGGTGGCCGCCGGCGAGATCACCCAGCAAATCGGTTGTCCGCCGAGGTGGCCATCTGCTGCACTCTGAACAACGGCCGATCGACCAGAGAGAACGAAAATGCGCAAAGCTCTCATGTCTGCCCAGAAGGGACTTGTCGCCTATCTGAAGGACATGACGCTGAGTGAGAACGTTGAACTTGGGGATTTTGGCGCATGTAGGCGCCGGTAGGACCAGTCTGACCGAGCGGCTGCTCTGTGCCGCCGGGAGCCGGCAATTATCCCAATGGGGTCGGCGCGCGACTTTCTGGCCGCGTACCTCGACGACGAGACGACGGGTGGCCGGGTGACCCCCGCATCCTAAGCCAGGTCAGGATCCGGCTAAGGCCACCAAAGGCTCATCGATCACCCGATAGACCGTCCATTCGTCTTGGGCGACGGCCCCAAGGGATTTATAGAAGTCGATGGAGGGCTGGTTCCAGTTGAGCACCCACCACTGCACGCCCCAGTAGCCGCGCTCGACGGCGATGCGGGCGAGCTCGGCCAGCAGCGCCCTGCCGTGACCGGCGCCGCGGGCGGTCGGGCGTACGTAGAGGTCCTCCAGGTAGATGCCGTGCACACCGCGCCAGGTGGAGAAGTTCAGGTACCAGACGGCAAACCCGACCGGCTCGCCGGATACGCTGTCGCACGCCATGTGGGCATAGAGCGCCGGCTGCGGCCCGAACAGCGCGGCGTTCAGTTGCTCGACGGTCGCGACCGCCTTCTCCAGGGCTTTCTCATAGTCGGCGAGCTCGCGGATGAAGTCGACGATGGTCGGGACGTCGTGCCGGGTGGCAGGTCTGATCACAACGCTATTGTCCACGCATGCCTCTCGTCGCCGACACGCCAACACCGGTGCACCCAAGCTGGCGGGTACCGGGTCCTCGTTACCGGCGGCGAACCGCAGAGCAATCACGCCCAGATGACGGCCGCAGCCGCTAACATGCCCATCGACTAGCGGGAAACTGTCGTGACCGCCCCGGACACCGCCGGGCGCTACGCTGACGGAGTAGATGTGACCAAGGACAACGTTGGAGGCCCCAGTGCGTAGTCACAATCCGGTACTCACCCGGCTGACGCCAGAGACTCAATCGGGTTATCGAGGGCCGGTCTCCTACGCGCCGGAGCCGGTGGGCTATCCATCCTCGGTGATCGCGCCCGCCGAGACCGACCGGATGACCATTGACGATGTCGTCGTCCGTACCGTCGGTCTGCTCGCGCTTCTCGGCGTCAGCGGTGCCTTGGCCTGGGTGATGGTGCCAGACGCACTGGTCGCGCCAGTCATGATCGGCGCCGCGATGATTGGCCTGGTCATCGGTCTGGTCCTCTCCTTCAGACGCGTTACCAACCCGATCGCCGTCGGTGCGTACGCGGTGGTGGAGGGCGTCTTCGTCGGCATCGTCAGCAAGCTCTTCGAGGGCCAGTTCGAGGGCATCGTCCTGCAGGCCGTCGTCGGGACGTTCGGCGTCTTCCTCCTGATGGCACTGCTCTACAAGTCGAAGGTCATCCGGGCGACGCCACGGTTCGTTCGCGTTGTCACTGGGGCTGTGATCGGCCTCTTTGCCGTCATGTTGGTCAACTTCGTGCTTTCGCTGCTCAATGTGAACACTGGGCTGCGTGACGCGGGGTTCCTCGGGATCGCGTTCAGCCTGGTTTGCATTGTGGTCGCGTCGCTGACATTCATCCTCGACTTCGCACAGATCGAGGAGGGAATCCGCGCCGGTATGCCGAAGCGGTATGCCTGGTCGTGCGCGTTCGGCATCTTGGTCGGCCTGATCTGGCTGTACCTGGAGATCCTGCGGCTGCTCAGTTACCTGCGCGGCGACGACTAGGTGTCAGATCCGAACTCGGCGGCCGCGCTGCGCGCGGCCGCCGATCGTTTGGTCAACCGGGTGAGCCACTGGACCCCGGCGCGGTGGGAGCGGCCGGTTCGGGCGGACCTCGACGCGTCCGGACCGCCGATTGCCGTTTCGAGTCCGGCGGTTGCGCTCACTCGGGCCGACCTCGTATTTGGTCTCGTCCAGGAACTCGCCGACCTGGCCGCGCAGGTCGAGGCTCGCCCGCGGCGTGATGTGCCTCGGCTCGACAATAAGCTGGCCCTGCCCGACCAGGTACGGGTGATGGTTGCCGACCTGCTCGCCGCCGACCCACCCACCGAGATGGTGCACGCCGCGACAGCCACCGTTGACGCCGCCACGCGCGCCCTGTAGTCCGCATAGTCCGCCTTGTGCGCCGCCTTCTGCCCGCGTGCGTGGCGGCCGCTCACCTGCAAGGTCGCCGTGATCATGAGCTGACCGTCGCCAAAAGGCGTCGATCATGACCTCCAGGTCATGATCGACGGGATCTTGGGGCACGGGATCTTGGGGTTAGGCGAGGCGCTCCACGACCATCGCCATGCCCTGACCGCCGCCGACGCACATCGTTTCGAGGCCGATCGTCGTGTCGTGCCAACTCAGGGCGTTCAACAGGGTGCCGGTGATACGGGCACCGGTCATCCCGAACGGGTGGCCGACGGCGATTGCCCCGCCCATGACGTTGAGCTTGTCGAGTGGAATGCCCAGTTGCTGGTACGACGGGATGACCTGGGCGGCAAACGCCTCGTTGATCTCAACGAGGTCCACGTCATCGATGGTCATGCCGGCGCGGGCGAGGGCTTGACGCGACGCCTCGACGGGGCCGAGGCCCATGATCTCTGGCGACAACGCGGTCACGCCGGTCGAGATGATGCGGGCCACCGGTACCACGCCGAGCGAGTCGGCCTTGGCGGCGCTCATGATCACCACGGCGGCTGCTCCGTCGTTGAGCGGGCAGCAGTTGCCGGCCGTGATGCGTCCGTCGGGCCGGAAGACTGGCTTGAGCGCGGCGACCGCCTCGAGGGTCACGCCGGGGCGGGGACCGTCGTCGGTGGCGACGACGGAGCCGTCCGGCAGCGTCACCGGCGTGATCTCCCGGGCCCAGAAGCCGTCCGCGATCGCCTTCTCGGCCAGGTTCTGCGACCGTACGCCGAAGTCATCCATCTCCTCCCGGGTCACGCCATAGGCCTGGGCGAGGTTCTCCGCTGTGTGTCCCATGGCGAGGTAGACGTCTGGGATCTCGCCGGATTCGCGGGGGTCGGTCCAGGTCGGGGCGCCGCCGGCGGCCCGCTCCGTCGACCGCGCTTGGGCGCTCGCGAAGACCGGGTTCTGCCACGGGCCGCCAACGAGGGCCTGCGCCTCCGGTGGGAGCCCGTCGGAGCTTCCCCGGGCGTACCGGGAGACGGTCTCGACCCCGGCCGAGACAAACACGTCGCCCTCTCCGGCTTTGATGGCGTGGAAGGCCATCCTCGTCGTCTGCAGCGACGACGAGCAGTAGCGGGTCAGCGTGGCGCCGGGCAGCTGGTCGTAGCCGAGCAGGATCGCGACGACACGTGCCATGTTGAACCCCTGCTCGCCGCCGGGCAGCCCGCAGCCGAGGTAGAGGTCGTCGATGTCGCGGGGATCGAGCTGCGGCACCTTGTCGAGGACGGTGCGGACGATGGTGGCGGTGAGGTCGTCCGGACGCAGGTCGCGTAGCGACCCCTTGCCGGCGCGGCCGATCGGGGAGCGGGCGGTGGCGACGATGACGGCGTCGGACGGGTTGAGAGCGGCCATCCCGTCACGTTACCGCCGAGTACACCGGGATGGTATGTGACCTTGCCTCGCCCATATCCCGCCGATCAAGGAGAAAGGGTCGCACTCTCGAGATCAAAGTGAGGCCGTTAGTCCTTGATCGACGAGGAAAGGTTGGCGGCGGCGGCCAGCTCGGGGAAGAGGGCGTACGCCATCACTCGATAGCCGTCCGCCGAGGGGTGGAAGCCGTCGTGGCAGAGCATCCCGGCGTCGGCGCGGAACACCGGTCCGACCTGCGTAGCGAGGTCGACCACCGCGGCGCCGGCGGCCCGTGCGGCGCTCGCCTGTGCGCGGGCGACTCGCCGCCCGTACCAGCCAACAATCTGACGCAGTGGTGGCGCCACCGCCCGGAGGGCGGCCAGATCCGGGCAGGTTCCGACGACCACCGCGGTACCCGCGTCACGCAGCCGGCGTACCGCGGTCGCCAGAGCGGCGGCCGCCTCACCCGGGCGCACCAGGTGGGTCGCGTCGTTGGTGCCAACCAGAATGACGGCCAGGTCGGGCCGTACGCCGAGTTGGGCACGCGCCACCTGCGTGGCCAGATCGGCGCAGCGGGCGCCGGACACCGCGACGGTGGAGAGCGACACCTTGGCTCCGGCCGCAGCGAGCATGTGCGCGAGCTGGCCGCCGACGGTCTCCTCCACGATGTCGACGCCGACTCCCAGCGCCGATGCGTCACCCAGAAGCACCATGCGCAGGATGGGCTTGTCGTCGTCGCCCAGCGTCGCGCGTACCGCCAAACCCAGGTCGGGCTTGGCGTAACGGCGTGACCGTGCGGCGACCGTCTCGGCGGCGAGCAAGGCGGCTCCACCCACGGTGCCGGCGATCATGGCCAGCCCGGCGGCCTTCGCGAGGCGCCGGATAAGGCGGGCAGTGTCCACCTCGACTTCGCTCCTTCCGGCCTAGTCCGCGGGGATTGGGGTGGTCGGGCCGAAGGAACCGGCCGACACCCCCGTCACGGAGGGTACGGCGCGAACGCCGCTCTGCGTATCCGCCGCTCTGGTCGGATCGCCGGCGCCGGAGGCGATCAACAACGCACGGTCGCCAGTGGCGATCAACGAGGCACTGTCCGCGGTCAGACCTAGCGCCTCCAGCGCGGACGGCAGCACGGCGGCTGCCGCCTCCCGATAGCCCTCGGCTGATGGGTGAAAGCGGTCGGCCCCGAACATGTGGTCCGGCGCCGCCGCGAACCGAGGACCGAGCAGGTCACCGAGAGAGACCACGCGGCCACCGGCGCGGATCACGGCCACCGTCTGCGCCGCCGCCAGCTGGCGGCTCCACCGCCGAGCAAGCCAGCGCAGGGGTGGCTGGATCGGCCGGATGGTGCCAAGGTCCGGGCACGTCGCGACGACAACCTCGGCGCCCGCCTCGCGAAGCGCGTGCACGGCCTCGAAGAGGTGGCGTACAGCCGCGGATTCGCTCGCGCGGGTCGTCACGTCGTTGGCCCCAATGAAGACGATGGCCAAGTCAACGCCGGCCTCGAGAGCGGTCTCCACCTGGGCCGACAGCCACGCCGACACCGAGCCGACGACCGCTGGGCAGGTCAGGCGCACCGGACGCTTCGCCGCGTCGGCGATCCAGGTGGCGAGCAGGGCGCCCGGCGTCTCGGCGCGGGTCTGCACGCCGTAGCCGGCCGCGGTCGAGTCGCCGAGCACGGCCAGTCGCAACGGCACCGCCACGCCGGCGGCCGCGTCGGCGTACCCGGTGCCGTAGAGGCCGCTACTACGGGGAGGTGGCGCCTCCGCCCCCGGAATCGTCATCCGAGCGATGAGCACCTGACCGAGGAGGACGCCAATACTGAGCGCCCCGGCGGCGGTGAAGGCCCCGCCGGCGTACGCGGCGACAGCCGCTAAGCGGCGCTCCGGACGGATAGGTGTGGTGTCGCTCATCGGCGCCCTTCCGACGACGAGTGGTGGTGATCCACAGACTACCTATGACGATCCGGTCCCACGTGGCGGATTTCAATGCGAACGATCAGGCGTTGCTCGCGCTCCATGGCCGCGCGATAGTTGCTCCAGTCGGGGTGTTCACCGCTGACGCCGCGGTAGTAGTCGATCAGGAGATCCATCGCCTCAGGCAGCTCGACAATCTCGGCGACGCCGTCCACCTGGATCCACCGCCCGAAGAAGCCGTCCGGCAGCACGCAGAGGAAGACCCGCGGGTCACGCCGGATGTTGCGGACCTTGTAGGCGGCCTGGCGGGTGCTGATCACGACGCGACCGGCGCCGTCGACCCCAGCGAGGACTGGTGTGAGCTGCGGCGTGCCGTCAGCGCGCATGGTGGCGAGAACAGCGTGGTGCTGGGTTGACAGCACGTCCAGGGCGGTGTCGGTATCCATGCCCTCTATCCTCCCGCGCCGGTCCGTTCGTCCCGGCGACCGAACGGGGGTTTGGCCCCGCGAGTTCGCGGCTATCTTGGTGGCATGCCTGCCCGTCTGCGCCGCCGCACCGCACTCATCGCCTTCGCGCGGGCCTTCAAGCCCGGAACGCCTGGACTCAGCCGCCGCCTGACGGCCATGCCCCGATTGATCAAGGCATCACTTCGCGGAGAGTACGACGGGGGGATGCGCCTGTTCCTCATGGCTGCCGCGTCGCTCTATATCCTGTCGCCGCTCGACGCAATCCCCGAGTTGTTCACCGCGTTCATTGGTCTGATTGACGACGCGTTCGTGGTGACCTGGCTCATCGGCGCGCTGCTCGCCGAGACCGAGCGCTTTCTCGAGTGGGAGAAGACTCGCGGCATGGGTCCGCAGGTGATCCCCGGGCGGGTCCTCCAGGGCTGACCGCCCAGGCCAGCGTGCCCGCGGCAATCACTACTAGGCTGCGGGAATGCGCTACTTCGACAACGTCGTCGAGATGATCGGCAACACCCCGCTCGTGCGTCTACGCAACGTGACCGAGGGCATCTCGGCGACGGTCCTCGCCAAGGTCGAGTATTTCAACCCGGGCGGAAGCGTGAAGGACCGCATCGCCCTGCGCATGGTGGAAGAGGCGGAGAAGTCGGGGTTGCTCCGCCCCGGCGGAACCATCGTCGAGCCGACCAGCGGCAACACCGGCGTCGGTTTGGCCCTGGTGGCGCAGCTCAAGGGATACAAATGCGTCTTCGTCTGCCCGGACAAGGTGAGCGAGGACAAGCGCAACGTGCTCAAGGCATTCGGGGCTGAAGTTGTGGTCTGTCCGACCGCCGTCGCGCCCGAAGACCCGCGTTCGTACTATCTGGTCTCCGACCGACTCGCGGCCGAGATCCCTGGTGCGTGGAAGCCCAACCAGTACGTCAACCCGAACAACCCGTTGTCGCACTACGAGACGACCGGCCCGGAGCTGTGGGAGCAGACCAACGGTCGGATCACCCACTTCGTGGCTGGCGTTGGTACCGGAGGCACGATCTCCGGGACAGGGCGTTACCTCAAGGAGGCCTCCGGAAGTCGGGTCCGGATCATCGGCGCCGACCCGGAGGGATCGGTCTACTCCGGCGGGACGGGCCGGCCGTACCTCGTCGAGGGCGTGGGTGAGGACTTCTGGCCGGAGACGTACGACCGCACCGTATGTGACGAGATCGTGGAGGTCTCGGACAAGGACTCGTTCGAGATCACCCGGCGGCTGGCTCGTGAGGAGGGTCTGCTCGTCGGCGGTTCGTGCGGAATGGCGGTGGTCGCGGCCCTGGAGGTGGCGCGAAAGGCATCGCCGGAGGACGTCGTCGTGGTGCTGTTGCCCGATGGCGGTCGCGGATACCTCTCGAAGATCTTCAACGACGACTGGATGGCCCGCTACGGGTTCCTCCGCTCCGGCTCGGCCGAGTCCACCGTCGCCGACGTACTGGCCGGCAAGGGTGGCCGGATGCCGGAGATGGTGCATGTGCATCCGAGCGAGACCGTGCGCGACGCGATCGACTACATGCGCGAGTACGGAGTATCGCAGCTCCCGGTGCTGAAGGCTGAACCGCCCGTGGTGACCGGCGAGATCGCCGGCTCGATCGCGGAACGTGACCTGCTCGACGCCCTGTTCACCGGGCAGGCACACCTGCACGACATGGTGGAGCGGCACATGGGTCCGGCGCTGCCCATGGTCGGTGGCGGTCAGCCGGTGAGCGAGGCGGTGGCGCTGCTGGAGAAGTCGGACGCCGCGATCGTTCTCATCGACGGCAAGCCCGCCGGAGTGCTCACGCGGCAGGACCTGCTCGCGCACCTCGGCGCCGGTTGACCTCAACCCTCCAGGGGTGCGGGCACGGCCACGACATCGACAAAGGCGCCGCGCCGTAAAACGGTGATCTGCAGTCTTGCGCCGATGGCCGAGCCCAGCATGAGCCGGGTGATGTCCTGGACGCCCTTCACCGGCTTCCCGCCCGCGGTGACGATGATGTCGCCAAGAAAGAGGCCTGACCGGGCGGCCGGGCTTCCCGGTACCACCTCCAACAGGCGCAGTCCGCGACGTTGGTTGAGTTTCTGTGCGATCTGCGGCGGCAGGGGGGCCGGCGCGCCCGCGACGCCGAGCCACGCGCGGCGCACCCGACCGGTCGACATCAGCTCCGAAATGATGGTGCGGGTCGTGGTGTTGATCGGCACGGCCAGTCCCACGCCGATCCCGGCGACGGCTGTATTGATGCCCACCACGCGGCAGTTGGAGTCGGCCAGTGCGCCGCCGGAGTTGCCGGGGTTCAGCGCCGCGTCGGTCTGGATCACATCGTCGATGAGCCGGGCCCGCCGGCCGTCACGAACCGGGAGGGAACGGCCGAGGGCGCTGACCACGCCGGCGGTCACCGAACCGGCCAGGCCGAGCGGGTTGCCGACGGCGACCACGAGCTGGCCGATCCGCAGCGTGTCCGCGTCGCCGAGGGTCGCCGGCGGTGCGCCACCGTCTCGTACCCGAAGAACAGCCAGGTCAGCCAATGGGTCCGTGCCGACCACATCGAATCGGCTCTCCGTGCCGTCGGAGAACTCGGCTACCCCAGCCGGCGCTCCAGCGACCACGTGTGCGCTGGTGAGCATGAACCCGTCGTCGGTGAACGCGACGCCCGAGCCGGCGCCGTCGCCGCGGGTGGTACGCACCACGAGGCTCGCGACGCTGGGCAGCAGTTTGGCCGCGACGGTGGAGACGACGTGCGAGTAGGCGTCGAGCGCCTCGGTTTCGGAGGGCATGTCGGCGACAACACCATCCGGGCCCGGTTGATGCCCGTCGGCGTTTCGCTTCCGGCGCAATGTCACGTTGTTCGCCTCCGGCGCGTCGGCTAGGTGTGAGCGCTGAGGCAGACGTCGGGGAGGTCGAACCACCGCAGCTCCTCGAAGCCGGCCGAGACCAACGCCGCGGTGCCCACCTCGGAGCGGTCCGCGTCCGGCTGCTCGGCCAGTTTGGCGAAGAGCTCGCGCGCGTCGTCGAGGTAACCCTCCAGGGCGCTCTCGGGCGCGCGCTCGTGCCGGGAGGGCCAGCTTAGACGTCCGTCCGCCTCGTAGCGCAGCTGCGAGAGCCGCAACGGCGGCTCCACAAGCCCGGCGCGGTGCCGCCACAGACCCGTGGCCGGCTCGAACCGGTACTCGGAGAGCAGCAGCCAGCCGTAGGTCGCGACCAGATCCACGGCCTCGACGATGTAGCGGAATGTGGGGTCGGAGATGAAGTAATTGAAGCTGACCCGCACCCAGCCGGGCTTGATCCCCTCGCACCCGGCGACGATCTCCTGCTCGAAGCGGTGCGACCGGTCGAGGTCGATGCCGAGCAGGCGGTGGCCGTACGGCCCGGCGCAGGAACACCCGCCGCGTGACTGGATGCCGAAGAGGTCATTGAGGAGCGCGACAACGAAGTTGTGATGAAGGTAACGGCTACCGGGTCGGCGGATCACAAACGACAGGATGGACAGTCTGTCGGCGTCGACGTTGCCGAGAATCTGGATGTGCGGATTCGCCCGCCAGGACGCGACCGCCCGATGAAGGAAGCCTTCCTCTTGGGCCCGGATGACATCGGTGCCTACGGCCTGCTTGAGTCCGAAGACCAGGCCGGCCCGGATCGACTCCACGATGGCCGGCGTGCCGCCCTCCTCCCGGTGGGCCGGGTCGGACACGTAGTGGTGGTCGTACTGGTTGACGTAGTCGACGGTGCCGCCGCCGGGCACCGTGGGCACCCGGTTGCGCAGCAGTTCGCGCCGCGCGACCAGGATTCCCGGCGTCCCCGGGCCGCCCACAAACTTGTGCGGCGAGAGGAAGACCGCGTCCTTGTAGGCCTTCGGGTGAGAGGTACATCGCCCGTACATCTCGATCTCGACATACGGGGCGGCGGCGGCGAAGTCCCAGAACGACAATGCTCCATGGCGATGCAGGAGGTCGGAGATCGCGTGTGCATCGGTCACGATCCCGGTGACATTGGAGGCGGCCGAGAACGATCCGATCCTCAGTGGACGGTCGCGGTATCGGATCAGCTCGGCTTCGAGCCGCGCGACATCGATGTGTCCATCGGAGTCCTCGGGAATCACCACGACGTCGGCGATGGACTCGCGCCAGGGCAGCTCGTTCGAATGGTGCTCAAACGGTCCAATGAACACGACCGGACGCTGGTCGGGTGGAATCTGGGCCGCGAACTGGTGTGCGTCGTCGAGCTCCGCGGGTATCCGGATGCCCAGAATCCGGATCATCTTGTCGATGGCGCCCGTTGTACCCGAGCCGGAGAAGATGACGACGGTCTGCTCGTCACCGCCAACGGCGTCGCGGATGATCTGGCGCGCGTCCTCCCGCAGGCGCGTCGTCTGCAGGCCGGTGCCGGAGGACTCGGTGTGGGTGTTGGCGTAGCGGGGGAGCACCTCGTCGCGGATGAAATCCTCGATGAAGGTCACGCCGCGACCGGAGGCGGTGTAGTCCGCGTACGTGACACGGCGCGGGCCGAACGGTCCCCACATCACCTGGTCGTCCCCGATGACGGACTCCCTTATGCGGCGTAGGAGTGGGCTCTCGGGCGGGGCGTCGGCCATGGTTCATTATGTGGGATAAGCGCGATTGCGCCTACAGCTGGGTCAATCCGCAATGTCTCGTGCCCGGTCTTTTCCGGACGAAGTCGCACATGCTGTCCGTCGGTGTGGGATGCCCCGCTCGTACTTTTTCTACGGAGCTACCCGGAGGGTCAGACTCCAACCATGGGGAGGGGCTTTGAGTAAACTCGACCTCGTCGAGGCTGAATGTCCGACGGATGCGGAGTGTCCGGCCGATGTTGTGGACAGGCTGTTGTGGCGGAACGCACAGCGGATCCTGGATCGTCACGTATTGCGGATCGATGGTACGTGTCAATGGTGCGGTCGGAACTCGCCGTGCTCGCCACGGCGGCTCGCGGAGCGTGCTGATGCCGTATCCCGGCAACCCTGGCACGAGGCATGGACCGCCCGCAACGAGATCACCCGCCTGTTGCCCGTGCTGACGGCCGAGTTCGCGGCCTGGCCGGGCGGGTCTGGCCGGGTTGGGCACCGGCGAAATGAGCGCGGCTTCGACTGAGCCTCATCGCGCGGTCGGCGTCGCAGCTGCGGAGAGGATCGCAGCATCTAGTCCAGAGTTCCCTCGCGGTAACGGTTTAGACGCCCCCGCCGGCGCCGATCGTGACCGCACGACCCGCTCGCCGGGGGCCGGCAAGCCTCCGTCGGTCAAGCGCCTCCGGCCAGGCGCATCCCCGATCACGAGCGGGCCCGGAGGGGCGAGGGTGCGGGGCTTCCGGTTCCCCCGCATTGATCGCAGCCGCGCGCCCTCGCCCAACCCAAGAGGCCGAACCTACGCCGCTCGGTTCGAGGCGCGGGCTAGATTGAGGGCCATGGCTGAGCTGCTCTCCGCCGACGAGGTCGCCTCTGGCCTAGCGGACGTCAACGACTGGTCGGGCGACACCTCTGGCATCATTCGCACCATTTCGCTGCCGACGTTCCCGGCCGCGATCGACGTTGTTGACCGGGTAGCGATGGTCGCCGAGGAGTTGGACCATCATCCCGACATCGACATCCGGTGGCGAAAGCTGACCTTCGAGTGCTCGACCCACTCGGCCGGTGGCGTCACGGCAAAGGATTTCGCACTCGCCAGCCGCATCGACGAGATCGTCGCGGCCGTCGCCGCCGGCTAGGCCACCGCCGTTGCCGCGGCATCGGCGTCTGGCCAGATTCGACCGATTCCCACGCCGGCACCTGCGACGATGGAGAGTCGACGGGTTGTGGATCGCGGCGGGTCGCCGCCACAGCCCGCGAGGAGCGGGAAGATGATC
>Ga0184625_10000089_pt1 | contig 24807 bp, 18 predicted proteins | sample PLM3_30_b1_FD_133151 | JGI IMG/M metagenome (GOLD analysis project Ga0184625, IMG submission 133151) | Groundwater sediment microbial communities from an aquifer in East River, Colorado, USA - PLM3_30_b1 | ecosystem: Environmental > Terrestrial > Soil > Riparian zone | place: USA: East River... | reverse complement strand
CGGAGAACGTGGAGGCGGTCGCCGAGTGGGCCGCCAAGGAGGAGCCGTCGCGCGAGATCGCGTTCACGCCCGCGCGCGTCATCCACCAGGACTTCACGGGCGTCCCCGCGATTGTCGACCTCGCCGCGATGCGGCACGCGATGCACGATCTCGGCGGGGACGCGGCGCGCACCAATCCGCAACTGCCGTCGGAGCTCGTCATCGACCACTCCGTGCAGGTCGATGCCTTCGCGAACCGGATGGCGATGGAGGTCAACACCGAGCGCGAGTACGAACGGAACCACGAGCGCTACGCGTTCCTGCGCTGGGGCCAGCAGGCGTTCGACAACTTCAAGGTCGTCCCGCCGAACACCGGGATCGTCCACCAGGTCAACCTCGAGTACCTCGGGCGCGTCGTCGAGTCGCGCGAAGGCCAGGCGTTCCCGGACACGCTGCTCGGCACGGACTCGCACACGACGATGATCAACGGGCTCGGCGTGCTCGGCTGGGGCGTCGGCGGGATCGAAGCCGAGGCCGCGATGCTCGGCGAGTCGGTCTCGATGCTCGTCCCGCAGGTGGTCGGGTTCCGGCTGACAGGCGCGCTCCGCGAGGGCGCGACGGCGACGGATCTCGTCCTCACCGTCACCCAGATCCTGCGGCGAACCGGCGTAGTCGGGAAGTTCGTCGAGTACTTCGGCGCCGGCGTCTCGAACCTCCCGCTCGCCGACCGCGCGACGATCGGGAACATGTCGCCCGAGTACGGGGCGACGTGCGGGTTCTTCCCCGTCGACGACGTCACGCTCCAGTACCTGCGGCTGACCGGGCGCGACGAGCAGCGGATCGCCCTCGTCGAGGCCTACTGCAAGGAGAACCTGCTCTGGCACGACTCCGAGCACCAGCCGACCTACTCCGACGTGATCGAGCTCGACCTCGGCGACGTCGAGCCCAGCCTGGCCGGCCCGCGGCGGCCGCAGGATCGCGTCCCGCTCACGGAGGCAAAGCGATCGTTCCTCTCAGCGCTCGAGACCTTCGGCGTTGCGTACGGCAACGCGCACGACGAGGCCGTGGCCGAGTCCTTCCCGGCCAGCGATCCAGTGGCCGACATCGCGCCGGGGCATGGGCCGATCGCTGTTCCCGAGCCCGCATCAGTGCCCGACGTCGTCGTCGCCGAGCGGGCGCAGGCCGTCCCCGTCGAGCTCGACGGCGAACGGTTCGAGCTCGAGCACGGCGCGGTCGTGATCGCCGCGATCACGAGCTGCACGAACACGTCGAATCCGAGCGTGATGGTCGCCGCCGGGCTCGTTGCCAAGAAGGCGGCTGAGCGCGGGCTCCAGCGGAAGCCCTGGGTCAAGTCCAGCCTTGCCCCGGGCTCGAAGGTCGTGACCGAGTACTACGAGCGCGCCGGCCTCACCTCGTATCTGGAGGAGCTCGGGTTCTACACGGTCGGCTACGGCTGCACCACCTGCATCGGCAACTCCGGCCCGCTGCCGGAGCCGATCTCCAAGGCTGTCCTGGAGGGAGATCTCGTCGTTTGCTCCGTGCTCTCGGGGAACCGCAACTTCGAGGCGCGCATCCATCCGGAGGTGAAGGCCAACTACCTCGCCTCTCCCCCGCTCGTCGTCGCGTACGCCCTGGTAGGACACATGGACGTCGACCTCACGACGGAGCCGCTCGGACAGGGAAGCGACGGCGAGGACGTCTACCTCCGCGACATCTGGCCGACCACCGAGGAGATCGATGCCACGGTGAAGTCGGCCGTCGAAGGCGACATGTTCCGGCGCACCTACGCGGACGTCTTCACCGGCGACGAGCGCTGGCGAGCGCTCGAGATCCCCGAGGGCGACCTGTACGACTGGCGCGAGGAATCGACCTATGTACGGCGGCCGCCCTACTTCGACGGAATGGCGCCCGAGCCCGGAACGGTCGAGGATGTTCACGGCGCCCGCTGCCTCGTCCAGGTGGGCGACTCGGTCACGACCGACCACATCTCCCCGGCCGGCGCGATCAAGCCCGACAGCCCCGCGGGCAAGTACCTGATCGAGCGCGGTGTCGAGCGGAAGGACTTCAACTCCTACGGCTCGCGGCGCGGAAACCACGAGGTGATGGTCCGAGGCACATTCGCCAACGTCCGGCTCAAGAACCTGCTCGTCCCGGGCAGCGAGGGCACCTGGACCGTCCACCTGCCGGACGGCGAGGAGGTGACGATCTACGACGCCTCGGTGCGGTACCAGCAGGAAGGGACGCCGCTGATCGTGATCGCGGGCAAGGAGTACGGCTCCGGCTCGTCACGCGACTGGGCGGCGAAGGGGCCGAAGCTGCTCGGCGTTCGCGCGGTGATCGCCGAGAGCTACGAGCGCATCCACCGCTCGAACCTGCTCATGATGGGGATCCTCCCCCTGCAGTTCCGCGACGGCGAGACCCCGGCGACACTGGGCCTGACCGGCCGGGAGGTCTTCTCCGTCGAAGGCGTCGAGAACGGCGAGGCCCGCGAGGTGACTGTGCGAGCCGACGACAAGGAGTTCACGGCGCGGCTGCGGCTCGACACACCGCGTGAGCGCGAGTACCTGCGCCACGACGGGATCCTCCCCTACGTGCTCCGCAAGCTGCTCCAGGATTAGCGCGTTCCGAAGCCGAGCAGCCCGGGTAGATCGCGCATGTCGTTGAAGACGGCATCGGCTGACTGCAGGCGCTCCGCCGGCATGATCCCGCCCGAGTACGCGTAGGCCTTCATCCCTGCGGCATGGGCGGCCTCGACCCCGAACGGGCTGTCCTCGACGACCGCGCACGCCGACGGCTCGGCGCCCATCTTCTCCGCCGCGTGAAGGAAGAGGTCTGGTGCCGGTTTCCCGTGCTCGACGTCGGCGGCGCTGAAGATCCGCCCCGCGAAGGGCTCCCACAGCCCGGTCAGCCTCAGATTCTTCTCGATCTTCTCCAGCCGGCCGCTCGAGGCGACACACGTAGGCACCGGGATCTGCTCCAGCGCCTCCCCGATTCCGTCGACGGGCTCGAGCTCCGCGTCGAACGCCTCGCGGTACAGGTGTCCGTACTCCTTGTCCCACGCGCCCGGCAGCTTCCGCCCTAGGTGTTCCTCGATCTCGCGCGTCATCGCCTCCTCGGTCTTGCCGACGAAGCGCTCGATCACCTCTTCCTCGGTGATCGGCCAGCCCAGCTGCCCCAGCACCTGGACGTCGAGACGCACCGCAATGCGCTCGCTGTCGACGAGCACCCCGTCGCAATCGAAGATGACGAGGTCGAACCTCAGAAGCGCAAGAGTGCGCCGATGCCGCCGACCGGCTCGAGATCCTGACGATGGCGAAGGGCCAGCACCTGGCCGCCGTGTGCGAGCACCTGGTGGACCGCGAGGTCGAGGCCTTCGTCGCGCTGCTCCATCTCCGTGCCGTCCAGCGGACAGCGGCCGCCGGAGAGACTCACGCGGCCACAGGCAGGGCACACGAAGGCCGGGTGCTCGACGCCCTCCTCGAAGAGGAGGCACTCGACCCGCGCGTCCGACGCAGCCTCGAGCGTGTCCTCCCAGCCGGACGCAGCGCGCGCGTTCCGCCCGACCTCCTCCTTCCAGCGCTCGACGCTCTGTGACTCCTGGCGCTCGCGCCAATCCTCGAGCACGGGCATGGCGACGCTCAGGAGCTCCACCGGGGTGGCCTGCGCCTGCGCCGTCGTCCAGCCGATGATCGCGTTCCGCGCGTCGCCTGCAAGCACCTCCGCGAGCTCGCGCTTCATTTCCTCCGGGCAGATGACGACCACGGGGGGATACCGAAGCCGCCGCAGCTGGTTCTCCAGTTCCTCGCCGACTGCCTTCAGATGGTCCTTCGTGAGCTCGTCCGTGTGGCGCTGAAAGCGTGCCTGCGACCAGCCACCCTGGTCGTGGCGGCGCGGCTGTTCCTCGAACAGGTCGGCGACCTCGTCCAGCCGGCCGGCGCGAAGCCGGTAGACCCGGCCCTGCTCGCGCGAGACGACCGCGACGACCGCGCCCTCGGCGCGGCCGACGAGCGGCACGAGCGGCGCCAGATAGAGCTCGCGGCCGACCTTGACCTCGTCGGGTACCGACTCGCTCAGTGGGAGCGTCTCCCAGACGTTGTCGAGGCCCGCGCAGAACACGGCGAGGCCGTGCGCGCCGTTGCGCTCGAACTCCTCGTCGAAGAAGGCGCGGATTCGCCCGAAATCCGACTTCAATCCCAGGCGCTGTTCATGCGTCTGGTTTGCGCCGTTGTTCTTCTTCTCACCCTCGTCGAGAAGCGAGTGGACTCTCGTCTTCGCGTCGCCGGGCGTCGGAGAAACGCTGGGATCGAGGTTGAGGTACAGGCTGATGGCACAGCCCTTCTCGGCCCGGAAACCAGCGAGTTGCCGGAGCGCATCCCAGGTCACACTGCTGGCCACTGCGCGCGATTCTATGTCCGTGAAGGCCTATACCGTCGGTCATGGCACGAGGAGCGCCGCAGACCTTCTGGAGATGCTTCGGAAGGCGAAGGTTCAGACGCTCGTCGATGTCCGGCGCTACCCCGGCTCCAGGCGAAATCCGCAGTTCAACCAGGCCGCCCTCGCCGATAGCCTGGCCGCCGCGGGCATCGCGTACCGCCATGCGGAAGCCCTCGGCGGCCGCCGCAGCGGCGAGCCCGGCGAGGAGCGCTTCAGCTGTATCCGAACGGCCGGCTTCCGCAGTTACGCGGCGAGAATGGGAACGCCCGAGTGGCAAGAGGCGCTCGACGGCGCACTGCGTGAGCCGGCGCCGTGCTTCATGTGCGCCGAGACCCTGTGGTGGCGCTGCCATCGAAAGCTCATCGCGGAACTGCTCGTCGCGCGCGGGCACGAGGTGCTGCATCTGCTGCCGGACGGCGTCCAGCGCCATACGCTTTCGGAGGACGCCGAGGCCCGCGACGGACGGCTCTACCTCTGCGGCGAGCTCGTTGCGTAACGTTCAGGTCAGCCGTTGTTAGCCCAGGGTTAAGGAGGGAAGTTTCAACCCGTCCGCTTCGTTGAATACTGTTGACAGGCCCTATACCGGGCCTGTCGTACGGAGGGCGAAATGAACGAGAACACTCGCGAGTTGATCATCATCGGTGGCGGTCCGGCCGGCTACACGGCGGCGCTTTACGCTGCGCGTGCAAATCTCCAGCCCCTCGTCATCGAAGGCTTCCAGTGGGGCGGCCAGTTGATGATCACGAGCGACGTCGAGAACTATCCGGGCTATGCCGAGGGCGTGCTCGGGCCGGAGATGATGAAGGACTTCCGGCGTCAGGCGGAGCGCTTCGGCGCCGAGTTCATCTCCGACGACGTCACGCGTGTCGATTTCTCGGAGCGCCCGTTCAAGGTCTACGTCAGCGACGAGGAATATCGCTCGCAGGCCGTGATCGTCGCGACGGGCGCCAATGCGCGCCAGCTCGGTCTCGAGTCTGAACGTGGCCTCCAGGGCCGCGGCGTCTCCTACTGCGCCGTCTGCGACGCAGCGTTCTTCCGAGAGAAGAACATCGTGGTCGTCGGCGGCGGCGACTCGGCGATGGAGGAGGCAACGTTCCTCACCAAGTTCGCCGACAAGGTCACGGTCGTCCACAGGCGAGACGACTTCCGCGCGTCGCAGATCATGCTCGACCGGGCCCGCGCCAATGACAAGATCGAATGGGTCACGAACGCGGTCGTGGACAAGGTCGTCGGCGAGACCGGCGTCACCGGCGTGGACGTTCGGGACGTCAACACAAACGAGATCACGGAGATCCCGGCGCAGGGGCTCTTCGTCGCGATTGGCCACGATCCGAACACGAAGCTCTTCGTTGGGCAGCTCAACATGGACGAGCACGGATACCTGCTCACGCACGACGGGACGGCAACGAACGTGGAGGGCGTCTTTGCGGCAGGCGACGTCGTCGACCACACGTACCGGCAGGCGATCACCGCCGCCGGAATGGGCAGCATGGCCGCCCTCGACGCCGAGCGCTGGCTCACGGCGCAGCACGGCCATCCGTATGACGCGCTGACGGCTCCGCGGGCCGAGGCGGAGGACGTGGAACCGGAGCCCGTCGCTGTGCCGGTGCCTGCCAAGCAGCCGGCCTAGAACAGATCTATACGCGGCTCGAGGGGCAGAGATCGTTGACGACGCACCGCTCGCATTTCGGGTTGCGCGCGATACAGACTCGCCGGCCGTGCCAGATCAGCAGGTGCGGGAAGATCCCCCAGTACTCGCGCGGAACGAGTTTCTGAAGATCGCGTTCGATCTTCACGGGATCCTCTTCCTTCGTGAGGCCCAAGCGCTGCGCCAGGCGGCGGACGTGCGTGTCGACCACGATCCCCTGCGGCTCGCCGAGCTCGGCCGCGACCACGTTGGCCGTTTTTCGCGCAACGCCAGGTAGGCGCAGCAGGTCCTCCATTTTGCTCGGCACTTCACCGTCGTAGTCCTCGAGTAGCAGCGCCATCGTCCCGCGGATCGCCTTCGCCTTCTGCCGGTAGAAGCCGGTCGGGAAGATGTCGCGCTCCAGCTCCTCGACCGGGACGGCGAGGTAGTCCTCCGGCGTCTTGTACTTCTCGAAGAGCCGCTCGGTGACACGGTTGACGTTCACATCCGTCGTCTGAGCGGAGAGCATCACGCTGACGAGGAGCTCGAGGTCCGAGCCGAACCGGAGCGCGATCGCCGCGTCGGCGTGCTCGTGAAGGAGCCGCTCGATGATCGGCCGAATGCGTGCGCGCTTCGGCCCAACGCGCTTCCGCGCCTCGCGAACGTAGCTACGAGGCACGAAACCGTCCGCGGAAGGACCTCGGGGGCCAGGCCCCTGGCCATGGCCCGAAGGGGCGACGAAGCTGCATGGCGAGCAGTCTTGCGCTCATCCGCCACCATGGCCGGTCGTTCGCCATCGACCGGAATGGCCTTGTCTCGGGGCCAGGCCCCTAGCCACGGCTCCGAGGGGCAGGGGTCCGCACTACTACATCGCGGCCAGCGCGGGCGGCGCCGCCGGCGCCGAGCGCGGCAGCCGCGGACCCGCGCACACGACGTCCAGCACGGGACAGCCCGCGCACACCTGCTCGCTCGGCGTCGGCCGGAAGTCGCCGGCCCGGACACGGGCGATCGCCTCGGAGAGCTCGGCCTCGAGCGCCGGGAGCTCAGCGCGCCGGAAGGTCGTCGACACCACGGCGTCGGGCCGCTCGAGGAACTGGTAGACGACCTCGACCTCCTCCGCTCCCGCCCGGAAGCAGGCGAGCGCGTAGACCAGGCGCTGGATGCGGTACTCGTGCTCGACGATCTCCTCCGGCGTCAGCTCCTCGAGAGTGTTCGTCTTGTAGTCGAGCACCAGAGCACGGCCCTCTAGCCGGTGCAGGACGTCGAGCCGGCCGTGCAGGAGCACTCCGTCGTGCTCGAACGCGAAAGCTCGCTCGATGGTCGTGCTCGGGAGCGTCGCGATGCGTCCCGCGACCTCTGACTCGCAGTAGGTGTTCAGAAACCCCGCGATGCGCTCCAACTCCTCGTCGCTGACCCCGGGGTACCAACCGCGCACCTGCTCGACATCCGGCGTCGTCGGAGCACGAAGATCGATCTGCTCCAACAGTCGGTGAACGGCGTCGCCGACTTCCGTCGCCGCCAGCCCGGTCTGCCCGGGAACACGGCCGCTCGAGTCGGCCGGCCGGAGCCCGACCACCCGCTCTGCGTAGTAGCGGTACGAGCAGCGTTCGAAGAGCGAGAGCGACGTATACGAGAGCGACTTGAGCGTGTGGAGCGGCGGCGACGGCACGGGTGCAAGTTCCGGGAGCTTGGGCGCGGGCGGCGGGAGCTCGCCGCCGCCGTTCGCCGCGAAAAGCTCGAGCTGGCCGTCCTCTGCCGCTTCGACCGGCTCCGGCACGACCGCAGGTTCCTCCGGTCGGAATCGATCAACCCGGATCAACAGACGCGCGTCGTCGCGCTCTAGCTCCACGGGATCCCGCCCCGCTCCCGCGATCTCCTCGTCCGCGTCGAGCCGGCCGAGCACCCACCCGAGCGGCGTCGCCGCGTCGGCGGTGCTCTCCGGGTCGATCGCGCCGGAGACGATGAGCCGGTCGATCGCCCGCGTCATCGCAACGTAGTAGAGGCGGAGGCGCTCGGCGCGGTCCTCGGCCTCCCGGGCCTTGCGCACCTGCTCGTAGTCGAACGCGCCGCGCCGTTTGGTCGTGATCGGGTCGACGACCCGGAAACCGAACCGTCCGTCAGAGAGGGCGAGCAGCTCGTCCGCCGACGCAGCAGGCCGATCCCGGCCGGCATCGGCGACGATCACGACCTTGAACTCGAGCCCCTTGGCGGCGTGGATCGTCAGGAGCCTGACGGCGTCGGCGCCCTCCTCCTCGGCCACCGCCTCGAGCTGCTTGGCGCCGACTGCCTCCTGGTCGCGCATGAACCGGAGGAACCCCTCGAGGTCGTGGCCCCTCAGCTCCTCATAGGCGCGCGCCAGGCGCGCCAGCTTGCGGATGTTGGCGTAGCGCCGCCGCCCGTCCCACTGGGCGAGAACGGCCAGGTCGTAGTCGTGCTCGACGAGAATCTGCTCGCACAGCCGCTCGAGCGACATGCGGGCCGACGCTTCCACGAGACGCCCGTACCGCTGCTTGAACGCGAGCAGCAACCGTTCGTCCTGCTCGCCGAGACCCTCGGGAAGCGAGCGTTCGAGCCCGGCGTAGAGCGGGCGCCGACCGGCCGCTCGCCGCAGCAGCGCGAGCGCGTCGTTGGAGACGCCGACGAAGGGCGAAGCGAGGACGCTCAGGAGCGCCCGGTCGTCGTAGCGGTTCTGGAGCAGGCCCAGGTACGCCAGCAGGTCGACGACCTGCTGCTGGCCGAAATAGCCACGTCCTGTTGCTCGGTAGGTCGGGATGTCCTGGCGCCGGAGCTCCTGCTCGTACCACTCGGCATCCGTGCCGGCCGCGAACAGCAGGACGATGTCGCCCGCCGTCGCGTCGCCTGCGTCGATGAGCTCCCGCACCCGCCGCGCGATGCTCCGCGCCTCGGCTCGGCGCCAGTGCGTCCCCGTGCCGGCGTAGCTGGACTTGTCGGTGACGAGCAGCTCCACGGGATGACCAAAAACGGGATCGGGGAAGTCGCCGGAGGCCGTCAGCGGCTGGAAGTCGTCTCCGAAGTCGCCGTGGAAGAGATGGTTGACGGCGGCGAGCACCTCGGGGCGCGAGCGGTAGTTGCGCACGAGCGCCCGCCCGCCGCCTTCCGCCTCGCGGCGCCCGCGGAACACCTGCACATCTGCATGCCGGAAGCCGTAGATCGACTGGAATTCGTCCCCGACGAAGAAGAGATCCCGCTCGCCCAGCCCGTTTGCGAGGAACTCGATCAGCTCCGATTGCAGGCGGTTCGTGTCCTGGAACTCGTCCACCATGATCGCCCGAAGGCGGAGCGCCTCGCGGTCGCGGATCTCCGGATGGTCACGGAGCAGCGTCCGGGCGACGAGCTGCAAGTCCTCGAAATCGAGCGCCGACTCGCGGCGCTTCGCCGCCGCATAGGCTTCGGCGAACCCGTCGAGCAGCGTCTGCACGAGGTCGCGGTCGCGCATCGCGAGCTCGTCGAGCGCAGCCTGCTCGACGACCAGCCGCGCCTCCTCGACGCTGGCCGCGCGCTCCCCCTTCGCCCGGTGCGCGCTGAGGTCGAGCAGATCGTCGGGACGCGGATCGCCCGCGACGGCGTCCAGGAGCGCTCCGGCGCTCGCACGCTGGAGGTCGGTCGCCGACGCATCTTCCAAGACACAGCGGGCTGCTTCCCGCAGCTCCGCGAGACGCTCGTCCAGCGCGGGCCGCTCTCCGAGCTCGAGGACCAGGTCGCGCCCGGCCGATCGAAGCGTCTCGTAGATCCCCGTGATCATCCGGCGTAGTCCACGGGCCCCGTAGGTGGTCAGGAGCCGGACGCGGTCCGGATCGTCGTCGGCGCAGAACGACCCCAGCGCCTCGTCGAACGCCTCGCCGGAGAGAACGGCAGCCTGTGACTCGTCCAGCTCCCGGAAACGCGGATCCAGCCCCGCCTGGAACGGATACGCCTTCAGCAGCCGGTTGCAGAAGCCGTGGATGGTCGAGATCCAAGCGCCGTCGAGCTCGCGCGCAAGGTCGTGCCGGCCCCGACGGCGGAGCTCGGCGCGGATCCGCGTCCGCAGCTCGCCGGCCGCCCGCTTCGTGTACGTGATTACCAGGATCGAGTCGACGTCGACTCCGTGATCGCAGACCGCGCGTACGAAGCGCTCGACCAGGACCGCCGTCTTGCCGGTCCCGGCGCCCGCCGAGACGAACACGCGCCCAGTTGCCTCGATCGCGTCCTGCTGCTCGGGGTTTGGAGTCCAGGTCATAGCCAGATCTCCAGAGTCCCAGCGCGTCGACCGGTCATTTCAGACGGCCGCACGGGCAAAGCCCGCACGGCCTGATGGAGACATCGCAAGCGATGTCTCGTCATGCCCGCTCCACGCGGCAGATCGGCCAGAGGTCGCACCAGGTCGGGCACTCGCCGCCCTTCGGGTTGTGCCGGACGTTTCCGTCGCGGATGTGGCCCGCAAGCTCGCGCGCCGTCTTCCGAGCGTTCTCCACCTGCGCCCAGAAGGCCTCGTCGTCCAGGTAGTCGTTCCGGGAGTAGCCGCCGACGTCCTCCTTGGCGTCCGCGCGCAGGAGGCCGCGCGGCCTGCGGCCGCCGGCCAGCGGCCGGTAGAGGCCGCCCAGCGGCTCGATCCCGACGAGGTCGCGAAGCACGAGCATGTAGAGCGGGATCTGGAGGCGGAGCTCCTTCTCCATCTCGCGCGCCGACGGAGCGTGCTTGCCGGCTTTGTAGTCCTGGACGATCCCGCGCGCGCTCAGCGGCTCGACGTCGATCCGGTCGATCTTCCCTGAGAGGACAAGGTCCTCGCCGAGTTCGAGGCCGCGCTGGAGCTCCGGCGCCGACCGCTCGCTCCCGAACGCGACCTCGAACTGACGCGGCTCGAGCGGCGAGTCGGCGGCCGCCTCTGCGCGAACCAGACGCTCCAGGTCGCGCGACAGCGTCTGCTCCAACTCCCGTCGCTGCAGCTCCGTCATCTCCAGGCGGATGCCGCTCAACGCCTTCTCGAGGCACTCGCCCATGAAACGGACGGCGTCCTCGACCTGCTCGGGCTGGATCCGGTCGCTCCCGAGCACCTTCGGAAAGCCCGTGAAGAACTTGAAGAGCGCGCTGTGGGCGATCGAGCCGCGGAGCCTTGGGTCGACCTCCGGATCGATCGTCTTCGGGTCCAGCACCCGGTCGATGAACCACGCAGAGGAACAGTCGGCGAAGCGCTCGAGCTCGGTAACGTTGAAGACCTTCCGAGCCTCGAGTTGCTCGAGGACAGCGGGATGGGTCAGCCGTGTCGGCCGCTGCAGCGCAGCGTGTGCGCGATCCAGCTTCCGCTTCCAGCCGTTCGCCCCCGCCAAGGCGTCGGCCTCGTCACGACGGTTCGGATCGGCCGAGAGAATCGCGAGCGCGCGCAGCCGCTCCCGCTCGCTTGGAGCCGACTCCAGGCGCCAGGTCAGCGAGGAGAGCGGGCGGCGGGTCGTCCAGCGGCCGACTTCCTCGGCCGGAAAGAGGCCCGCGACCTCTTCCCAGAACGGGCTGGCCTCACGCGGGCTGCCCTCGTCGGACGCGGCCTCCCTGACGAGGTGGAGGCGCTGCGTGGGCCGTGTGCAGGCCGTGTAGAAGAGGTAGCGGTCGCGGGTGACCGCGTCCGCACGGCGCAGCCGGGGACCGAGACGCCGGCGCTCGTCGTCGTCCAGAAACGGCGTCGCGGGTGAGCGGCGCGGGAGAGCGCCTTCCTCCAGGCCCAGGATGAACACGTGCTCGAACCGGCGGGTCCGAGCGCGCATGAGGTCGAGGACGGGAACGCGGCCCGAGTCGGTCGTGGACGGTTGGCGCACCGTCGCCCGCTCGAGCGCCGCGATGACGTCCTCGCGCGAGACCGGTTCGGCGATCTGCTCCCAGCCTTCGAGATCCTTCAGGAGACGGCGGCAGCTCTCGTAGGCGCGGAGATCGTCACGTGAAGGCTCGTCCGCCGGAGGCTGCTCCACCCCGTGGGCGCCGCGAAGCATCGATACCGACAGCTCGCGAACGGCCTCGAGCGGCGAGCTTGCCGACCTGACGGCGTCGAGCGCGGGCAGGCGCGCCTCCCGGAGCGCCTCGAGCTCCTCTTCGACGCGGCCTGACGCAGAGATCGCTCGGCCGCGGAGCCGTCCCTCGACAAAGTCGACGCTGTGGCGCCTGAGGCCAGAGTACGGCGAACGGAGGTAGCGGAAGAGCTCGCCGCGCTCGGCGCCCGCCCAGGCAAAGCGCAGGAGCGCGAGGAGGGCCTGCCCGTACGCCGTTTGGCCGAACCGGAGCGGCGCGTCGACCGCATACGGGATCCCGAGCGTTCCGAACGCGGTCTCCACGGGGCCCCGCCAGCGCTCGAGCGACGGGACGACGACGCCGATCTCCGCAGCTGTCGTTCCCGCGCGGAGCAACTCCAGGACCGCCTCGCCGACGAGCTCCAGAGTGCCGCGCGAACCGGCGCCCTCGAAGAAGCGGATCGCTCCCTCGAGTGCGGGCGCCTGCTCCGTTCGGCCGCCGAAGAGGGCCCGTTCCAGGTGCGCAAGCGCAGGGTGCGCGACCTCGTCGTAGCGTGGCGCCAGCTCCTCGACCGACCCTGCCAGCTTCTGCAGCCCCTGCGAGGTGTCACCGAGCCACTCGAACGCCGGGCGGCCCGGCTCGTAGGGAAGCGAGACGGTGACCTGGGTGCGCCCGGCGAGCGTCTCGAGCAGCACCCATTCTGCCGCGGTGAGATCCTCGAAGCCGTACGCGAAGACGGGCTGTCTTTCCCAGGAGCCCAGGTCGCGCGCAAGCCGCTCGGCCGCTGCCGCGCGCAGCAGCTGCCGGTCCCAGAGCCGCAGGTTGTCCAGCTCCTCGCGGTAAGACGTGTAGAGGGCTGCGAGCGGCCCTCGCAGGTCGTCCGCTGAGACCAGTCCGGCTTCCACCTCGGCGATCGCGTCGCGAAGCGCGTCGGCGAACCCGGACGAGCGGGCCGAGCTCCCGAGCCCGTTGAGCGGGGTGCGCGCAACGGCCCTGCGGAGGACGAGCGCCTGCTCGGCCTCGCTCGCGACCGGCCGCCAGTCGGGATGTCCTTCGGCGACGTACTGGAACAGGTCCGGAAAGGTCCCGATCCAGCCCCCGAGCAGCGCATGCCTTCGCTCCAGCAGCTCGCGTTCGGCCCATTCGACGTCCGGCCGGTTCGGCACGATGAGAATCGGGTCCTGGTCGAGTGCGGCCAGGTACCGGTCGAGCAAACGCTCGACTTTGCCGGCGTTCGCCGGCCCGACCAGCAATGTCAGGGCCATCGGCCTATCGTAGACCTGGCCTCTGACGGTTCCGGATCAGGCCTTGCGCTGCGCGCTACGCAAGACCTGAGCCGTTCTTACGCTGCTGCGGCCCGCGGCCGGCGCCCTCTGCGGGCCACTGCGCGTCCTGGCGTGGTGCCAGCGCAGTCGTCGCAGAGATCAGCCTGCTTGGCGCCCCGGCGGGCATCCGTATAGGTCAGGCGCATCGTCGCGCCCTTTCCTTCTCCGACTTCCTTTCCGCAGCTGTCGCAAACGAGAACAGTCTTTCGAGCCAAGTTCGACCCTCCTTTTCCGCGAAGATTACGGCGAGCTTACCGAAAATCCTAAGAGAAAACTACGCCGCTGCGAGCCCTTGACGAATCCGCCAGGAGCGAAGCAAGGACAGTAATGCTTGTTCTTCACGGTCGAGACCGGTGTCCAGAGCGCCGACGACGCGCAAATGCCGAGGCCGAAAGTCGTCGATCGTACGGCCGTCGACATACTGCTCGATGACCGCAGGGCTGACGTATGACGATCTTGCTACGGCTGCGGTGTTTCCGAGCTTCTCGCCGACCGTCCGCATCGTCGCAGCCACAACGCGTTTGGCTTCGGTTTCCGTTTTGGGAATCCCATGCTCGGCAAAACTGATTGCCGCGGTCAGCGTCCCGCCCCACGTGCGGAAGTCCTTCGCGGTGAATTCCTCTCCCATGTGCTCGTCGATGTATTCGTTGAGCTTTCGGGCATTGAGGTCGAAGGTCTCACCGTCTGTGACGTAACGGAAGAGTCGTCGCCCGCCCGGTAGCTCCAGCAGCGCACGAATCGCCGTTGCGAGCCCCTCGTCGACGACGGCGGTATGCACCAGGAGGCGGCGCTTGCCGCGATAGCGAAACGCCACGCGGTGTCCGCGCACCGTCACGTGGTTCTTGTTCAGCGTCGTAATGCCGAACGTGCGGTATTTCTTCACGTACCGCTCGGAGCCGACGCGAAACCAGCCGAGATTGATCAGGCGCACTGCGACGGCGCTCGTCCACTCCCAGCTGCATTCCTCGCCGTCCAGGTGCTTGGACATCGCTTTGCGGAGGTCCGGAAGCTTCTCGGCAAAGCGGATCAGCCTGTCGTATTTCGCCTGCTCTTGCTGGGCGCGAAAGGCCGGGTGGTAGAGGTATTGCCGGCGACCGGCGGCATCCACCCCGGTCGCCTGAAGCTTCGTGCCCGGGCGGGGCGAGATCCAGACGTCCTTCCACGCCGGGGGAATCGCCAGAGACTCGATCCGCTCGAGCTGCTCCGGGTCGGCGATGGGGTTCCCTCGCGCGTCCTCGTAGCGGAAGTGCCGCCGAGAGCCCACGCGTGTCCATCCACGTCGCCTTGGCATCGTCCGCGTGTTCTCTCCATCTCAGCCCATTTCAATCCCCACCTAGAATCGCTCCCCGTGGACGCGAACACGATCGTCGTGCTCGAGGGAGACGAAACCGGGCAGGAGCTGCTCGAGGAGGCGCTGCGCGTTCTCACGCCCGATGTGACCGGCCTCGCGCTCGAGCTTCCGCGTTTCGACCTCTCGCTCGAGTCGCGGCGGGAGACCGAAAACGCCGTCGTGTACGAGGCCGCGGCTGCGATCAAGGAGCACGGGCTCGGCCTGAAGGCCGCGACGGTCACGCCGGAGGGCGCCGGCGACGTCGGCTCGCCGAATCGCATCCTCCGCGAGGAGATCGGCGGACGAGTCATCGTCCGCACCGGACGCCGGATCCCCGGCGTCGTTCCGCTCGGCGGCGTCCACGCGCCGATCTCCGTCGTGCGGATGGCTGTCGGAGACGCCTACGGCGCGAAGGAGTGGCGTGAGGGGGAGGGCGAGGACGAGGTCGCGTTCCGCACCGAGCGGATCGAGCGCCGGATCTGCCGCGCCGTCGCCGAGTTCTCGTTCCGGCTGGCAGAGCGCACCGGCGCCAAGGTGTTCGGCGGTCCCAAATACACCGTCAGTCCGGTGTACGAAGGGCTGTTGAAGGAGGAGATGGACGCGGCGGCCGAGCGCCATCCCGACGTGCCGTACGAACCGCAGCTGATCGACGCGACCTTCGCCTACCTCGTCACCTCGAGCGGGGCGCCGCTCGTGATTCCGGCGCTGAACCGGGACGGCGACGTCCTGTCCGACCTCGTCCTGCCGCTCTTCGGCTCGATCGCCGGAGCCGAATCGCTGCTCGTCGCGTTCGACGACGACTACGTGCCTGATGCGGTCATGGCCGAGGCGGCGCACGGGACCGCCCCCGCCCTGCAAGGCAAGAACATCGCAAACCCGATGGCGATGATCCTGGCCGCAGCCGCGCTCCTCGGCTACGGGAACGAGGACGCCCAGCAGGCGGGACGGGCGATCCGCGAGGCCTGCCTCGAAGCCGTTGCCGACGGAGTGCGCACGGCGGATCTCGGCGGCCATGCGGCGACGGACGAGTTCACCGACGAGGTCATCCGGCGCACGAAGCAGAAGCTGGACGTCTGGGCCGCGCTCTGATGACTAGGCGCTGAGGCGCTCCTCCGGCACGAACCGGCCGAGCTCGCCGTCGTTCCACGCGCCGAAGAAAGCGCGAACGACGGTGGGATCGAACTGCGTACCGGCGCCGCGGTTGAGCTCGGCGAAGGCGCTTTGCAGCGGCAGCGGGGCGCGATACGGGCGGTTGGACGTCATGGCATCGAAGGCGTCCACGACGGCGACGATCCTGGCGCCAGCCGGGATCTGCTCGCAGAAGCGCCCGGTCGGGTAGCCGCTGCCGTCCCAGCGCTCGTGATGGAAGAGGATGTATGGCAGTGCCGGCCGCAAGGCCTCGAAGCTCCGGATCAAGCGAGCGCCTGCGAGCGGGTGACGTCGGATCTCGTCGTACTCACGAGCGTCGAGCGGGCCGGGCTTGAGCAGAAGGGCCTCGTCGAGGTTGAGCTTGCCGACGTCGTGCAGAAGGCCTCCCATGTGGAGGGCGCTCAGGCGTTTCCTCGTCCATCCGAGTCGGCGAGCGATCACCGCGCCCAGCGAGCTCACACGGGCCGAATGACCCCGCGTGAACGGGTCGTGCGACTCGATCGCCTGTGCAAGGGCAGCGAGAACCACGGCGGGGTCTTCGCTCCCTCGCTCACCTTTCCCTCTTTAGGATTCGCCCGCCGTGCGGGTGGCAGTGCTCAAGGAGACCAGGCCGGGCGAGCGCCGAGTGGCGCTCGTCCCCGAGATCGTCGCGAAACTCGTCGACGCCGGCTTCGAGATCGAGGTGGAAGCAGGCGCTGGGGCCGCGGCCTCGTTCTCCGACCGGCGCTTCGAGGAAGCGGGAGCGGCCATCGTCTCGTCGCGCGCAGACCTGTTGAGCCGGGCCGAGGCGGTCGTCAAAGTGCAGAAGCCGACCGCCGAGGAGGTCGAGCTCCTGCCCGAAGGCTCGATCCTGATCGCGTTCCTGCAGCCGTTAGACGACCGTGAAGGGATCGAGCGTCTCGCGCGGAAGGGCGTGCTCGGGTTCGCGCTCGAGTCCATTCCCCGGATCACGCGCGCGCAGCCCATGGACGCGCTCTCGTCCCAGGCCACGGTCTCCGGCTACAAGGCGGTGCTGATCGCCGCCGACCGGTTGCCGCGGTTCTTTCCGATGCTGATGACGGCGGCCGGAACCGTTCCGCCGGCGATGGTTCTCGTTCTCGGGGCGGGGGTCGCCGGGCTGCAGGCGATCGCGACGGCGCGGAGGCTCGGCGCGGTCGTCTGGGGCTTCGACGTGCGTCCGGTCGTGAAGGAGCAGGTCGAGAGCCTGGGCGCCTCGTTCCTCGATCTCGGCGTGGTCGGCGAGGAGACGGCCGGTGGATACGCGACGGAGCTCACCGAGGAGGAGGGCCGGCGCCAGCAGGAGGAGCTCGAGCGGCGGCTGCCCGAATACGACGTGGTGATCACGACCGCGCTGATCCCGGGCCGCCCGGCGCCGAAATTGATTCCCGCCGGCGCGGTCGAGGCCATGCGGCAGGGCTCGATCATCGTCGACCTCGCCGCCGAAGCCGGTGGGAACTGCGAGCTGACCGTGCCCGGCGAGGACGTCGTCCGTGAGGGGGTCACGATCGTCGGCTCGACGAACCTGCCGAGCCTCGTTCCCGTCCACGCGAGCCAGCTCTACGCGCGCAACGTGCAGGCGCTGCTGACGCATCTCGCGCCCGAAGGCGAGCTTGCCTTGGACTGGGACGACGAGATCACGAGAGACACCTGCGTTACGCGAGAGGTCGTTCCCGCGTGAGCGCGCAGCTGGTCGCGGAGCTCACGATCTTCGCCCTCGCCGTCTTCCTCGGCTTCGAGTTGATCTCGAAGGTGCCAACGATGCTCCACACGCCGCTCATGTCCGGCACGAACGCCATCCACGGGATCGTGCTCATCGGGGCGATGCTGATCGTGGGCACCGCCGACTCGACGCTCGAGAAGGCGCTCGGCTTCGTGGCCGTCGTCTTCGGGACGATCAACATCGTCGGTGGCTTCCTCGTCACCGATCGGATGCTCGAGATGTTCAAGCAGCGCCGGCAGCACGAGGACGAGTAACCCGCCGTGAGCCGCACCTGGATCGACCTGGCCTATCTGGTCGCGGCGATTTGCCTGATCCTCGGCATCCGTGGCCTCTCCCACCCGAGGACCGCCCGGATGGGGAACTGGATCGCCGCCTTCGGCATGGCGATCGCCGTCGGCTTCACCTTCGCGATCGAGGAGATCGACACCTACTGGCTCATGCTGGCGGGCATCGCGCTCGGGTCGGTGATCGGCGTCGCGGCGGCCCGCATGGTGCGGATGACCGCCATACCGCAGATGGTGGCGCTCTTCAACGGGGTTGGTGGCGGCGCCGCGGCCCTGATCGCAGCGGCGGAGTTCCATCGCCTCGCGCCCGAGAGCGGGCGACTCAGCGGCGAGCACATCGTCGGAATCCTGTTTTCCGCCCTCGTCGGATCGGTGAGCTTCTGGGGGAGCCTCGTCGCCTACGGGAAGCTGCAGGAGCTCATCCCGGGCCGTCCGATCGTCTTTCCGGCGCAGAATGCGATCAATGCGGTGCTCGGCGCCGCGCTCGTCGTGCTGATCGTCCTGACCGCGACGACCGAGCAGGGCATCTGGCTCGTGCTCGTGATGGTGGCCGCGTTGGTGCTCGGCCTGCTCTTCGTCCTGCCGATCGGCGGGGCCGACATGCCGGTCGTGATCTCGTTGCTGAACGCGTTCACCGGCCTGTCCGCCGCCTCCACAGGCTTCGTCCTCGACAACTCCGCGCTGATCATCGGCGGGACGCTCGTCGGCGCCTCGGGAACGCTGCTCACGCTCAAGATGGGCCAGGCGATGGGCCGGCCCCTGCGCCAGACCCTGTTCGGCGCCTTCGGTGCGGCACCGGCGGCTGCTGCGGCGGGTGCGGTGGCTGGAGGCGATGGCAACGTCCGGACCGCGTCTGCGGACGACATCGCGTACATGCTGGCGTACGCGCGGCGCGTGATCTTCGTCCCCGGCTACGGGCTCGCGGTCGCTCAGGCGCAGCACGACGTCCGCAACCTCGGCGACCTGCTGCTCGAGAAGGGCATCGACGTGCGCTACGCGATCCATCCCGTCGCCGGCCGGATGCCGGGACACATGAACGTCCTGCTCGCAGAGGCGAATGTCCCCTACGACGAGCTGTTCGAGATGGAGCAGATCAACCCCGAGTTCCCGCAGACGGACGTCGTCGTCGTTGTCGGCGCGAACGACGTCGTCAATCCTGCAGCTCGGAACCAGCCCGGAAACCCGATCTACGGCATGCCGATCCTCGACGTCGACAAGGCGCACAACGTCGTCGTCATCAAACGCAGCCTCTCCCCCGGGTTCGCCGGGGTCGACAATCCGCTGTTCTACGACCCCAAGACCGTGATGCTGTTCGACGACGCCAAGGCGGCGCTCGAGAAGCTCGTGGTGTCCGTCAAGGCCGTTTGAGCTCGGTCCCGGTCTTCAGCGCGCGGGACGTCGAGGCGGCTGTCTCGCCCGAGCGGGCGGTAGATGTTGTCCGCGACGCGTTCGTGGCGTATGCCCGCGGCGAGTGGTCGATGCCATCGAAGGTCTACGTCCCGGCGTATCCAGCGGGCGACTTCCGGGCCATGCCGGCTCTCGGCGGCGGATTTGCGCTGCTGAAGTGGGTGACGTCGTTTCCGGGGAACCCGGCGCTCGGGCTGCCGACGGTGGCGGGTCTCGTCCTCTTGTCGGATGCGTCCAACGGCATGCCTGTCGCCGTGCTCGACGCGGGGGCGGTCACGGCGCTGCGGACCGGCGCCGCGGCAGTGTTGGCGGCCGAGACTCTGGGCTCGGAGGTCGCGGCGACCGCTTCGGTCATCGGCGCCGGGGTCAACGGCCGCGCCACCGCGCGGACGTTCCTGGCCCGCGGCCGACAGGTGTCGATCTGGGACCTCGATCTCGACCGCGCCGAGGCCGCTGCGGTCGAGCTCGGCGCGGAGGTCGCTGAGAGCCGCGAGGCCGCGTTGGGCGCGGATCTCGTCGTCACCGTCACGCCGGGCCATGAGCTCGTGTTCCCGGAAGGAAGCCTGGCTCCGGGCCAGCACGCGAGCCTGATGGGTGCAGACGGGCCCGGAAAGTCGGAGATCGCGGTCGAGGAGCTCGCCCGCGTCAGTGTCTTTTGCGATGACTGGGAGCAGGCGAGCCACAACGGCGACCTCGTGCACGCGGTCGAGGCGGGAGCGTTCGGACGCGAGCGCGTCACCGAGCTCGGGGCCGTGCTGTCAGGGGAGGCCGAGGGACGAGCAGGCCCGGACGAGATCACCGTCTTCGACTCCACAGGGCTCGCGATCCAAGACCTCGCGATCGGCATCGAGGTGGTTAAGCGCTACGAAGCAGATGCGACCGAAGGTAGCTTCACGGCCGTCCAGAGAATCGAACTCTAGGAGGCGGAAATGGCAGGAGGAATCGTCCACTTCGAGATACCCGCTGAGGACACAGCGCGAGCCAAGAACTTCTGGGGCACGCTCTTCGGCTACCAGTTCCGGTCGATGGACGGGCCGATGGAGTACCACATGTTCCAGACCGGTGAGAACGAGGGTGGCGCCGTCTATCCGCAACAGGAGGGTGAGACGGGCCTCATCACCTACTTCCTCGTCGAGGACATCGACGCTGCTCGCGGGCAGATCGAGGAGCTCGGCGGCTCCGCCGAGGAAAAGGGGCCCGTCCAGGGCATGGGCTGGTACGCCCGTGCCAAGGACACCGAAGGCAACGCGTTCTCGCTCTGGCAGAGCGACGAGAAGGCGCCAGCGCCCGAAGAGTCCTCCTAGAGCAGGCGCGCCGGATCGAAGAGCTCGAGCTCGGGCTCGCGGCGACCCAGGATCGCCCTCGCGACGAGATCCCCGCACGCGAGCCCGAGCACGTTTCCGTGGCCCGAGTAGCCGCGTGAGATCCACGTCCCGTCGCGGCCGGGGACCGGCCCGACGAGCGGCAGGGAGTCCGGCGTCATGCCAAAGATCCCGGCCCAGCGGTGCGTGATCCCCGGCCTGCGGCCAACGAGCTCCTCGACGAAGGCGTCCAGCGCTGCCTGGATCTCCGGGCTCGTCGCCTCCTCGGCCGTGAACTCGTGGTCGAGGGCCGTGTCTCGGCGCCCGCCGACGACCAGCCGACCGTCGGGCAGCTGCTGCCAGTAATCGAACCCCTGCCGGGCGTAGTGCGGTCGCTCGTAGAACCGCTCCTCCAGGGGCTCGGTGACGACCACTTGCCCGCGGGTCGGCTGAACCACCTCGTCCAGCTCGCTCAGGAGGCCGCTCGGGTACCCGTCGCTGGCCACCACCACGCCGTCCGCCTCCAGGCCCTCGAGCGACCTGACGCGGTCGTGCTCCCGGATGTCGACGCCGGCCTCTGCAGCACGCACGGCGAGCCGCCGGACCCAACGAGCCGGCTGCAGGGCTGCGTCCCGTGGATGCAGGATCGCAGCGTCGTACCGGCCCGCGAGCGGGCCTCCAGGCTCGTCGATCCACTCCACGGCGAACCCGTCGCTCCCGAGCGCCTCGTACTCCGCAAGGAGCTCCTCTCTCGCTTTTTCGTCTGCGGCCAGCTGGAGGCTTCCGACCCGACGCAGCGCGTCGCCCGCGAGCTCCTCCATCCGCTCGAGCGTCAGCTCGGTCAGCCGCCAGAGCCCCGCTGCGCGCTTTGCTCCGAGCTTGGCCCTGGCAGCGGCGTACGGCATCGCGCCGCCCCTGAGAGCGAAGCCTCCATTCCGCCCGCTTGCCCCGGAGGCGATCGAGCGCGCCTCGTGAAGGCGCACGCGGAGGCCGCCTTCCGCGAGAGTGAGCGCGCAGGAACAGCCGGTAACGCCTCCGCCGACAACGGCGACATCGACGTGGCCCTTGTGACGCGGCGATCGCAGCGGCTCGGCCGGCTCCTCGAGCCAGAACGAATCTCCCACGGGACGACCGTAGTCAGGGTCATGGCGCCGCCCGATAGACGCCGTCCGCCGCGGCAACGAGGCCCGCGAGCTCGAGCTCCGTGAGCGCGACGCTGACTGCTCCGGGCTCGAGCACTCCGCGGGCCGTGAGCTCGTCAGCGCCGGCCGGGGCGTCGCGGACGAGCTCGAGCAGCTGCGCCGCCTCTGTCGAGACCTGGACGACTTCCCCGGCCGCCGGCCGTTCCACCCCGAGAACGTCGAGGACGTCGCCTGCATTGGTCAGTGGGGCGGCGCCGAGCTTGAGGAGGGCGTTCGTCCCCGCGGAGAGCGAGGACGTAATCTCGCCCGGGACCGCGAAGACGTCGCGGCCTTCGTCGAGTGCGAAGTCGGCCGTGATCAGCGCGCCGCTCCGTTCTCGCGCCTCCACGACGACAACGGCCTCGGTGAGCCCGGCGATGATGCGGTTCCTGGCTGGGAAGCGCCAGGGCGCCGGTTCTACCCCGGGGTCGTACTCGGACACAACCAGCCCGTTTTCCTCGATCCGCCGCGAGAGCGCCGCATTCGAGGCGGGGTAGTCGCGGTCGATCCCACAGCCGAGCACGGCGACAGTCAGCCCCGAGGCTTCCAGCGCTCCACGGTGAGCTTCGCCGTCGATGCCGCGCGCGAGGCCGCTCACGACGACGAGCCCGGCCGAAGCGAGCTCGCGGCCCAGCATCCGGGCAACCTGCGCGCCGTACGGCGAGCATGAGCGCGCTCCGACCACGGCAACCGCCCGTAGCCCGAGCACCTCCGGCTCCCCGGCACCGCGCGTGTAGAGCGCCTTCGGTGGGTCGAAGATCGCACGCAGCCGCTCCGGGAAGAGCCGGTCAGAACGTGTCAGCCTGATCACGGCGCGAGCTCCTTGGGAGCTCGGTACGCCAGCGCTTCGGCGACGTGCTGCTCCTCGACCGACTCGCTCTCTGCGAGGGTCGCGATCGTTCCCGCCACGCGGGCGACACGCATCCGTCCTCGGCCGGACAGCGGCAGACGCTCGACCGCGCGATCGAGAAGCCCACTGGCCTCAGTCGTTCGCCGTACCGGTCCTGCTCGGATCCGTTCCTGCGCCTGGACAACGCGCGCCCGAACGACCTCCGACAGCTCCCCACCCCGGCCGCTCAACTCGGCCGCCCGTGGTCTCGGAACCGCGACCACGAGATCGAAGCGATCGAGCAGGGCACGGGAGAGCTTTTGGCGGAAGGCCGCGAGTTTCTGAACCGAGCAGACGCAACCCGCGGCGGGGTCGCCCCGGGCCCCGCACGGGCACATGTTCATCGCCGCTACCAGCTGAAACCGCGCTGGGAAGACCGCGCGGCCTTCCGCGCGCGCGATGCTGACGAGACCGTCCTCCAAGGGCTGCCGCAGTGCCTCGAGCGCCGGTCGCTGGAACTCCGGAAGCTCATCGAGAAAGAGCACGCCGTGGTGAGCGAGGGTCGCCTCCCCCGGCCTCGGCCCGGAGCCGCCTCCGACGATCGCCGCGACCGAGGAGCTCTGATGCGGCATCCGGAACGGCCGGCACCGGACAAGCGGTTCGCCGGGTGGCAGCAGCCCTGCGACGGAGTAGATCCGCGTGACCTCGAGCGCCTCCTCCGCGAGAAGCGGCGGCAGGATGCCCGGCAGCCGGCGTGCGAGCATCGACTTTCCGGTTCCGGGCGGACCGGCGAGCAAAAGGTTGTGCCCGCCCGCCGCGGCGAGCTCGAGCGCTCGGCGGGCGCGCTCCTGTCCCCGAACGTCGGCCAGCTCGAGCTCGTCTCCCTGCGGCGGTGCGCCGTTCGTGGTCGCCGGCGTGAACGGCGGGGGCTCGGACTCGCCCCGAAGGTAGGCGACTACCTCCGCCAGGTGCCGCGCGGGCACCGGCTTCAGGCCGGCGAGGGCGGCCTCCGACGCCGACTCGGCCGCGCACACCAGCCGGTCGAAACCCCCGCGACGGGCTCCTTCGGCCGCAGCGAGAACGCCGCGGACCGGCCGGATCCGTCCGTCGAGCGCAAGCTCGCCGATCGCCGCGTGGCCCTCGAGGCGATGGAGCGGAAGCTGGTGGGAGGCCGCGAGGATCGCCAGCGCGATCGGGAGGTCGAAGCCCGAGCCCTCTTTCCGAAGCCCGGCCGGCGCCAAATTGACAGTGATCCGCCGCGAAGGCCATGTGAGCTGAGCGGCGGAGATCCCACTGCGGACGCGATGCTTGGCCTCCTGGCACGCTCGGTCGGCGAGGCCGACGATCGCCAGTCCCGGGAGGCCGTTTTGCAGGTGAGCCTCGACTTCGACGGTTCTGGCGTCGAGCCCCACGAGAGCATGAGTGACGGTACGCGCGAGCACGTTGTCATTGAAGACAATCTCGACGCACGCAACTGTGCCGACTCTGTGCCGAGTGTGTGTCTTCCTACCGGGCTACGAGCACGTCTTCGTAGAATTCCCCAGCCCGACGCCCGGTTCGGCGGTTGACATGCCGCCGCAGTCGTTCCTGCAACCGAAGACCGGCCCGCTCCAGGATCTCCGGATAGAGGTCACGGCGGTCGTTGACCACGATCAGCACCGGCGCCCGCGTGCGAAGCACCCTCCGCATCTGCGCGAAGACCTCCGCGACGCCTTCCATGTAGGCGGCGAGAGCCGCCGAACCGGAGCCCTGCTCCGCCGCGCCGAGCTCGAGCCCGCGAAGGTCCTCGAGGCCGAGCAGTTCATATGCGTACCGATGCTGCTCGTGGTAGTCGATCAGGCCCGGGTACGGCGGCGAGGTAATGAGAGCGTCGAAGCGGCCCTCCAGTGCCACCTCACGCGCGTCGCCGTGCACAACCACCGCGGCCCGCCCGCGGGCGCGCGCCCGCGAAAAGTCCTTGATCCGCTGCAGCGTGTCCAGCGCATACCGCCGCAGGAAGTGCTCCGCGCGCTCGACGGGCCGGCACATCCGCTTGTGCTTATGGCACCAGTACGGCTCCGTCTGCGGCGCCTGCGGGAACTCGAGGTCGAAATGTGTCGTGCGCCGCGCGGACCGCGCCGCTCTAGCAAGCACGACGCGCAGGAGATCGGCGTGCTCGTACTCGCCGATCAGGTCACGAAAGGCCAGCAGCTCGCCGGCCGCCCGCGGCGCGAACCACTCGGCGAGATAACCACTCGCCCCCGCCCCGCT
>Ga0184625_10000088_pt1 | contig 24871 bp, 27 predicted proteins | sample PLM3_30_b1_FD_133151 | JGI IMG/M metagenome (GOLD analysis project Ga0184625, IMG submission 133151) | Groundwater sediment microbial communities from an aquifer in East River, Colorado, USA - PLM3_30_b1 | ecosystem: Environmental > Terrestrial > Soil > Riparian zone | place: USA: East River... | reverse complement strand
GTGCGTTGAGCGCCCCGCGTTCCCCCTACCACCTTCTTAAAGTAGTCCGTTGGCGCAATGTCCGCTATTGGCACAAAGCGGACATGAGCCACCAATCAATGTTCGCTTTTGGGGGTAAAGCGGACGGAGCTTTGAAGGACGTTTATGTCCGCTTATGACCCAAAGCGGACATCGCGCGGCCCCTTCCGGAATACGGGCGCCCGTTGCTACGATGCTCCGACTGAGCCCCGAGGGCGACAATGAGGCGGCGTGAGTTCTTAAGCCTTCTAAGCGGGGCCGCGGCTGCCTGGCCTTTACCAGCGTATGCCGAGCAGGTCGCGCAAACGCGCCGCGTTGGCGTACTCAGCGGGCTGGCTGCCGACGACCCGCAAGGCCAAGCCACCATCGCCGCGTTTCTGCAAGGCTTGCAGTATTTGGGTTGGGCTGACGGGCGCAACTTGCGGGTCGAGTACCGCTGGGGCGCTGGCAATGCCGACGACATGCGCAAATACGCGGCGGAACTAGTTACGCTCGCGCCCGATGTTCTGGTAGCCACCGGCGGCGCGAGCGTTGGGCCGTTACTCCAGGCGACCAAAATTATTCCGATCGTGTTCGCGAATGTCCCTGATCCGGTAGGCTCCGGATTTGTCGAAAGTCTTTCGCGCCCGGGCGGCAATGCCACCGGTTTTGTGCAGTTCGAATACAATTTGAGTGGGAAATGGCCGGAGCTCTTGAAGCAAATCGCACCGAACATGACAAATACCGCAATACTGTGGGATCCCACGATAATCGCCGGGATTGGCCAGTTCGCCGTCATCCAGTCCGTGGCGCCATCGCTAGGTGTGGAGGTTCGCGCGATCAACGTTCGTGATCCTGCTGAAATTGAGCGCGGCATCGCGGCCTTCGCTCACCTTTCAAATGGCGGCATGATAGTGGCGGCGAGCGCATTGGCTATTGTTCATCGTGATCTGATCATCACCCTTGCCGCACGATACAAACTTCCCACAATTTATTTCCAGCGAGTCTTCGTTACTGGGGGCGGTTTGATCTCATATGGGCCTGATTTCCTCGACCAATACCGCCGCGCTGCCGGTTATGTTGATCGCGTACTAAGGGGCGAGAAGCCGGCCGACTTGCCGGTGCAGGCGCCGACCAAGTATGAGCTGGTGATCAATCTCAAGACGGCGAAGCTCTTCGGCCTATCCGTGCCTCCGCCGCTACTCGCCAGCGCTGTCGAGGTGATCGAATAAGGTTTCACTCATGTCCGCTTTTGGCCCTTAACGGACATGCCGATTGATGGTCGCAATGTCCGCTGCCTATCAGGTGCCGCTATCACCACAAGCCCAAGCAATCCTTGAACGGTTGAAATGCGGGAGAGGATTAAGCTACCGGATCGGCCCCATATTGCACCACCACGTATGTGTCTTACATGTGGGCATCGAAGGCCCTGACAGCCAGGATAAACCAATGACGAAGCCGGAAACCCTCGAGAAAGAAACCCTGCGGATGCCCACGATCGATCCGGGGGTACGGATCGGCCATGTCCACCTGAAGGTTGCCGACCTCCAGCGAGCGCTGGATTTCTACTGCGGGGTGCTGGGTTTTACGCTGACAACAAGCCGACCGGGCACCGCGTTCATATCGGCCGGCGGATATCATCACCATCTCGGGCTCAATACCTGGGAGAGCCTTGGCGGTTCGCCGCCCGCTCCCGGAACTACCGGTCTTTATCATACTGCCATTCTTTACCCGACCCGAAGGCTGCTGGCCGACGCCTTGCGGCGGCTTATCGTTGCCAAGATCCCCCTCGAAGGCGCCAGCGACCACGGCGTGAGCGAGGCGCTCTATTTGCGCGACCCCGATGACAACGGCGTCGAGCTCTATTGGGATCGGCCGAAGGAACAGTGGCCGAAGCGGCCGGACGGCGGGCTGCGGATGTACACAAACCCGCTCGACCTGCACGATCTTTTGGCCGAACTCGACAAACCACCCAGCTGACGAGCGTTCACTCCCACTGAATGCGATAGTGGAACGCCGAATCCTGGCCGGGGATACCAACCAGGCGGATCATCAGGTCGATCATGAGGCCGTTGCTTTCGCCAGCGCGCGCCGTGCCAACACGCCAACAAGGTGCGCACGATATTCGGCGCTGGCGTGAATATCACTGTTCATGCCGGTTGCGGGAATCGTCATGCCTTCCAGCGATTTCGCCGCGAAGCGTTTTTTGAGCGCCTCTTCAAATGATTTGACGCGGAACACGCCGCTTGCACCGGCGCCCGTCACCGCCACGCGGATGTCTGAGCCGCGCTTGGACACAAAGACACCAACCAGTGCAAAACCCGATGCCGGATGCTTGAATTTTTCGTAAGCCGCTTTCTTGGCGACAGGGAAAGTGACCTTGGTAATAATCTCCCCATCCTCCAGGGCGGTCGAAAACATCCCCGTGAAAAAATCATCGGCGGCAATACGCCGCTTGTTGGTGATGATGGTCGCACCGAGACCGAGGCAGGCCGCCGGGTAGTCCGCGTTCGGATCATTGTTGGCGATCGACCCCCCGATGGTGCCGCGATTACGCACCTGTGGGTCGCCGATCGACGCCGGCACAGAGGCCAGTCCCGGCAGAACCTGCTGAAGCACGGGCGAATTGGCCGCATCGGCATGACGCGTCATGGCACCGATTACAATCGAACGGCCCTTCTGCTCGACGCCGCTCAGGCCCTCGACCAGTGAAAGATCGATCAGAGCCGGAGGGCTCGCCAGCCGCAACTTCATCACGGGCAATAGCGAATGTCCGCCTGCCAGCAGCTTGGCTTCCGGATTTCGCGCAAGCAAACCGGCCGCCTGGCGGACCGTTGTCGGACGATGAAAGGTGAACTCGTACATCGGTGTCTCCCCTGATTACGCCGCCTGATGGGGTTGCGCGCGCTTGAGTGCCGTCCACACCGCCTGAGCCGTGGCCGGCATTGCCAGTTCCTCCGTGCCGATTGCATCAGTGATGGCATTAATGACTGCCGCCGGTGAAGCGATCGCACCCGCCTCGCCGCACCCTTTGATGCCAAGCGGATTGGAAGGAGCCTTGGTTTCGGTCAGACCAACCTTGAAGGACGGCAGGTCGTGGGCATGAGGCATGCAGTAGTCCATCAATGAACCTGTCACCAGTTGGCCGTCCTTGTCATAGACCGCGCCCTCCAGTAGCGCTTGTCCAATGCCTTGCGCGATCCCGCCATGTACCTGACCTTCCACGATCATTGGATTGATCACCGTGCCGAAATCGTCGACTGCCGTCCAATTGACAATCTCGGTCTTGCCGGTGTCCCGGTCTATCTCAACTTCACAGATGTGACAGCCGGCCGGGAAAGTGAAATTGGTCGGATCGTAGAAACTCGTCTCCTTTAATCCCGGCTCGAGCTCCTGGCCGGCAAATTTGTGTGCGATGTAGGCGTTGAGTGCCACATCGCCCCAGGGCGCCGATTTGTCGGTGCCGGCGACGGTAAATTTCCCGTCCTTGAATACGATGTCGCCCTCGGCCGCCTCCAGCATGTGGGCGGCGACTTTCTTGGCCTTGGCTTCAATCTTGTCGAGCGCCTTGACGATCGCCGACATGCCCACGGCGCCTGAACGCGATCCGTAGGTACCCATGCCGAACTGCACTTTGTCGGTGTCGCCGTGCACAATCGAAACGTTCTCAAAAGGTATGCCCAGCCGTTCCGAAACGAGTTGAGCAAAGGTCGTCTCATGGCCCTGCCCGTGCGCGTGGGCGCCGGTGAGCACCTCCACGCTGCCGGTCGGATTGACGCGAACCTCCGCGCTTTCCCACAGGCCGACGCCACAGCCAAGCGATCCGACCGCCTGCGAAGGCGCGATCCCGCAGGCCTCGATATAGGTGGAATAGCCGAGGCCCCGCAGCTTGCCCTCGCGCGCTGCTTCCCGTTTGCGCTTGTTGAAGCCCTTCACATCGGCGAGCTCCAGCGCCTTTTTGAGCGATGCGTTATAGTCACCTGCGTCGTACGCCATGATCACCGGCGTCTGGTGCGGGAATGACTTGATGAAATTACGCCTGCGCAGGTCGGTGGGATCGATCCCCAGTTGCCGCGCCGCCACCTCCACAAGCCGCTCGACCACGAAAGTCGCTTCGGGCCGGCCGGCGCCGCGATAGGCATCGACAGGTACGGTGTTGGTGTAGACCGCATCGACCTCGCAATAAATCTGCGGGATATCGTACTGGCCGGACAACAGCGTCGCGTAGAGATAAGTCGGCACCGATGACGAAAACGTCGACATATACGCGCCGAGATTGGCGATTGTCTTGACCCGTATTGCGAGAAACTTGCCGTTGGCGTCGAGCGCGAGCTCCGCGTGCGTAACATGGTCCCGACCATGCGCGTCGGTGACGAATGACTCCGATCTGTCGGCGGTCCACTTGACCGGCCGGCCAACCTTGCGCGCGGCCCACAAACAAACCACCTCTTCCGGATAAATGAAAATCTTCGAGCCGAAGCCGCCGCCCACGTCGGGCGCGATGACGCGCAACTTGTGTTCCGGCGCCATGCCGACGAACGCGGCAATGACGAGCCGCGACACGTGCGGATTCTGCGTTGTATTCCAGAGTGTCAGTTGGTCGGTGCCGGCATCATACTCTGCAAGCGCAGCGCGGGGCTCGATTGCGTTTGGCACCAGCCTGTTGTTGATGATGTCGAGCTTCGTGACCTGCTTGGCAGCAGCGAAAGCAGCGTCTACTGCCTTCGCATCGCCCAGTGACCATTCATAGATGGTGTTGTTGGGCGCGACCTCGTGTATTTGCGCGCCAGATTTTGCTTTGGCTGGATCGATAACCGCCGGCAACGCCTCGTAGTCGACAATTACTTTCTCGGCGGCGTCACGCGCCTGAGCCAAAGTCTCCGCAATCACAACGGCTACCGCATCCCCTTCGTGATTGACTTTGCCCGATGCCAGCGCGGGGTGCGGCGCCATTTTCATCGGCGTGCCGTCCTTGGAATGGATCATCCATCCGCAAATCAGATTGCCGATCTTGTCGTTGGCCAGTTCAGCACCGGTAAGAACGGCGATGACGCCGGGTAGAGATTTCGCTGCACTGGTGTCGATGCGCTTGATCTTTGCGTGAGCGTGCGGTGAGCGTACAAAAACCGCGCGCGTTTCGCCGGGACGAATTACGTCGTCGGTGAACTTACCCTTGCCGGTAATAAAACGGAGATCTTCCTTCCGGCGCACCGCCGCGCCGATACCCGTCGCGCTCATAGCGGCTTCCTCCCACTGAATTTTTCTTGTGACCTATTCGGCGGCCTGACGCGCGCCGTCTTTGGCCATAGCCTTTGCTCCCGCGGCAATCGCCTTGACGATGTTGTGGTAGCCGGTGCAACGGCAGATGTTGCCGTCGAGTTGCTCGCGGATGGTATGCTCGTCGAGATCGTTGCCGCGCCGGCGCACGATATCGAGCGCCGCCATTATCATTCCCGGCGTGCAGAACCCGCATTGCAGACCGTGATGCTCGCGAAATGCTTCCTGCATGGGGTGGAGCGGGCCGTCTGGAGCGGCCAAACCTTCAATGGTGGTGATCCGCGCCCCTTCACATTGCAGCGCGAGCGTGGTGCAGGATTTGGCGGCAATCCCGTCAATGTGAACGACGCAGGCGCCGCATTGTGAGGTGTCACAGCCGACATGCGTGCCGGTCAGCCGCAGATTTTCTCGCAGGAACTGCACCAGCAACGTGCGCGCTTCGACATCCCCGGTGACGGCTTTGCCGTTCACCGTCATGGACACGGCAGGCATGACCTTCCTCCCACTTTTGGGCCCAAAACGGCCTCTTTTCACCCCCCATGCCCGGGCGGCGAAAGTTCTTCTTCAAAATCGAGCCGATTTCGGTCCGATTTGCGGCAATAAGTCTGAACCCCCCTTGAGGGCCCGGTCAAGGGATTCAGAGGGTCAAAACCGCCAAAACTGCAGTGCCCTCATCATGGGACCGCAACGGTAGAGGCGAACTTCTGGAAGAAATCGTCGGCGAGTTTCTTGGCAGCTCCATTGACCAGGCGCTGGCCGAGCTGGGCGAGCTTGCCGCCGATCTGAGCCTCGACGTTATAGCTAAGCAGTGTGCCGCCATCCTTTTCGGTCAGCGCTACCGTCGCGCCACCCTTTGCAAACCCGGCGACGCCGCCATCGCCCTCGCCGGAAATCCTGTAGCCGTTGGGCGGGTCGAGGTCGGTCAGGTGGACCTTGCCTTTGAAGCGTGCCTTCACGGGGCCGAGTTTGGTGGTCGCGACCGCCTGAAATTCTGTGTCGGAGGTCTTGTTGAGCTCTTCACAACCCGGGATGCAGGCCTTCAGTACTTCGGGATCGTTGAGTTTCGCCCACACCACTTCGCGGCTTGCCGGAAGCTGAACCTCGCCGGTCATGGTCATCGCCATCAACGCGTCTCCTTCTTACACCCGTGAAATCCCGATAGCGGTCCCGGCTTAATCCTTCAGAGCGCCCATGAAAAGACCTTTGCAGAGGCCGCGCGGCGCATTAAGGGTGTCGGTCAAGCCACGGTCCAACAATCAGAATGTATCTTAGGGGAGGTCTTCCATGCCAATGATCAATGCCGATGATGGCTGCCCGCTTCACGTTGAGGTTGAGGGACGCGACGGTGCGCCGGTGTTGATGCTCTCCAATTCCCTCGGCACCAATTTGCACATGTGGGACGACCAGGTCCCGGAGTTCACAAAGCACTTCCGCCTGGTGCGTTACGACCGCCGCGGTCACGGACAATCCGGCGTGCCTAAGGGTCCCTATTCCATGGACCGGTTGGGCAAGGACGTGCTGGCTATCCTCGACACGCTCAAGATCAAGAAGACCAATTGGTGCGGACTGTCGATGGGCGGCATGGTCGGCCAATGGTTGGGAGCAAATGCGCCTGACCGGGTTGAGAAGCTTGTCCTCTCGAACACCAATTCCTACTACGAGGACAAGACACCGTGGATCGACCGTATCAAGTTCGTGACCGAGAAGGGAATCGATGCGCTGGTCGACACCAACATGCAACGCTGGTTCACCGATGGCTTCCGCAAGCGCGCGCCCGAGGTGATCGAACGCACGAAGAAAATGTTCACCGCCACTAAGGTGCCGGGGTATATCGCCTGCTGCGAAGCAATCCGCGACATGGATTTCCGCGCGAGCAATCCGAGCATCACGGCGCCGACACTTGTGATTGTCGGCGCGCAGGATCCGGCCACGCCTCCGTCGGCGGGCGAAATCATTCAAAAGGCGATCAAAGGCGCCAAGCTCGCGAGCCTCGATGCCGCGCATATTTCAAACATGGAGCAGCCAAAACAATATACCGAAACGGTGCTCAATTTCCTCCGCAGCTAAGGAAAGAAGCGATGGACGACAAGGAACGCTACGAGCGTGGCATGGCCAGGCGCCGCAAGGTGCTGGGCAATGCATGGGTCGACCGCGCCAACGCAAAGAAGACGCCGTTCAACGAGGAATTCCAGGATTTCATCACCCGCACTGCCTGGGGCGAGATTTGGACGCGTCCGCACTACGATGAGCGGACGCGACGCATTCTGGTGATCGGGACCATGCTTGCTCTCGACAAATGGGAAGAGTTCCGCATGCACGTGCGAGCCGCGCTCACCGAGGGTGGATTCACGCCCGAGGACATCAAGGAAATCATCCTGCAGCAGGCGATCTATTGCGGGGTGCCGGCCGCCAACAATGCGTTCAAGGAAGCCGCCGAGGTGATCGCCGAGGTTGCAAAGACCAAATGACCGTCGCGCGCGCGTGACGGTCTCGTCATTTCAACTTGAAAGCGCCGCGGCCCATTCGATGGGGGAACATCCATGGCCAAGGTAAATGTACGCAAAGGGATGCCGAGCGTTCAGCTCGACAAGCAAGAGTTCAAGAAGCGCTTCCTGACCAGATTCTACGATCCCCTGTATGAGCCACTGACGCGCGAACTCGATAAGATCATCGACGCCGCATGGACCTCCTATAGCGACTACCACAAGGCGCCACGCACGCGAAAAGCCGGTTCCGGTTTTGCTGACCCAAATTACGAAATCTCGATCGAATGGCTCGAGTCGCGCGCCAGCGTACAGGCAGCCGAGCGTCGGCAAAAATCCGCCAAGTCCCCCTCACGCGTCCTGATCGTCAACGGGTCCTCGCGCAACGATCAGACCTGTCCGGGCGAAATATCGAAAACCTGGCGACTGGCGACCCTGGCGCGCGACGTTATCGAAAAAACGCGAGGTTTCGAGGTTGAGATCCTCGATCTCTCACGACTCGCCGCCGAATATGGAAAGGTTATTTACCCCTGCAAGGCTTGCGTCTCGACGGCGCAGCCCCTCTGTCATTGGCCATGCACCTGCTATCCAAACCACGCGCTCGGTCAGACCGGCGACTGGATGGCCGAGATCTATCCGAAATGGATCGCCGCACATGGCGTGATGATTGTCTGCCCGGTCAACTGGTACCAGGCCCCCTCCTCGCTAAAGTTGATGATCGACCGCCTGGTCTGTGCCGACGGCGGCAACCCGGATCCCACGTCCACAGGCGGCAAGGATCCGGTCAAGGCGAAAAAGCTCGAGCTTGCGGGCTGGCCCTACCCGCGGCATCTGGCGGGGCGTGTGTTCTCAGTGGTTGTGCACGGTGATGCCGCCGGCGCCGAGAATCTGCGGCGCATGCTCGTGGACTGGATGACCGATATCGGAATGATCCCGTCAGGCCACCTGGCGCTGATCGACCGTTATGTCGGATATCTTGCGCCTTACGCCACCAGTCACGACGATCTCGACCGCGACACCGATTTTCAGGCCGACGTTCGCAATGCTGCGCGCGCGCTGGTGCAGGCGGTCAAGGACAGGCGTTCGGGAAAACTGCAGCCTCCGGACCGCGGCCTGCATGAAGCCCGCCCGAAGTGACAATGGACACTAAACTGGTCTCAGTCGATGCTGAGCGCGCGACGCGCAGCAACCACGCCCGCTACGACGTTATCTCAGCGGCTTTGGTCTGTCGCGCATAGCTGCGTTCAAAGATGCACAGTCCGGTCGCCAGGGCGGCGAACAACAACTGCAGAGTGTGTTCGCGCATCAGGTCGAGAGAATTCGCCCAGAATGCCGGACCAACCGATGCAATACTGATTGCAACTACAAGAATGAGGCCGGCTTCAAATATCTCTGAATTTGCCTGCCCGCGCGGCAAGCAGCGGATGCGGTCAGCGATATGGACCACGCAGATGCAGGCCACCGCGAGTTTGAGGCCTCCGAAGAAGGCGGCGAGCTTAATCAACCCGACCGGACCGAGGCCGAAAACACGCCCAATTGAGAAGATAAACTGCGAGCGCCACACATCGTCGAGGCCGTAGCTCGGCGATGAAAGGATGCGCAATCCGTCGTAACCCCAGACCACTGCAAAATAGAGGGCAATCGCGACTATTGTGGCTGTCGTGACGTTTGAAAGTTTTCGCACTGGTCCCTCCTCACTTGAGAGGTCATGCGTAGGCGCTTCAAATCCTAAGTTCAAAAGAAACCGAACCTTTACCTTACCGATTAGCCCTTTAACGCTGCGCGATTAACCACGCAGCGCAGGTTCCGCGCGGCCACGCCGCCAGAAATCGGGTGGGCCTCGCACGTGTCGCCCCCTACGTGCCGGTTCCGGGCGAACTCCGCTTTATTTCCAGACTGGGGAGCGAGCATCCGGCGCGATTCACTCTACGCAAAAAAACAGAGATCAGCCCCCGCGGCCGTCGCGAAAGGCCTGCGGGGTCATTCCTGTTTGCTTGCGGAAAAACCGCGTGAAGTGCGAGGGATCCGAAAACGCCAGGTCATAGGCGATTTCGTGAATGGCTTGGTTTGTGAACACGAGCTGCCGCTTGGCCTCCGTCAAGACACGCTGGCGGATCAAGTGACCGGCTGTGACGCCGGTTGCGCGCTTGACGTGGTCGTTAAGCCTGTCCGGCGTCATTGCCAACTTTCCGGCATAGAAGCTGATGAGGCGGTCTTTCCGGAAATTTTCATCGACAAGCCGGCGCAATTCATCGACCCGCGGATCCGAACGCGACAGGGTCACGGCGCCGCTGCGGGCTCGGCTCACGGCAAGCCGAACGACCTCAATGGCCATAAGTGCAAGCAGGCCGCGCATCGCCAGACGGAAACCTTCACGTGCGAGCGCACTTTCTTCGTAAAGTTCGGCGCACAGCACGGACAGGCGCCTCGCTTCCCCTGCATTGACGAGGGGAAGCAGCGGCTCATTTGCGACCGCTTTCAATCGTGCCAACGCCTCACCTGACTGGTCGCCGAGCGCGTCGGCAACATCTTCGGTGAAGCTCACGACCCAGCCGTCCGTGACTTCGGGCGTGAAGCGAAAGCCGTGTGCGGTGGTGGCCGGCACAAGAATGACGGATGGCGCGGAAAATCGCGCCGTTGCAGTTTCGAAGCTGAACTCGCCGCCGCCCTTCTCGATCAGCAATATCTGGAAGAGATTGCGGTGGCGATGCGCCCGAATTGTCCAGTCGTGGATTGAGGAGCGCGAGGCGATCGTTTCGATGTGGATGAAGTCAAAAGCCGAGTCGTCCGGCGGGTCGCCGTACAGATGAAAAAGCGGCAGCGCGGACACGGTGCCCATGGCTTACATAATAGCATGCGAGGCAACTGCCGGCACGGGTGCCAAAATGAAAAGCCCCGCCTCCCGGCGGGGCTTCCCCGATCTTTTTCTCCGCGTCAGCGGTCCTGCTGCTGGCCGGGCTTCTGCTGTCCGCCGCCCTGTTGGCCACCTTGCTGCTGCTGGCCGGGCTTCTGCTGTCCGCCGCCCTGCTGGCCGCCGCCCTGCTGGCCACCTTGCTGCTGCTGGCCGGGCTTCTGGTTCGGGTTTTGATTTTGATTCATTTTACTTCCTCTCCAACGTTGATTTGAAGCGCCAATCAAACCGCGCTTCGTAGCAAGGGGTAATGCACCGCGGTGGTAATTGTTCCTTTTGTTCCGTATGCGCAACGTTGCCAGTCGTAGGCCAAACGTATTGGAACCTGTCGCCATCGGACGTGTTCCCTCCAAACAAGAGGAGGACCGACGATGGGACGCTATTTATTGCTGTGGCTGCTCGGGATCCCGATCCCTATTCTGGTGTTGATCTGGATGTTCGGCGGCCTGCACTAATCGACAAGTCGCGATGCGAGACGAGTGCGATCCAGCCTCGTCTCGCACCGCAACGTTGGCGCGAGCTAATCGAAGCCGCGCGCACCCCTTTCCCAGCGGATATTCCCACTTAATAACACGCCGTCGGCGCGGCGTTGCCGCTCCCGTCATGCCCTGTTAAGCCTTTAGCGTAGGGGCGATTGGTCTCGGCCGGGATCTATCGGAAGGCACAGGGGATGGAAGTCTTCCTCCAGCAACTTATTAATGGCATTACGCTCGGCTCGATATATGGCCTGATCGCCATCGGCTATACGATGGTGTTTGGCATCATTGGCATGGTGAACTTCGCCCACGGCGACGTGTTCATGGTGTCTGCCTTCATTGCCTTGGTCGCTTTTCTGTTGCTCGTCAGCGTTGTCGGGATATCGTCGATTGCGCTCGCCATCTTTCTCATTCTGATCGTGGCGATGCTTTTCACCTCACTCGTCAACTGGACCATCGAGCGGCTTGCTTACCGACCCCTACGCGGTTCGTTCCGGTTGGCGCCCCTGATTTCGGCGATCGGAATGTCGATCTTCCTTTCGAATTTCGTGCAGGTGACGCAAGGCCCGCGCAACAAATCGATTCCTCCAATGGTCCAGGGTGAGTTCGTGCTGTTCACGCAAAATGACTATCCGGTGACGCTTTCAGTCAAGCAACTGATCATCTGGCTCGTCACTGCGGTCCTGCTTGTCTGTTTCTGGTATCTGGTCACGAAGACCCGCCTGGGTCGCGCGCAGCGCGCCTGCGAACAGGATCAAAAAATGGCGGCGCTGGTCGGCGTCGATGTTGACCGAACGATTTCGACGACCTTCGTGATCGCAGCTGCGCTCGCTGCCGTCGCCGGAACGATGTACCTGATGTATTACGGCGTCGTCAGTTTTGCCGATGGATTTGTTCCGGGAGTGAAAGCATTCACCGCTGCCGTGCTTGGCGGCATCGGCTCTTTGCCGGGCGCGGTCATCGGCGGAATACTGATCGGCCTTATCGAGACCATGTGGTCTGCATATTTTTCCATCGATTATAAGGATGTTGCCGCCTTTTCGGTCCTCGCGATCACCTTGATATTCCTGCCGCAAGGACTGTTTGGCCGCCCGGATGTCGAGAAGGTCTGATATGACGAGCGACGCGCCAGCAAAGCGCGTCGACACGGCCCGTGCACTGCGGGACGCGGGCGTCACCGCGCTGCTCGCTTTCGGTCTGTTTCTTCCTCTCGTCGGATTTGAGACTGTTACCGATGTCCGCAACGACCTGATCCTCGTCACGCGCTGGCCGCTCTTGTTCGCCATTGTCGCCCTGGTCGGCGTCAGCCGCCTTGCCTACTCGTTTGTGATCGAACCGTGGCTGAGAGAGCGCGCACTGCGGCCGAAATCCGAGCCTGCGGCTTGGCGTGCTCATGTCGTCAGGTGGATCATCCCTTTCGCGATCGGGTTCGTCATATTGTACCCGGCGATCGTTCTCGCCACTGCGGGTTTTGCCCGCGCCGTGAAGTGGATCGATAACTTCGGAATCCAGGTCCTCATCTACGTCATGCTGGGCTGGGGCCTGAACATCGTCGTCGGCCTCGCCGGACTTCTCGACCTCGGCTATGTCGCATTTTACGCCGTCGGCGCCTATTCCTATGCGCTCCTCGCCAAGACCTTCGGCTTTTCGTTCTGGATTCTCCTGCCGCTGGCCGGCATCCTCGCCTCCTTCTGGGGAATCCTGCTCGGATTTCCGGTGCTTCGTCTGCGCGGCGACTACCTCGCCATCGTCACCCTCGCGTTCGGCGAAATTATCCGCATCGTTCTCATCAATTGGGTCGACTTGACCAACGGCTATGCCGGCATCACAGGAATTCCGCGTCCGACCTTTTTCGGCATTCCGTTCAATGCCAATGAAGATGGATTCGCGGCCGTGTTCGGGCTGGAATATTCGCCGATCTACCGCACGATCTTCCTGTACTATTTGATTCTTGCACTTGCCCTTCTCACGGCATTCGTCACCGTGCGCCTGCGGCGGCTGCCGGTCGGCCGCGCCTGGGAAGCCTTGCGCGAGGACGAAATCGCCTGTCGTTCGCTCGGCATAAACACCACCAACACCAAGCTGACCGCGTTCGCCATGGGCGCGATGTTTGCCGGCTTCGCCGGGTCATTTTTCGCAGCACGGCAAGGCTTCATCTCGCCCGACTCTTTTACGTTCCTCGAGTCAGCAACAATTCTTTCCATCGTTGTTCTCGGCGGCATGGGCAGTCAGATCGGTGTCGCTATTGCCGCCGTCGTGATGATTGGCGGCACGGAAATCATGCGCGAGCTCGACTTCCTGAAATTGCTTTTCGGGTCCACGTTCGATCCGACGCAATACCGCATGCTTCTCTTCGGCCTCGCTATGGTGCTCATCATGATCTGGCGACCGCGCGGACTGATCGCGACACGTGAGCCGTCGGTTGCCCTGAAGGAGCGCAAGGCCATCGGCAAAGATCTCGTAAAAGAGGGTCACGGCTGATGGCGGGCACGAACGACATTCTGCTGCAGGTCGAGCGCCTCACCATGCGTTTCGGTGGGCTCGTCGCGGTGGAAGACCTGTCGTTTTCCGCACGGCAAGGCGAGATCACGGCGCTGATCGGGCCGAACGGTGCAGGCAAGACCACGGTATTCAACTGCATCACCGGCTTTTACAAGCCGAGCGAGGGCCGTCTCGCTCTTTGTCATGGCGATCGTTCCGCTTGGGACTGGCTGGAAACGCTCACCGACAGTGGCGAACGCAGCACCAGACGAGGTACGAACGGACTCTATTTGCTCGAACGAATGCCCGACTATCTGGTTGCACAACAGGCGCGGATCGCGCGCACGTTCCAGAATATCCGGCTTTTTCCCGGCATGACCGTGCTGGAAAATCTTTTGGTGGCCCAGCACAACCCGCTGATGCTCGCTTCGGGCTACACCCTACTCGGCGTCCTCGGCTTTCCCTCCTTTGCCAAGGCCGAACGCGCGGCAATCGAAAAAGCGCGGGACTGGCTCAACAAAGTTGGCCTTATAACGCGGGCGGATGATGCTGCCGGCGACCTGCCCTACGGCGCGCAGCGCCGTCTCGAAATTGCTCGCGCCATGTGCACCGATCCTGTGCTGCTGTGCCTTGATGAACCTGCGGCCGGACTCAATCCGCGCGAGAGCGCCGACCTCAATACCCTTCTGCTCGCAATTCGCGAGGAGCACGACATCTCGATCCTTTTGATCGAGCATGACATGTCGGTCGTGATGGAAATTTCGGACCACGTCGTCGTGCTCGACTATGGGGTCAAGATTGCCGATGGCGCGCCGGCAGCCATCAGAGACAATCCGAAAGTGATCGCTGCCTATCTCGGTGTTGCCGATCAGGACGTCGCCAGAGTCGAGGCGGAGGTCGGCCTATGACGACGCCACTTCTCACCGTGCGCGGTGTAAAAACCTTTTATGGGCGAGTCATGGCGCTCAAGGGTGTCGACCTTGAGGTCAACGAGGGCGAAATCGTCACCTTGATCGGCGCCAACGGTGCCGGCAAATCCACGCTGATGATGACCGTTTGCGGAAATCCTCGCGCACGCGAAGGCACGATTTATTTTGCCGGTAACGATATCACGCACTTGCCGACGCACGAGATTGCGCGGCTCAAGCTTGCGCAAGCTCCCGAAGGCCGCCGCATTTTCTCGCGGATGACGGTGCTGGAGAACCTGCAGATGGGTGCCATCACCGCGGACCCATCCCAATTCAAACGCGATCTTGATCGCGTGTTGGCGCTTTTCCCCCGGCTGCAACAGCGCATCGGTCAGCGCGGCGGCACGTTGTCCGGCGGCGAGCAACAGATGCTTGCAATCGCGCGTGCCCTGATGGCGCAACCCCGGCTGCTGCTGCTCGACGAGCCGTCGCTTGGCCTTGCACCGCTGGTCGTGCGGCAGATTTTCGAGGCGATCAAGACCCTCAACGCCGAGGGCGGCCTGACCGTGTTTCTGGTCGAACAGAACGCCTATCATGCGCTCAAGCTTGCCCATCGCGGCTACGTGATGGTCAACGGGTTCATTACCCTCTCCGGGAGCGGGCGGGAGCTGCTGGAACATCCGGAAATCAAGTCGGCCTATCTCGAGGGGGGTCGGCATTGACAGAAATCGGCACCGCCTTTTCGATCCCCGAGTTTCTCTATGAAGAAGGGTCTTTTGGCGTATTCCTGCTTGTCACCATTTTTCTTGGTGGCGGGGCAGCGACGTTGGCCGGCCGTGCCCTTGCCGCCACCTGGCGGCCCTGGTGGCAGGTTGTCGCATATGGCTTCATCCTGGCCGCCGCTGTTCGCTTTATTCATTTCAGTCTTTACGGCGGCACCTTTCTGTCGCTTCACTACTACCTTGTCGATGCAGTGTTTTGCATCATCTTCGGGTTCCTGGGCTTTCGGGCCGCGCGCGCCACGCAAATGATCACGCAATACGGCTGGCTCAATGAATCCAGCGGCCTGATGCGCTGGCGCCGCAAACTGCCCTGACGTAGGATTGTGGAAATGCCGGCTCCAATTTGAGGGGGAACTACAGATGAAAAAGATCACTACGTTAGGCTTCGCCTTGAGCCTTGCGATCGTCACGGCGGGAACAGCCACAGCCCAGGTCAAATTCGGCGTGGGTGGACCGATTACCGGTCCGAGCGCGGCTACCGGTGCGCAAATGAAAAATGGCGTCGATCAGGCCGCCGCCGACATCAACGCCGCCGGCGGCATCCTCGGCCAGAAAATCACCGTCTCTTATGGAGACGATGCCTCCGATCCCAAACAGGGCGTTTCGGTCGCCAACAAGTTCGCGGGTGACGGGGTGAAGTTCATTATCGGCCACTACAATTCCGGCGTCACAATCCCGTCTTCGGAGGTTTATCAGGAAAACGGTGTGCTTCAGATCACGCCGGCGTCGACCAATCCGAAGGTCACCGAACGCAATATGTGGAACATCTTCCGCGTATGCGGCCGGGACGACCAGCAGGGCAAGGTCGCCGGCGACTACATCCTCAAACATTTTAAGGGCAAGAAGGTCGCCTTCGTTCACGACAAGACCACCTATGGCAAGGGCCTCGCCGACGAGACCATGAAGACGATTCAAGGCGGCGGGATGAAGGGCGTGCTCTATGAGGGCGTGAACACCGGCGAAAAAGACTATTCAGCGCTCGTCTCCAAGATCAAGCAGTCCGGCGCCGACCTGATCTATTGGGGCGGTCTCTATACGGAGGGCGGCCTGATCGTGCGGCAGATGCGCGACCAGGGCGTGAAAGCGCCATTGATGGGCGGCGATGGCATCACGTCCGATGAATTCGCCTCGATCGGCGGACCCGGCGTCGAAGGCACGCTGATGACCTACGGCCCCGATCCGCGCAACAAGCCGGATGCGAAAAAGGTCGTGGAAGAATTCCGCGCCAAGAAGTTCGAGCCGGAAGCCTACACGTTGTACAGCTATGCGGGCGTGCAGATCATCAAGCAGGCTGCGGAAGCCGCCAAATCTCTCGACCCAAAGAAGGTCGCGGAGAAGATGCATTCCGGTATGCACTTCAAGACCGTGCTCGGGGATATCGCCTACGACAAGAAGGGCGATATCACGAAGCTCGACTACGTGATGTACATCTGGAAGAAGGACCCCAGCGGCAAAATAACTTACGTTGAGTGTCCAGGCTCCGATTGCAGCAAAGTCAAATAGGCGATCGCGGTTACATCTAAAAAATAGAAAGCCCGCCGAACCGGCGGGCTTTTTCTTCAGCCGATCTTGCCCAGCACCGGAAATGTCTCGAGCAGCCACACGCTCATCTGATTGATGCTGCCGGTAAGAAATGCAATTCCGGTCAACACAAGGAACGCGCCCATCGCCTGCTCCACGCGATGAAGATAATTGCGGAATCGCGAAAGAAACGCCGCGAATGGCTCGATCGCGAAGGCAGCAACAATGAAAGGAATCCCGAGCCCGAGCGAATAGACCGCAAGCAGGCTCGCACCTTTGGCCACGGTTTGCTCCGACGCCGCCACCGCCAGAATCGCCGCAAGGATGGGCCCAATGCAGGGCGTCCAGCCGAACGCGAAGGCAAGGCCGATCACGTACGCGCCCCAAAGGCTGACGGGCTTGGCAACTTCGAGCCGCTTTTGCCGGTGCAGGAGCGCGATCGGCGTGATGCCCAGGAAGTGCAACCCCATGATGATGATGACCACGCCGGCGATGGTCGAGAGCGGCCCTGAATAAGCGCGGATAAGGGAGCCGATGGCGCTGGCGCTGGCGCCCAACGCTACGAACACCGTGGAAAAGCCCAAAACGAACAAGGCCGCTGCCACCACCGTATCGCGCTTGACGCGCGGCTCGGCCTCCTTGTCGGCAAAGCGCTCCAGCGAGGTGCCCGCCAAAAATACGAGATATGGCGGAACGAGAGGCAGCACGCAGGGAGAAAGAAAGCTGACAAGGCCCGCAATCAAAGCGGCTAGGAACGTGACATCGGTATTCATGGAGTCTCTAATGCGACGCAGCGTGCTTGCTTGCAAGCGTCCTGGAGTCGCTTCGCCGGAACGTGATCGGACGTGATAGGGTCCCGCCGGGAGTCCCCATGGCGCGTAATTTGATCACCGATATTCCGGGTGTCCGTGTTGGCCATGCTAGCGACGGCAAGATCGCCTCGGGCGTCACCACCGTAATTTTCGACAGCGCCGTAACCGCGAGCGTGGATGTACGCGGCGGCGGGCCGGGAACGCGGGAAACTGCCCTACTCGACCCGGCACAGACCGTGGAAGGCATCGATGCCATTGTCTTGTCCGGCGGCTCGGCCTTCGGTCTCGACGCCGCCTCGGGCATGCAGGCCTGGCTGCGTGAACAAGGTCGCGGTTTCCGCATCCGGGATGCGGTGGTGCCGATCGTGCCGGGGGCAATCATGTTCGATCTGCTTAACGGCGGCGACAAGAATTGGGGCCGATTCCCGCCCTACCGCGAGCTCGGCTACGAAGCGGCAAAAGGCGCGATTGCGGACTTTGCGCTTGGGAGCACGGGCGCCGGCCTTGGCGCCACAACCGCAAACTTCAAGGGCGGCGTCGGCTCGGCGTCGGCACTAACACCCGGCGGCATCACTGTTGGCGCTCTTGCGATCGTCAATGCCGTCGGCACCACGGTAATCGGTGATGGGCCGCATTTCTGGGCGGCGCCGTTCGAGCTCAACAAGGAATTTGGCGGGCGCGGCTGGCCGGCACAGATTGCGCCAGCCGCTCTTGCGATCCGCGCTAAAGGCGGCCCTGGGGAAAACACGACCATTGCCGTCATCGCCACCAATGCGAAGCTGAACAAGGCGCAATGCAACCGGCTCGCGGTCATGGCCCAGGACGGGCTCGCCCGCGCGATCTATCCCGTTCACACCCCGCTTGATGGCGATGTGATATTCGGGGCCGCAACCGGGGTGAAGCCCCTCGCCGATCCATTCTACGGCTTGGCCGAGCTGGGAATGGTCGCCGCCAATGTCATGTCGCGCGCTGTCGCGCGCGGAGTCTACGAGGCCAAGGCGTTGCCGTTCTCTGGTGCACTGCCGAGCTGGCGCGATCGTTTCGGCTGAAACGGGCGAACCCTGACCGCGGTCGTGCGTTGTCAGATATGACGTCGAAAGCCATCGCCGATATCAAATATGATCCGGCGCAAGATCGGCTGACCGTTTTCTTTGTGAGCGGCCGGATCTTTGAATATGTCGATGTTCCTGCCGAAGTGGCGGCATCGTTCCAGTCCGCATTCTCGAAGGGCGCATTCTTCAACTGCTATGTGCGCGAACGGTACGACTTTCGCGAACTCACGCCTGCGTACTAGCCAAATCGTTCCGCGCGATAAGGGGTGGGATCGCAGAACGGCTTCTCACCGACGATCATCTCCGAGATCATACGCCCCGTAGCCGGCCCGAGGGTGAGACCCCAATGGGCGTGACCGATGGCCAGCCACAGGCCGGCGTGCCCGGGTGCGCGGCCTATTACCGGACGGGAATCCGGGAAGCAAGGCCGGCTTCCGAGCCAGGTCTTTGCGTCCGTCGTTTCACCCAATGGGAACAGTTCACGCGCCCGTGGCATGATACGGGAAAATTGTTCGGGCGTTGGCGGCGCATCACGTGCGGCGAATTCGGCACCGGTGGTAATGCGAATGCCTTGTTCCATTGGCGTGATCAGGTAACCGACTTCGGCATCAAGCACGGGCCGCGCTAAGCTTGCATTGCCCTCGGCGCCGAAGTGCCGGTGATAGCCGCGCTTGACGGCAAGCGGAAGATTCATGCCCAGCCGGTTCAGCAAATCCGGAGCCCAGGGCCCGAGCGCAACGACGCATTGTGCTGAGTCGAGCGCACCTTCGCCCGTTTCCACCCGCCAATAGTTGCCCGTCCGGTGCAGAGACAGCGCGTCGCCTGAGAGCAAAACGCCGCCCAGCGCGGTAAAGCGCGCGGCATAGGCGCGCGTCACAGCAAGCGGATTGCTGACGCTTGCCGCTTCCGGCCAGAATACGGCATGCGCGAAGACCGGATTGAGGGACGGCTCGAGTGCCTGCGCGCCGGCCGTGTCGAGTGCCTGCAGAGGCAGGCCAAATTTGCCAGCAAGATCGAATTCGGGCGCCAGGGCACCAAAGCTCTTGTCGCCACGGTAAACCTTAAGCCAGCCGGTTTTGCGCAAATAGCGTGTGGCACCAGCCTCGGCCATCAAGGCCTCGTGCTCGGCGACGGCGCGGGAGAACAACGGACGGATCAACCGGGCGGTTTCGACCAGACGCTCAGGCCGCGAGGCCTCGCGAAACGCCAACAGCCAGGGCATTACCCGCGGCAGGAACGACAAGTGATAATTGGCCTCGCTGGCACGCTTGAGTGCAATGCGCGCGAGCGCACCGACGTCGGATGGAAACGCGGGCGGGAATATCGTGTTGCCTTCGATGATACCGGCATTGCCGTAGGAGGTCTGCTCGCCGACGCTTGCGCGCTCGACCAAGGCGACGCTCAGCCCGCGTTTGGCGAGATGGAGCGCCACCGATGTGCCGACAATACCAGCGCCGAGAACCATCACATCAGTGCGTGCCACGCCTGAGCTCCTCCCGTGTTACTTTATATATGGATTGCGCCCGTCAGGAGCGCTATCAAACACTTGTACCCACCTGCGGCCGGAGTTTCCCCAAATGAAGTTGTTCGGCGCCCTGGCGGCCGCGCTTGGCTTGGCTGGGCGTCACGGAACGCTGCTGGCGGCGGCCTCTATTTTTGTGGGGCTGGCCATTCCCGATCTCGCCGCGGCGTGCAAACCCTTTTTGGGCGAAGCAATCGTCGCGATGCTAACGCTTGCTTTCCTGCGGGTGGATCCGGCCGAGCTGCGCCGCCACTGGACGCGACCCGGCCTGATTGCCGCCGCGACTCTGTGGACGATGCTGATCGTCCCTGCGGTGCTCGGCATCGTATTCCTCGCCTTCGGCCTCGATCAGCGTATTCCCGGTCTGTATTTCATGCTGGTGCTGCAGATATCGGCACCCGGCCTGATGTCCTCCCCGGCTCTCGCTGCGCTGTTGGGGCTTGATGTGGCCCTTACGCTTGCCGCCCTGATCGTATCGACAGCGATCACGCCTTTGACCGCAAGCTTTTTTACTCATGTCTACCTGGGAACGACACTCGTCTCCCCGTTTGCCTTTGGTCTCAAACTTTTCTTGATCATCGCCGGCTGCGCCCTCGCCGCCTCAATTGTTCGGCTCATCACCGGACAGGCCTTTATCGAGGCGCAGCGGGAGCGGATTGACGGATTGAGCGTGCTTGCGATGTCAATGTTCGCGATCGCGGCCATGGACGGTGTTCTCGACCACCTCCGCGCCGATCCGCTGATGGTGATCAAACTGACTGCACTCGCTTTCGTGCTGGCACTTGGCTTGATCGCGGTCACTGCTTTGGTGTTCCAACGCGCCGGACGAGGCCGGGCCTTCGCGATCGGCCTCATTGCCGGCAATCGCAACGTCGGCCTGATGCTGGCGGCGACCGGTTTTGCAGTCCCGGACATCGCCTGGCTCTATTTCGCGCTGGCGCAATTTCCCATTTATCTGCTGCCGCATTTGTTGAAGCCTCTGGCGAAACGGCTGTCCAGCGATCATTAACAACTCGGTGCATTCGCCTGGCTGCGGCGTTGCTCGTTTAGCCGCCTCGTGTTACCCGAACGGCGTCTGGAGGCCATCAATGCCCCGCCCGCTTGTCATTGCGCCGTCGATCCTTTCTGCCGATTTCGCCAAACTGGGCGATGAAATTCGCGCGGTCGAGGCGGCCGGCGCCGACTGGATCCACGTCGATGTGATGGACGGGCACTTCGTTCCGAATATCACGATCGGCCCTGCGGTGACTCAGGCAATCCGCCCGCTCACCAAAAAGACGCTCGATGTCCATTTGATGATTGCGCCCTGCGATCCGTATCTCGATGCCTTCGCAAAGGCCGGCTCCGATATTATCACGGTGCATGTCGAGGCCGGCCCGCACGTTCACCGATCGCTGCAGGCGATCCGGTCGCTCGGTAAGAAGGCCGGCGTCACCATGAATCCGGCCACGCCCGTCTCAAGCATCGAGCATGTCATAGACCTGGTCGACCTCGTTCTTGTCATGTCGGTCAATCCCGGCTTCGGCGGCCAGGCCTTCATCCCCGCTGCGATCGATAAGCTGCGTGAGGTTCGCGCTTTGGTTGGCGCGCGACCAATCGATATTGAAATTGACGGAGGCATCACGGCTGAAAACGCCGCCCGCGTGGTGCAGGCCGGAGCAAATGTGCTGGTTGCCGGGTCAGCCGTGTTCAAGGGCGGCAACTATAAGGCCAACATCGCCGCTATTCGCAACGCGGCAGCGATGGCGCGCGGAGAAGCAGCGTGAGGTCCCTTGTCATTCCGCGGCGCGCGTCAGCGCGAACCGGGAATCCAGAAATTAACGCCATGTTTGGATCTGGATTCCGGACCCGGCCCCTCGGGCCGTCCCGGACTGACGGAAAGGCAAATCAATGATTCCGCGCTACTCCCGGCCCGAAATGGCCGCTATCTGGTCGCCGGAAACGAAATTCCGCATCTGGTTCGAGATCGAGGCGCACGCGGCGGACGCGATGGCCGAACTTGGCATCGTCCCGAAGGAAGCCGCCAAGAAAATCTGGGAAAAGGGCAAAGCAGCGAAGTTCGACGTCGCACGCATCGATCAGATCGAGGCCGAGGTCAAACATGACGTCATTGCGTTCTTGACGCATCTCGCGGAGATCGTCGGCCCAGAGGCGCGCTTTGTGCATTCCGGCATGACGTCTTCCGACGTGCTTGATACCTGTTTTAACGTGCAGCTCGTACGCGCTGCCGACATCCTTGTCGCCGACGTTGATACATTGCTCGCCGCCCTCAAGCGGCGCGCCTTCGAGCACAAATTGACTCCGACGGTTGGCCGATCGCACGGTATCCATGCCGAGCCGACCACTTTCGGACTCAAGCTTGCTTATGCCTATGCGGAGTTCTCGCGCGCGCGCGAGCGCCTGACTGCCGCCCGAAAAGAGGTCTCAACCTGCGCCATTTCGGGGGCCGTCGGCACCTTCGCGCAGGTCGATCCGCGCATTGAAGCGCATGTGGCCAAGGCTATGGGACTAAGCGTTGAGCCAGTTTCAACGCAGATCATCCCGCGCGACCGGCACGCGATGTATTTTGCAACGCTTGGCGTAGTCGCGTCTTCGATCGAGAGACTCGCCACCGAGATCCGGCACATGCAGCGCACTGAAGTGCTGGAAGCGGAGGAATTTTTCTCCGAGAAGCAAAAAGGTTCCTCGTCGATGCCGCACAAGCGCAACCCGGTCTTGTCCGAAAACGTGACCGGGCTTGCTCGCATGGTGCGCGCCTACGCGCTTCCCGCCATGGAAGATGTGGCACTCTGGCATGAGCGCGATATCTCCCACTCCTCAGTCGAGCGCATGATCGGCCCCGATGCCACCGTCACCCTCGACTTCGCGCTGGCGCGCCTCGCCTCTATCGTCGATAAGCTCATCGTGTATCCCGCAGCGATGCAGAAGAATCTGGATAAACTCGGTGGCCTAATCCATTCGCAGCGCGTGCTGATTGCACTTACCCAAAAGGGTGTTTCACGCGAGGACGCCTATCGGCTTGTCCAGCGCAACGCCATGAAGGTTTGGGACGGTGGAGGCGACTTTCTGTCGCTCCTGAAGGCCGATAAGGACGTGAGGGCAAAGCTTTCCGAGCAAGAGCTCGAGGCCAACTTCAATCTCAACCATCACTTTAAGCACGTCGACACCATCTTCAAGCGGGTGTTCGGGACCGGCTGAAACCGCCCAACGCGATGCCGCAAGCCCCGACCATTTTGATGTTTGACTCAGGCCTTGGCGGCCTCACGGTTTTCCGGGAGGTGAAGGCGGCGCGGCCGGATGTACATTTCATTTATCTGGCGGACGACGCTGGTTTTCCCTACGGCAACCTGGCTGAAGATGAGCTCGTGGCGAGCGTCACCAATGTGCTTGGCAAGGCCATTGCCGAGCACAAGCCTGACATGGTGGTCGTTGCCTGCAACACGGCTTCCACTCTTGCACTCGCCCAATTACGGGCGCGTTTTTCAGTGCCCTTTGTCGGAACGGTGCCCGCGATCAAGCCGGCCTGTGCCCAGTCGAAAAGCAAACGCATTGCGGTCCTTGGGACGCAGGCGACGGTCGGGCGGGAATATACCAAGGCGCTGATCCGCGAATTTGCTGCGGGGTGCGACGTGCATTTGGTTGGTTCGCCGCGGCTCGCCGCCTATGCGGAGGCCGAGCTGGCGGGCGAAGCGGTGGATGACGCGGCGATCAAACGCGAGATCGCAGGCTGCTTCATCGACGGCGACGCGCGCCCTACCGATACGATTGTGCTCGCCTGCACGCACTATCCCCTATTGGTCGAGCGCTTCCGCGCCAATGCCCCTTGGCCGGTCGATTGGCTCGATCCTGCGCCCGCAATCGCTCGGCGGGTCGCCAATCTGCTGAAGGAACGGCCGTCAGCCTCCACGCGCAATTCACAGGCGATCGAGTTCACCTCCGGACGCACGCCCTCCCCGGTGCTTGCGCGCGCTCTTGCGTCTTTCGGCTTCTAGCCGGATACGAGCGGCCACACTTCAAGCGCACCGCGCCAAATCATATCGGCCGAAACGTAAAGAATGATCGCAAGTCCGACGTAAGCGATCCATCGATGCCGGATGAGCATCCGGGCGATCATGCTGGCGGCTACGCCCATCAGAACGATCGAAAGCCCAAGACCGAAGATCAGCGCGGCCGGATGGTCGCGTGCCGCGCCTGCCACTGCCAGCACGTTATCGAGTGACATGGAGATGTCCGCTATCACGATCTGCCAGGCGGCTTGAGCAAAGGTTTTGGTCGGCAAATGACTTTCTCCGGCCGCCAGCGCCGCTTCGGTCTCCTTCCGGTCCGGGCCGCGCAGCTCGCGCCACATCTTCCAGCACACCCAGAGCAGCAGGATTCCGCCGGCCAGCAACAGGCCGACGATTTCCAGGAGTTCGACGGCGATGGCGGCAAAAACAATTCGCAGCACGGTGGCGGCAATGATGCCGACGAGAATTGCTCGCGACCGGCGGTCCGGTGGCAGCCCGGCTGCCGCAAGGCCGATCACGACCGCGTTGTCGCCGGCAAGCACCAAGTCGATCATGATCACCTGGAAAAAAGCGGCGATCGTACCTTGCGAAAAAATGTCGGGGTCAATCATCCGCCTTGCTCCTTGGCGGCGCATGCCGCGC